>OFGU01000001.1_pt1 | contig 47467 bp, 40 predicted proteins | sample 1521841 | NCBI WGS metagenome assembly OFGU01 (sample SAMEA2553413, study PRJEB24118) | soil metagenome
CTCCTAGCGTCCGGGGGCATGGGCGCACCCCGATGACCCTCGATGACCTCAGTGAATCCCCGGTGTATGGACATAAGCCGTGTCCATGCGGCACCCATGCAGGGCCCCGGCGGTTCCTAACAGACCCCATGCGGGAGCATGCTCAACCGCGTCCCGGGACGGACTGCCGTCAGCTCACAGATCGACTGGGTGGCGCGGTGCCGGCGATGGCCGGTCAGGCGGCAGACGGCGCTAGGCCGCGGACGCCCACCTCGTCGGCGCGGGCGAGCAGGTCAGCCGGGTCGGCGTAGACGCGGTAGGCGCCAGCCCGTTCCAGTTCCTCGCGGCCGTAACCGCCGGACATGACGCCGATGCCGATCGCCCCGGCCCGTCTGGCCGCGAGCAGGTCCCACACGCTGTCCCCGACCACGAAGGCGTGCTGGGGCTCCACGCCGAGCAGGGCCGCGGCGGCCAGGAACAGGTCCGGGTCGGGCTTGGCGTGCGCCACCATGTCCCGGGTCACCATCGGCGCGTCAGCGGGCAGGCCCAGCATGGCCAGCGCGTGGTGGGCGGTGGCCCGGTAGCCGCTGGTCGCGATCGCCCAGGCCACTTTGCGCTCGGTCAGCGCGGCGAGAAGTTCGGCCGCCCCGGGCAGTGGCCGGACCGAGTCGGCCTGCGCCAGGTACTCGTCCCGGTGCGCCTCCTGCAGCATGGCGATGTCTTCCCCGGACAGCGTGCGGCCGGTCTCCCGCAGCAGCGCGGACACGAACAGGCCACCGCTCATCCCGATCCGGCGGTGGATCCGCCACACCGAAAGGTCGATGTCCAGCCGGGACAGCGCCGCCCGCCAGGCGATGACGTGCTGGTACACGCTGTCGATGAGGGTGCCGTCCAGATCGAACAGGAACGCGGGCGCGGGTGGTGCCTCGTAGCTGGCTGGCGCGGTCATGGCACCAGTGTGCCTTGTTCCCGCGCCCAGGCGAGGAAGCGTAGCGCTCCGCGGGGGCGCGGGTCGATGGGGTAGGCCGCAGGCAGCCGCACGACGGTGGCCTCGACGAAGTCAGCCGGGGACAACTCGGCGCCGAGGGAATCGAGCCGGACCGTCAGGCTGCGTTCGGTCTGGACGGTTTGGGCTGATGAGTCCAGCTCGGCCAGGGCGAACCTACCGAACCGCACCCGCCAGGCGCGTCCCGGCTCCTCGCCTGGCTCGACCGGCGCCACACCGTCAGCGTGGGTGGCCCATTCGGAGGCGTAGTGGAAGGCCTGCGGGCCGTTTGGGTAGGGACCCACGCTGGTGATCAGCATGGCGTTCCGGCTGAGCGTGGTCAGCCAGGCCCGGGTCTGCCGAGGCCTACCCCGTCTCGCGTTGCGGAGTGGTGTCCTCACAGGGTCTCGACGTTGGGTCCGGACAGGACCCGGCGGCAGTCCAGCACGTAACGGGCATGGCTGGCGATGTCGGCGCTGGTGAAGGCGTCGTGATCGGTGAGCAGGATCACAGCGTCCGCGCGGGAGACCTCCTCAGCGGTTGGCTCCACCCTTGCGACCACGGTGTCAACCGGGGCAGATTCGATCACGTGCGGGTCGGCGGCCCGCACGTCCGCGCCCATGCCCTTGAGCAGTTGCGTGATCCGCACGGCGGGTGATTCCCGCGCGTCGCCGGTGTTCTTCTTATAGGCCAGTCCCAGCAGAAGGACACGCGAACCGCGGACCGGTCTGCCGCGTTCATTCAACGCCATCATCAACCGGCCGACCACGTAGTCAGGCATATGGCTGTTGATGTCGTTGGCCAACTCGACGAAGCGGAAACGCTGGCCCAGTGCCCGCTCCACTTGCCAGGACAGGTAAGACGGGTCGATGGGCAGGCAGTGGCCGCCCACTCCTGGGCCGGGTGTGAAGGACATGAATCCGAACGGCTTGGTGGAGGCCGCGTCGATCGCCTCCCACACGTCGATGCCGAGCCCGTTCGCGAACATCGCGAGTTCGTTCATCAACGCGATGTTCACGTGCCGGAATGTATTTTCGATCAGCTTGGCCAGTTCCGCCTCGCGCGGCGAGGAGACCGTCACCGTCTGGTCGACGATGCCGCGGTAGAACGCCTGGACCGCTGCCAGGGAGCCCTCATCGATCCCCGACACGATCTTCGGGGTCGTGGCCAGGGTCCAGGCGGGATTCCCCGGGTCGATCCGCTCCGGGCTGTAGCCGAGGTAGAAATCCTTGCCGGCGATCAGCCCTGACCCGTCTTCCAGCCAGGGCAGAACCTGCTCCTGGGTCGTCCCTGGGTAGGAGGTGGACTCCACGATCACGGTCGTGCCCGGCCGCAGATACCGGGCGAGCGTTCGGCTCGCTTTCTCGATGCAGCTCAGATCGGGCAGACCGTCCCGCAACGGGGTAGGTACGGTGATCACCGCCACGTCGAACCCGGCGCAGGCCGGGGCCTCCGCAGACGGCTGGAACGCCCCACTGCCGAGGGCACGCGCTAGCTGGGCGGCAGGCACGTCCTCAATGTAGGACTCCCCGGCTGCCAGCAGCTTCACCCTGTTGTGATCGGTGTCATAGCCGACGACCCGATGACCGGCCGCTACCGCGCGCATCGCGAGCGGCAAGCCAACATACCCAAGGCCTGCTATGACGACCGCCGTGGCCACAGTCTGCTCCGCACCGCCGGTTGCATGATCAGCGGCCCTCGCCCCTCCAGGCACTTCTGTCCCCCCTTGACATAACGCCGCACCCGACCGGACGGGTCCCGCGGCAATGGTGGGGGGCTGACGGAGCGTGCGTCGTCAACAGGCAGGTGCCAGCGCCTCCGGCGCCCCGGGTTCCGCACGCTTCACTGCCCCCCGGCTTATGCCGCTGGTGCCCCGCGGCGCACAGGAATTACATCGTGCAGCATTTCGATTACGTAGCGTGTAGTAGAGATCATAGTGAGCCAGATCCGCAGCGTGCACGAGGTCCTCGACTGAGCAGTGGCCATGGTGGTGTCCCGGGCGGCGCAAGCCGCTGTCCCCGCGGGCATGCGGGAGGTCTGGCGCAGCAGGTCCAGTAACCGGGATGGGGCCGCGCGCTGACCCGCTACGTGGACGGCCCGGTCAGCGGTCCCCGGCTGGGGCCGAGGCGAGGAGTGCCTTGCCAGGATCGGCTGGGATGCCGGTCGTCGCAGCCGCTCCCCATCGCCTATGTCGCCGAACAGCGCGGCAGCAATCCGCTGACTGGCGCGGCCGTCCCACAGGGCAGGCGCGCGCGCGGGAGGCGGGCAGGCGAGCACCTCGCGCACGGCCGCGACAATGCGGGCCGGGTCGCGTCCTACCAGCCGGTTCGTGCCCTCGGTGAGGGTTATCGGGCGCTCGGTGTTGTCACGGAGGGTGAGGCACGGCACACCGAGCACGGTGGTTTCCTCCTGCACGCCGCCAGAGTCGGTGAGCACGAGCCGTGCCGACGCCTCCAGGGCCACGAAGTCGAGATAGCCGGCCGGGGGGATGATCCTGACCCCGCTGGGGAGGCCCGCACCGCGCAGCCTGCCTGCTGCCCTGGGGTGGGCCGGCAGTACCAGCGGGCAGAGGCCTGCGATCTCAGCCAGGGCGGGCAGCAGGCTTCCCAGCACCGATGGGTTGTCCACGTTCGCCGGACGGTGGAGGGTGACCAGGCCGTACTGGCCTGGCTCGAGCCCGAGTTGGCTGACGATGTCACGGCTGGTGGCACGGCCGAGGTTCGTCAGCAAGGTATCGACCATGACATTGCCCACGAGGTGGATCTGGCCGTTCCGGTACCCCTCGGCCTGCAGGTTCGCAACTGTGTCGGGCGAAGGGGCGAAGAGGTAGTCGCTCACCCGGTCGGTGACGATGCGGTTGACTTCTTCGGGCATTGACCAGTCTCCACTGCGCAGCCCCGCCTCCACATGCGCGAGCAGCACGCCGGACTTCGCCGTGACCAGCGCGCAGGCGAGCGTGGAGTTCACATCACCCACAACGACGACAACGTCCGCTGCCAGTTGCCCAATCAATGGCTCGAAGGCGGTCATCACCCTGCATGTTTGGATGGCATGGCTCCCGGAGCCGGCGCCCAGGAAATAGTCGGGCCGCCGGAGGCCGAGATCTTCGAAGAAGATATCGCTCATCACCGGGTCATAGTGCTGGCCGGTGTGGACGAGGAGAACCTCTGCGCCGCCTTCCTCCAGCGCATCCATCACCGGCTTGACCTTCACGAAGTTAGGCCGGGCCCCGGCTACGCAGACGACTCGCACCGCTCCCCCTCAGATCCAGACGGCGGGCCACCGTGACCCGCGGTATCAAGCCAGTGGTCCGTGTCAGCGAGGTCCCTGCGTGCTGAATCGGCGAGCATGCGCGCGGGTGTCATCAGCCATACCCTGCACCCGCGCTGGCTGTCAGCGCAGCACGGTCCTGCTGTGCCGGGTCTGGCGTCGCATGTTGCGACCGTTTCAGCGGTTCCCACCAGTGGCGGTTATCGTCGTACCACCGCACGGTGGTCTTGAGACCCTCGCAGAATGGGATGCGAGGGGCGTAGCCAAGTGCGCGGATTGCTGAGTCATCCAGCGAGTAGCGGCGGTCATGGCCCTTCCGGTCATTGACGGGAACGACCACGTCCCAGTCGGCGCCGAAGAATTCAAGCAGAGCCTTGGTCAGCTGGGTGTTGGTCAGTTCCGTGTCGCCGCCGATATGATAGATCCGATTCGGCTTGCCGCGTTCCAGGACCAGCTGAATACCCCAGCAATGGTCATCCACGTGGACCCAGCTCCGGACGTTGCCACCATCTCCGTACAAGGGCAGCTTTATCCCGTCGAGCAGGTTGGTAATGAAGAGGGGGATAATTTTCTCGGGAAATTGGTATGGACCGTAGTTATTGCAGCAGCGGGTGATGCATACGTCGAGCCCGTAGGTCCGGGCGTAGGCGCGTGCCACGAGATCTCCGGCTGCCTTTGCCGCGGCATAGGGGGAACTGGGGTCAAGTTGCGCGTCTTCTTTCCATGATCCGGACGTCACGCTGCCATAGACCTCGTCGGTAGAGACTTGGATCACGCGCTGCACACGTGCGGCGAGGCATGCTTGGAGTAGTTTTTGCACCCCTGTGACATTTGCGCTGATAAATGCCGATGCGTCCGCGATCGACCTGTCGACGTGGGTCTCGGCGGCAAAGTTGACAACGACGTCGTGACCGGGCAGCACCGACGCCAGAAGTGCGCTATCGGAGATGTCGCCCTGCACGAACATCAGCCGCGGATCGCTCGACGCCGGCTCCAGATTCGCCAGATTACCTGCGTAGGTCAGCTTGTCCAGCACTGTGACGCGAGCATCCTCGGCGTGGCCGTAGCCTCCGGCCAGCAGCGTTCGGACATAGTGCGAGCCGATGAATCCGGCCCCGCCGGTTACCATTATCCTCATACCAGCGGTGGCGTCCGGAGAGTCCCGGCACGACCGGGGACGCCGCCTGCCTCCCTCCCTCTCCTCAGCACGCATGATCGAATCAGCACGCATGATCGAAATCCCGGCAGTGGCTTGGTGCCCGTATTCAGCAGCTGATCTGAACCTTGCTGTGATCTCCGAGGAGCAGCCGGTGCGTCCTGGAAACCCTTGACGCGGGGGTCACCTCGACGTCGTGGCCGATGAGCGACGCCGCGATTCGCCGGACACCGTGAATGGAGGCGCCGCGAAGGACGATGGAGTACTCGACCTCGCTGTTGGCGATGACGCAGGTCGGCGCCACAGAGGTGAACGGGCCAACGTAGGAGTCGGTCACCCGCGCCCCCGCGCCGATGACGGCGGGGCCCACGATGCGTGAGCCGCTGATCTGAGCGTTGTCGTCGATCTGCACTGGGCCGATGAGTTCGCTGGCGGCGTCCACCACGCCCCGCTGCTGCGGTTCCAGTCGCTCCAGCAGCATGCGGTTGGCGTCGAGGAGGTCGGCGGCACTGCCGGTGTCTTTCCAGCGGCCGGTGAAGGGGGTCGATCGCACCGCCTGCCCTTTGTCGATGAGCCACTGCACCGCGTCGCTGATCTCGTATTCTCCGCGTGACGATGGAGTGAGCTGCGCCACAGCGTCATGAACAGCGGGCGCGAAGAGATAGACGCCGGTAACTGCCCGGTCGCTCTTCGGCTGACGAGGTTTCTCTTCGATGCCGACGACCCGGCCGTCGGCATCGAGTTCAGGCACACCAAAGGCGCGAGGGTCTGGCACACTGGCCACGAGTAGCTGCGCGGCCGGGCGATGGCCCTGGAAGTCTTCCACCAGCTGCCTAATGCCCCCGAGCATGAAGATATCCCCGAGATACATGACGAAATCATCGTCACCGAGGAAATCCTGTGACACCAGCACCGCGTCGGCAAGCCCGAGCGGGGACTCCTGTCGAAGGTAGGAGACGTCGAGGCCAAAGGCCTCGCCACCACCTACCGCAGCCTGAATCGCCGGGGCCGTGGCGCCCACCACGATCCCGACTTCAGTGATATCCGTGTCCCGGATCGCCTCCAGGCCGTAGAAGAGGACCGGCTTGTTGCCAACCGGAAGAAGCTGTTTCGCCGAAGTGTGTGTTATCGGGCGCAAACGGTTCCCCGCACCACCCGCCAGGACCAAGGCCTTCATGGGCGGTAACCTACCCACTTCGGGAGCCGTACTGAACCCATCCGAGTGAGGGAATGCGGCTCCTTTAGTTCTCAGGAATCCAGTATTCTAGACATCGCGTCCACATTTGCATGTAATGACGCTACGCTTGTCAGGATAGCGCAAGCCTATCCAACCCAGCACGATGGTGGCTGGGTCGGCATAAGTGGGGCGACTCGCCCAGGCATGGTGCTGGAGTGCGGATCCAGTCAGAGGTTAGGACCGAATACTGCTGGCACTCTGGCGGTGACAGCTACTTCCAGGCCTCGATCAGGAGCAACAATCCAAGCGACGGCAACCTGCGGATCAATGGCCGCGGCCAGAACCGCTTGGCAATCGCGAGTGCACGGCTGGTGTGCCGCTGGCCCACCTCGCCCAGGAGAAGGTCACCGAAGCTGACCGCGCTCCGGATCCCGCAGGCGCTGAACGGCTCGACCAATCGGCGGGCCTCGGCCAGGGTGTACCCCTTGGTGCCCGGGGACTCCAGGTGGCAGGCATAAACGTCCGACAGGCTGCGGGCAGGATGCCCCGCGGCGAGGCCGTAGCGAGCCCATAGCATCAGCCCGACTATCGACGGCCGGTGGTAGATCATCGCCCGCAGAGTGCCACCTGGCCGAAGTACACGGTGGGCTTCGCGAAAAGCCTGCGGCGTGTCAGGTGAGTGATGGAGGACGCCCCAGGAGTAAACGATGTCGAAGGAGCCATCCGCGAAGGGAAGGTTCTCGGCATCCCCCGCCCTCACCTCGGAGGCGAACCCGGAGGTCGCGAGACGCCGAGTCGTCCAGCTGACCGCGCGGGGGGTCAGGTCCACGCCAGCCAGACGGCGTGGTCTGCTTCTGGCCCACTCCAGGTGATCGGCTCCCATGCCGACGCCTATCTCGAGGACGTCCCTGCCGGTCCCATCCTGAAACCGGGCGAAGCTGCGGATGTAAGGCTCGAGGCGGTAACGCGCTTCTGCCTGGCTGCGCAAGCGCTGCTCGGCGCTGAGACCTTCCGCGTAGACCTCGCCGCACGACGCCACGTCCCAGAACTTAAGGACCTCAGCCTTCAGATCAGGCACGCCCATGAGGGTACCCACCCGGGACCGGGAACACTCCACGCCGGCTTTGTCGGGGCCGCGCCCAACCGCACCGCCCAAGGCTGGTCCTCGCCTGGCCGCCTGCACTGCCTGGGCACGTGTGGGGTAACCGCATTGTGACTACGTATGGTAACTATCAAATAGCTCGAAGTATCGTCGAGCGGCTCGATTACCAAGGAGCGTGGCGATGTGCGGAATCGCAGGTCACGTTGGGGGCCGCGTCGTCGCGCCCCTTGCGGATGGCGTGCTCGATGCCCTCCGGCATCGAGGGCCTGACGCACAGCGCACCGAGCGCCGCACGACGGGCAGCGTGGTGGCCGATCTAGCGTTCGCGCGCCTAGCCATCCTCGACCTGTCCGACGCCGGCCAGCAGCCGATGAGCAGCGAAGATGGCCGGTTCACCATGGTGTTCAACGGTGAGATCTACAACTCGCCCGCGCTCCGGGGTATCTGCGAACGAGCCGGTCACCGGTTCCGCTCAGCCATGGACGGTGAGGTGATCCTCCACTTGTGGGAAATGGAGGGACCTTCTGCCCTCCAACTCCTCAATGGCATCTTTGCCGTAGCGGTGCTCGACGCCGTGACCGGCGAATTGTTCCTCGCCCGTGATCCGCTCGGTGTGAAACCCCTCATATACGCCGAGGCTGATGGGGAGCTATGGTTCGCATCCGAGCTGGGCGCACTGCTCGCTATGGGGGCGCCGACCGGTGGAGCCGATCTGGTCGCGCTCGCCCAGTTCCTGTCGTTTCTGTGGATTCCTGACCCGCGCACCCCGTATGCCGGCCTGCACGGCGTCGAACCGGGCACCGTCGTCCGGTGGACGCGGGACGGCTCAAGCGTGTCACGTTACTGCGAGCCATTGCATCCCACCGAATCGCCACCAGCGGTTGACCCGGAGGACGCGGTCGAGGAGCTGCGGCCACGGCTCACCGATGCGGTGCGGCGGCAGCTGCTCAGCGACGTTCCCATCGCCGTGATGGCGTCCGGCGGCGTTGACAGCAGCCTCATATGGTGGGCGGCGGGCGATAGCGTCGAGCGCGCCTACACGATTGACTGGGCGGGCACCACCGGCGGCGAGCGGCTGTCGGAGGATGCGGCGACGGTGCGCGCGCTCAGCGATCTGCTCGGTACGCCGGTGACCTACGTGGCAGGGGAGGACGCCTCCGGCGACCCGCCGCGCAGCGGCGATCTGTTCGCGGACCCGGCTCACGATCTCGCTCGCACCATCTCGCGGCGGGCGGCGGGCGACGGGTTCAAGGTGTTGCTGTGCGGACAGGGCGGTGATGAATTGTTCGCTGGTTATCGGCGGCATCACATTTCCCCCATCCTTGGGCAGCTCCACCTCGGTGGGCTGGGCATGAAGGCAGAGCGGGTGATCGCGCGGTGCGGCAGCGGACTTGGCGCCGAGTACTTGGCGAGGCTCGCACGGGCAGCATCGGAGCGCGACCCCTTCGCGTCGTACATGCAGATCTGCACGTACAGTACTGCGGCCGATCGTGCGCGGGTGCTTGGCTGCACGGAGCAGGAGGCGAGCAACGACGCTGTCTGGCGGCAGCATCGAGTTGTGTTCGACGCGTTGCCTGCGGGCGTGTCGTTCCTCCGCAAGGTGATGGCCCTCGAACTGGCGGTATACCTGCCCGGTCTCGGCCTGGCCTACATTGACCGGGCATCGATGGAACACGGCGTCGAGGTTCGCGTGCCATGGCTGGACCTCGAGTTGGTGCGCTGGTCACTGGCACTTCCTGATTCGGTGCTGATCCGGGGGCAGCGCGCGAAGTGGCTTCCCAAGGAACTCGCGGCCCGGGTCGTCTCGCCGCAGGTGGCGCTGCGGGCAAAGCGCGGATTTGCCGCCCCAGCCCATCGGGTGGCGGTGGGACGTGCGCCTGGCAGCCGGGGTTTCCGCCAGGGCCGGTACTTCGCGCTCGCGGCATCCATTGTTGAGCGGCACTGCGCCGGCGCATCCGGGCATGAACGCGTGCCGCGACCCCCGAGCACCTGACCGCGGGGCTGCGGACCGGGAGGATCGCCTTCCCTGCTGCGGCCTCCCGGGGGGCCGGTGCCGTCGGCTGATAGCGCAGGGTTATTGTAAAACTCCTCCGCGTAGTGACACCTGGCAGCTCACATACCGGCTGCGACGGTGTTGGGCCGGGCGGGGACCTCACCGGAGCCGTCTGTCGCCGACCTGATCCTGCGGGTGGGCACTGTTAGTCAGGAGGGACCAGGATGACAGTCAAGGATCTTGTGCGCCCGCTTCCGGGAGTACGACGGCTCTCCATGCTGCGTCAGCGGATCGCCTTCTGCTCTTCCGAGTCCTTCTGGGAACGGAGGTATGCGCAGGGCTTGACGAGCGGCCACGGATCCTATGGCGCTCTGGGGGAGGCCAAGGCCACCTTCCTCAATGCTTTTGTCCGTGAGCACTCCGTGCGGTCAGTGATTGAGTTCGGATGCGGGGACGGTCATCAATTGTCGATGGCTGACTATCCCCGGTACGTTGGCGTGGATGTGTCACGGACCGCGATCGCGCTATGCAAGCGTAAATTCGATGGTGACCCTTCCAAGAGCTTCTTCCTCTACGATGGCGTGTGCTTCGTGGACCGTGGCCGCCTTTTCACCGCTGATCTGGCCATCTCCCTTGACGTGATATATCACCTGATCGAGGAAGCAGTCTTCGAGCGCTACATGGAGCATCTGTTCAACTCCGGAGAGCGGTTCGTGGTGGTGTACTCCTCGAACACCGTGATGCGGGGTACCGCTCCGTATGTGCGGCATCGGCATTTCACCACCTGGGTAGACGCGAACTGTCCCCAGTGGTCTCTGGCGCAGGTGACCGGTGGACCCAACACCGGGCCGGGCCGGGCTGATTTTTTTGTGTACGAGCGGTCAGAGAGTGGAAGGAAGTGAAGGCCGCAGCCGCAGCGAGGGAAGCTGCGAAAGCGGCGATGACGCGGGCCACCTGGGGTGGTGACCAGAATTTTCTGGGTGCAAGGTGGGTGGAACGTCTCCTGGATCGCTCCCCTGCCTGCTTCAAGGAAGATCTGGCACTGCGGCTCCTATCGCTTTCACCTCATTACTTCTTTAGTCGGGACATCCGAGTGGAGGCGGAACGGAACCGGCACTCCCGCACGGTACTGGTAGATGCGCTTGTCGTGCCGTACCTGCCGCCTTCACCGCGCTTTTCCGATTATGGATGCGGGACTGGTTATATGGCACATGCCACAGCGAAGAGAGTCGATCACGTGGATGCGGTTGATGTCTCCGCTGGTGTACTGGCCTGCGCGAAGGTGCTGAACGGGAGACCCAACATTACCTATCTGAAACCGGACGAGCTCAAACGCAGGCCACAGGTGGACCTCGCTTACTCGTACGCCGTCTTTCAGCATCTTTCCCATGAATCACTTACCAGGGCGCTGCGCCTGATTGCCGGGCAGATCCGACCGGATGGGGTGTTTCTCCTCCATTTTGCCGTCCCAGGCCAGCAAGGCTGGCGCACTGAGGCAGAGTGGCGGGAAGACCGGTCTCTCGCTGGTCGGATGAAGCTCCGATATGGGCTCAACTGCTTTGGCAGGACGGTCGCTGAAATGGAGGAGCTGATCTTCCGGGGCGGATTCACAGACATCACGACACGGCCGTTGGACGGTACCATCACCGTGCCCGGCGACGACGATATCGTTCACCAGCATCTGCTCACTGCCCGGCGCCGGTGAACCAAAATTTCAGGCGGTGACCTGGGTTTGCCAGATGCCCGACGATAGCAGCAAGGGAGTTGCGGACAGTGGCTGCTTCGGATACAGATCTGTCCGCAGGATCACTGCCTGCTGCCGCCACCACCGTACTGGACAGGCGAGTCCTCCTGCTGACTCCTTCCAGTGGGCTCGGAGGCGGCATTGAACGCTATGTGGAAACACTGGAGTGGGTGTTTTCCATGCAGGGTGTCAGACATCAGCGCATTGACCTGTTCCGTTCCGGGGCCGCGGCACATGCCCGGATGATAGGCGAAGCCCGGAAGATATTGCGGGAGAATCCTATGCCGACCCGCCTCGTCGTGGCGCACCGCGCGTTGCTGCCGGTGGCATGGCTGCTCGCCCGGGAACGATCTGTGTGCGGCATCTCGGTCGTCTGCCATGGGAGCGACGTGTGGGATGTCCAAGTCCGGCCTCGCCGGTGTGTCGAAGGCCAGATCATGCGTCGGCCTGGAGTCCGGGTTGTGGCCGCGAGCAGCTTCACCGCGGGTGCTGTCTCCCGGGTCTGCAGAGCCACCATCCTGCCACCAGGGCTGTCCCAGGAATGGTTCGATACGCTTGTCGAGCACTCCGCGAGGGAGAAGAAACCACGGTCAGGTGTCCACCTCGTCACCGCGTTCCGCCTCGCGGACTGGCGGGACAAGGGCCTGCCCCAGTTGATGGCCGCTGTTGCCGCCCTCCGCCGCCCTGACGTCCACCTGACAGTCTGCGGCAGTGGAATGCCCCCAGCGGACCTTCGGGCAGCGGTGCGCGCGCACCCCCATTGCGTCCTGCGGCCGGGGCTCACCGATCAGGAACTCGCCGCAGAGTTCGCCGGAGCGGACATTTTCGTGCTTGCCACAAGAACCAGGAGCGGTCGGCACGCTTGCGGAGAGGGGTTCGGATTGGTGCTGCTGGAGGCACAGGTGGCAGGCACACTTGTGGTGGCACCCGCGTATGGCGGTTCGCCCGACGCCTACCTTGACGGCCTCACGGGGGTTGCCCCGCGGGACGAATCTGTTGCGGCCCTGTCGAGAGTTCTCGAGGATCTGGTGCAAGACCCGCAGCGCCTCGAGCAGATGGGGCGACACGCCGCTGAGTGGGCGCGGGTGGCTTTCGCGCCCGAACGCTATGCACGGCTTGCTCTCAGCAGGCTGCTATAACTCCAGATCCGTGGCGGAATCATTAGCGATATCATCGCCCCACTCCATTTACCGGACCGTGCATGATCTCCGCGTGACCACGGTGCGCACTGCCTCATGTTGGCTGAGAAAGGAATTGGGTAGGATCCTCTCGTGACCACAACGGGGGATCGTTCTTCATTGAGAAGCCGTCTGTATGAGGCATATGCGGCACAGCACGCCGGATACGGCTGTGGCGAGGCTGTCGCCCGGATTTACCGGCGCGACATTCGTCCAGTAATGCCCTCTCCCGTTGCTGGGCCGGTGATCGACCTGGGCTGCGGGCAGGGCGGCCTGCTGCGCCTGCTCCTAGCCGACGGTTACGACGCCGAGGGAATCGACATCAGCCCGGAGCAGATCGCCCTCGCCCGCGCGGGGGGACTGCGCCAGGTCAGGCACGGTGACTACCGGGATATCCTGACGGCAAGGCCTGGCCACTACGCTGCGATCACGGCCACGGACCTGCTTGAGCATCTCACCAAGGACGAGGTGCTGACCACCTTCGATCAGGCGGCAGCTGCCCTGGCACCACGTGGGGTATTCGTCGCACGGGTGCCGAATGCAGTCAGTCCCCTTGGTGGCCACATTCAGCACGGGGACTTCACTCATGAATCGGTCTTCACTGCCCGGAGCATCCGGCAGCTCGCTGCAGCATCGGGCTTTGGCTCGGTCACGGTGCTGTCTTGTCCGCCGGTGTCCCATGGCCTCGCGAGCACGGGCAGGGCGGTGCTATGGAAGTTGATTAGTGCATGCTACCGGCTCGCCCTTGCCGCCGAGACGGGCATACTGCGCGGGCATATCGTGACCCAGAATCTGATCTTCGTTGCCAGTAGATCTGAATGATGCCAGATGCAGAAAATGACTCGGTACCGCATAGCCATGAATCCTATCGCGCCCACCCTCGGCCAGCGCATCCCACTTCGCGGCCCGGCGCGGCTGCTCACCCGCTCGTATATCAACCTGAGTTACCAGCCCAGTGAATCACTGAGGAGGGTTACAACCAAATTTGGCGACCAATTCGATATCAATCTCTCAGTCTACCTGGAGTGGTGCCTGTGGGCCTTCGGCGCTTTCGAAGGGCACCTCGCGGAGCTGTTCACATATCTAGTACGGCCGGGTGATCGGTGCATAGATGTCGGCGCTAATGTTGGCGTGCATACGGTACGCCTGGCAAAACTGGTCGGCGACGAGGGCAGCGTCATCGCCGTGGAAGCGGATGAAGAGCAGGCCGGACGCGCGCGGAACAACATCGCTCTGAATGGCCTGGCCAACGTGCTTCTGGTTCAGGCTGCGGCCACGAGGCGTGGGGGTGAAAGCGTGATCCTCTATCGCCCGGACTCGTTGGACACGAACAAGGCGCGAGCCAGTGTGATGCCGCATCCACACCTGACGGGAACGGCTACAAGCGTGCCCACGGTCGCTATTGACGATGTCGTTAGCGACTCGGTCGCCTTTATGAAGATCGACGTAGAGGGTCATGAGGCGGCAGTTGTGGAGGGTGCCGCCCGAACAATTGATAAGTCATCACCCGCTATAATATTCGAGTATTGCCCGGGGTTCGTCCCGGATAATTCCGGAACCCCCATCGAGGCGCTTAGGGGGCGCGGATACCATCTATTCGACGTCCGCAATGTCCGTAATCGCCTTACCGGCCGCGGCAGCCTTGCGCTTCAACCTTTGCTTGGATTTCCGGATAGGGGCACGGACATACTGGCTGTCTGTGAGCCAGGGATCGCAAGGGTGAGGTCGCTCATACGCTAGCCAGCGCTGCTGGGCGTTCGTGATCTGGCGTGTTGTCCCAGAGGGTGCGAATCTATGAGAGTAAATATTGGGTGTGGAGCTACCCCAACAGATGGCTGGGTTAACTTCGATAATTCACCGAGCGTGCTCATGTCGAGGTGGCCGTTCCTCGTGTGGGCACTCTCGACGGCACGGGTTATGGGTGAGGAATCATGCAACCTTGCCAGAGTCGCAAGTCATAAGAACATCCGTTTCGCTAATGCGAGCAAACGGATCCCGCTGGCTACCGGCTCAGTAGATGCCGTCTACAGCTCACACATGATAGAGCATCTTGATCGCCGGCAGGCGAGGGCGTTCCTGGTGGAGACCAGGAGAATCCTGCGTCCAGGCGGCATAGTGCGCCTTGCCGCCCCTGACCTCGCGCGGCAAGTGGAGGACTACTTGGCTACCTCCGATGCCGATGCGTTCATCGCCGGAACTCACATGAGTCAGGGGCGGCCTGGCGGGCTGGTATCCCGTTTTAGGATGGCGCTGGTTGGCCCCCGGAATCATCTATGGATGTATGACGGCTCCTCGCTGGCCCGCTTGGTCCACGACACCGGCTTCGTCAATGCGCGTGTTATGCCAGCAGGGGTGACGGCGATAGCGGAGCCGGGGAGCCTAGATCTGGCGGAACGGGCGGAGCAGAGCGTCTACGTGGAAGCGAGGCGGTCAGAGGACGCCTGATCCTCACACACATCTGCCCATGCACTGCGCCCTGTGGTGGCGTCCGGAATCTGGGCAAATCGACAGGTGTGGTTCCGTCTTGGTCGTCTTGAAGGGGAAACCTACGCCTGTCGCCTCATTTACACCGAATCTTGGGCGCGGCCCTCTGTGTCGCGGCCCACCGGGCCACCGCGGACCGCATGGCCGGGCACAAGACGGCGGGTGGCTGCCCATAGCCTCGTCAGTGCGAGGAAGAAGGTGAGTGCAAAGCCGAGTGAACTGACGGCTGAGACGGCGGCCAGGGGATGGGCGGCCCGGGCGAGCAGCAGGGTGCTGGTGATCGTAACGATTGCGCCAGCCCCCTGCGCGATGCTCCCGAACCCAGGAAGCCCATGGGCGCGAAGGAGATCATCGGTCACCCGTGTCATGGCGGCGAAGATCCTGCCCAGCAGGAGGAGTTCTGCGGGGACTACCGCGGCGGAGTAACGCCTGCCATAGAGCAAGGGGATGCACCAGGGCAGGAGAGCCGCGAGCAGGGGTGCCGCCAAGGCCAGCAGACATGCCGCGCGTTTCAGGACCCGCGAGGTCGCCCCGGCTTTGGCCGGACCCGCTAGTGCGGCAACCGTGGGAAGTCCCACCATGCCGAACGATGCGATGAGAAAAGGTAGCGGGCTGGATGCTGTCGAGCTGACGGTGTAGAGCCCTACTGCGCTAGCTGGCACCAGCAACGCGAGTGTGAGTTGGTCGGAACTGTTGTTGAGCGTGAGTCCCGAATGGCTGGCGAGACTTCGCCGGCCGTAGGAGAGCATTGCGCGTCGCTCGCGTCGCGTCAGCGGGTCCTCCCACGGCGCCTTAGCCGCCTGGCGCAGCCAGGCGCAGGCGATAACCGCGCCGCACCATGCGGGGACCAGGTATGCGGCGACCGCGTCAGCTGGCGTCAGGCGCAATGACACGGCGCCCACAATCATCAAGACTGCGGGAGTAGCGCCAGAGATCACGCGTATGAGGTTGAACCGCCGGAAGTCAGCCATTCCCTGGGCGCAGGAGGCACCGTAGGCGACGAGTGTCATGGCTGCCGGCCATGTTGTGCTTTCGATCGTCAGCACGGGCGTGAGATGAAGCCGCACTCGCAGCCAGTACAGGAAGGCGGCGCTGACAGCTGTCATGGTGAGGACCTGGCGTATGGCGATGCGGCCGAGCCAGGTGACCAGCGCCGTTCGGCGATCCGGCCATCTGGCCAGGTGGTAAGAGCAGGACGACTGGAGGCCGTAGGTCCCGACGACGTGGATCAGTCCTGACCAGAGCATGACGACCGTAAGCTGACCCCGGCCTGCGGGGCCCAGTGCGCGGGCACTCACGACCCCGGACAGCAGGTAGCCACCCAGGATCACGAGATTTGCGGTGGTGGTTACGGCGGTGGGCCGCCGCAGTGATAGCGGGGCCCGCCCGGGCCGGGGTTGGAGGGGGGGCATCCGTCAAGCCCAATGCCGCGGGGCAGGCGCAGGGGCAGAGTCGCGTCCGGAAACCGCGGGCAATGCGGTAACCGCGCCCCCCCGGCCGGTGGACACCAGGGTGCTCATCCGCCCCCAGGCACCTCCCGCACACAGCCAGAACAGCGGCTGTATTAGCGGATCATCAAGTGCCTCGTGACCTTTTAGGAAAATAATCCCGAGGGCAAGAACCAGCACTACAAGCGAACAGCCAATGCCATCTAGTCGTCTGATAAAGCGGACTATAGGGGCGAGCACAGAAAAGAAGACTCCTGCGTAAAGGGCGGCTCCAACCAAGCCAAGCTCAAGCAGAGTCTTGCCGAGCCCGCCTTCGGCGGTTCTGAAAAACGTTCCATCAAGAAAGTATCCTGAGTACGTTCCATGGGTACTGGCAACGTCCAGTGATGTCGCGCCGAGGAGACTGATGCCCGCCGTCGACGTGCCCGTGCCCTGGCCTATCAGTGAACGCGGGGCGTCGGTCCCGAACAAGAGCCCCAGCCTATAGCCGAGAGGGCCTGTCGAAATCAGGAAGGACGGGGTCCGGCCAGCGCCGAGGAAGGATATGGTCACGATCAGCCCGGTGGCGACGAGGAGCAGCAGAACCCTGGAGCCGCCGCCCGGTCTCCTGTGCGCGGATGGGACGAGATTCCCGGCCTTGTGCAGAGAAGTCTGGCGGAGGATCAGCAGCGCGAGGGACCCAGCAAGAGCCACGTATATATCCGCGCGTCGCTCAGCGGCAACCAGTCCCCCGGCGATGAGTATGCCCGTTACTGCCAGGAAAACGCGTTTCAGCCTGAAAACGCGTTTCAGCCTGACGGTGGGGACGCTCGCCAGGGCAGTCCAGGCGAAGAAGGCGATCAGCAACTGCTCTGACGCTTGTTCGGCTGTCGCGAAGACAGACGGGGCGAGATAGATATTTCCCTCATTTGAGGTGTGAATCGCGACAGTAGGTGTGATTGGCTGAAGCAACGCAGGGGAGGACTGCTTCATCACAGCGCTGACGATAGCGCCAAGGCCGACCAAACCTCCTGCGATCACAGCTATCTGCAATGCGGTCACTGCGCGGTGATTGTCTGCCGCCAGATCGGCGCCGATATAGATCAGCGGCACGAAGAAGACATACGAAACAGAGCCAACGAGTGCCATTTCGAGTGGGACGTCATTGATGATTGTGTCACCGAGACAGAAGAGAGAGAGGAAGACCAGCAACAGGGGGAGGGATCGGGGAGCGATGCGGGCTCTGTTCCTAATTCTGGGAAGGAGGAAGATATATGCTATTCCCGTGAGTATGTATGTCGTGGTAAGGACGCCGCCAGAAAGCGATGCTGTCTTGCGGACGGCATCTACTGAGAGCGTGGCCAAGTAGAGGATGAGCACGAGGCGGGGCAGCAGCTTGCTCGAATGCCGAGAGCCTTGTGGCCCACCCTGCCGAGCCGCTATCGGAGATGAATCACCTGCGAAGCTGGCCGGGGGGGACGCGCTTACCAGATGCTCTGGAACGGGACGTGCTGATGGCCACGTAGACTTCAAATCTCCTCCGGTTCACGTCCCCGCCGGGATTGACCGGCGTGCGGGAAGACATCTAGCGGAGAGTTATTACCTGGTATTTTGGTGACTGTCAGCACCGCCTTCTCGAAACCTGCCACAGTGCGGTCAAGGCTGTGGTGAGCAGCATGTTGGCGCACCATGTCACGAGTTCGGGGATCAGCGACCCTCGCAAGGGCACGACTCAATGCCCCAGCGAGAGCTGGCACGTCACCGCACGCATATATCTCGCCCAAGCCGCAGACCAGATCGGGGGCGGCACCCACCTGGTCGGAGACGACGGGCAGCGCTCCGGCAGCCATCGCCTCATTGACGACCAGTCCCCATGTCTCGGCCTCGCTGGGAAGTACGAGAACATCGGCGGCATGGTAGTAGGACGGGATCTCCTCCTGATTGATGAACCCAGTGACAGCGCCTTGACCTGGTGCCAGGGAGGCCCTGACCTGGTCGGCTAGCGGACCGTCCCCCACGAAGAGGACGGTGACTTCGCAAGGCAAGAGCCTTATCGCCGCGGCGAGGTCTAGAGGTCGTTTGCGCCGGCACAATTTGCCGCAGAATATGACTACCTTCCTGGAGTCCGGGAGCCCCCAGCGTGCGAGAACCTCACGCCTGCCACACTCGGGTGCTCGGGCGAACCGCTCGTCATCCACTGAGTTGGGTGCGAAAGTAATATTGCGAGCCCCGTACCTCTGGCAGAATTGCTCGTTCAGCTGACCGACAGTAAGACAAGCGGCACTCCCGGAGACCACCGTGCGCACGACGGCGTTTCGCAGACTGCGGCGGATTCCCCCTGACCTGCCCTCAGCATGCGAAGCACAGCGGAGAATGTAAGGTATCCCCCGCGAGCGGCATATTGCTATTGTTAGCAGCATCCATGCGTTGTCGTAGCCCTGGGTGATGACCGCATCATGAGAGGAGATCCAGTGGCGGAGCTTCTGCAGCCGGCCCAGTTTCGTGCCTGGACTCGCGATATTGCTTATGAAATTGTGGGTGTAGCCGGATAGCAAATCGATATTCCAGGCGATGGGAACGCCAAATTCGGAGTCTACTTCCGGCCGGTGGCCGAGATCAGAAAGGTAGAGGACGTCGAGGTCCATGACGCCCCGGCTGGCGAGGCGCTGGTATAGGGGGACATAGTACTGGATTGGATGCAGGGCGAGAATGCCAATTCTGGGGAGCATTGGCTGTATTCCGTGCTGCCGTGAGGATGGAGGTGAAAAGGTATTCGGTGCCGCATTCACCTTCCCGTCCGGCGTCATGAGGGCGAACCTAGCAGCCAGTCGAAATAGGCCACGGGATCGAACGGCCCAGGGTCCGGTGTCATATCCGTCGTGAGGGCGAGCTTGGCTGCCTGCCCCAACGAGGCCGCATCGCCGACCGCATAGCCACATAGCGCGGGACCAGCAATTTCCCTGTTCTGTGCGGTGTCACGGGCGATCACCGGATGCCCGCTGGCACGCGCCTCGGCCAGCGGATAGCCAAAGGACTCCAAGCCTGGGGGGAAATAGATGACCCGGTTGCGCCCCCACAATTGCCGGAGCTCATGGTGGTCAAGCCGCCCCACCAGATCCACTCTCGGATGATCTGCGACGTGCGTGGGCACCTCCGACCGGTTCGCCGTCACACGCAGCCGGGTCTCCGGGTCCCCGGACTCATCCAGTGCGTTGAGCAGCTCTATCAGGTGCCGGTCCATCTGCTTGTAGGAAGCGAAAACCACCGGACACAGGATGTTGGGCTCACGCGGCAGGCCCGGGATGGAGTCGGGGGAGACTGGATGCGGGCGTACCGCGACCCGGGCGTGCAGGCTCGGCATCACCCGCACGATGCGCTCCGCCATCGCGGTAGACGGGGCCACGAGGACATGCGAGCGGTGGCAGGCCAGCCGGACCAGAGGTGTCCTCTGGCGCAGATACGCGCGGAGCGATGGTTCCAGGGACGCCTCCTCGCGATCGGTGAGGAAGTTCAGGGCGTTGCCCAGCAGCGTCCATCGGTCGTCGCCGGCGGTGACGAAGCCGACGTTGTTGAGTGCCACGTGCCTGCCGTGCGCGCGCCCGGCAAGCTCGCGCCGGACGAGCCAGGCCGGGGTGAACCGGCGCCCCGTGCCCAGGACCCTCACGTCCGTCCGGCCGGCCCGGGCCAGGTAACGGTCCAGTTCCACCTTGAACCGGGCGGCGCCTCCGGTCACAGCACCGGCGGCGTCGACGACCACCGGGTATGTCATGCCTTCCCCCCAGCGTCCGCGTGCCACGAGTAAGTGGGAGGGCCATAGGCCACCCTCCGGCAGGACGACTGCCGAAGGGTGACAGTGAGGCTGGCTGGCGGGTCAGTCATGGCCGTTGCTCCCATCTGCCGCAGCCTGGATCGTTGCCCGCATCGCGGCGAGCATGGTCTCGGTCGGCAATGCCGGCCCGCCGCAGACAGCGTGGTGAAAGGCTGCGGCGGCGGCCCCGTGCCCCTTGTCCTGGTGTCCCTTCCACAGAGTCCGGCCGTCCGCTTCGGCGCGGCGGAAGTCGTCGATGACCACCCGGTGTGAGCCGGCGTGCACCTCGACCCACTCCTTACCGGCTACAGGCACGGCGCTCCCGTAGCAGATCGCGGCGAGCGAACCGTCCGCGAATCGCAGCCCCACCACCACGTCCTCGCCCGGCAGTGCGCCTGGGCCGCCGCCACAGATCCCCGTGACGTCCTCGATAGCGGCGCCGACGAGTGCCTGCGCGGTGTCCACGAAATGGCACACCTCACCCAGCAGCCGTCCACCTTGGCGGCGGTCGCGGTACCAGTGCCGGCCCGGGACCTGCCCTGCAGCGACTCGGTAGACCACGAGCTTAGGCGGAGCTGGCTCAGCTAGCACAGCCAGAGCCGCCCCCACCGCAGGCGACCAGCGCCGATTGAAGCCGATCGCCAGCTCACGTCCCGACGCCCGCCAGGCCTTCTCGATTGCATCGAGTCCGGCGCTGGTCAGTGCGAGCGGCTTCTCGCACCACACGTGCTGCCCGGCGGCTAGCGCTCGCGTTACCAGATCTTCGTGGCTGTCGTGGGGTGTGGCCACAACCAGGACCTCGACGCCCGGGTCGCTGATGACCGCCTCCGGGCCACCGGCAGCCTTCTCGAAGCCGTGCCGCTCTGCCACCCGGCGCGCTGACAGGCCGCTGGCCGACGTAACAGCCACGAACCGGTCGAAGCCCGCAGACCGGAAGGCAGGCAGCAAAATCGCGGTGGAGAAGGCGCCGGCACCGACCCAGCCGACCCCTGGTGACGCGCTGGCCGCCGGGGACGATCGCAGCCGGATGGAATCCTCCGTGGTGGATGCCGCTGCGTAGCTCAGCCGGACCGCCAAGCAGGATCCTGCTTGCTCCTCGATGACCCGGTAGGCTGCCACCGCCTCGCTGATGTCGAAAGAGTGCGTGACCAGATCAGCGACCTGGAGCCGGTCGGCGGCAAGCAGGTCGAGCACAGCTTCCAGGTTGCGCCCCTCGGTCCAGCGAACCTGGCCCGGCGGGTAGTCCACCCCCCACCCCTCGTAGGGGAGTTCGTACCGGCCGGGCCCGTAGGAGCGCGCGAAGCGCAGCGAGATCTCGCGCTCATAAAAAGGAGTGCGGTGCAGGTCCAAGCCAGTGTCACCGACGACCACGACGTTGGCCCGGTCCCGGCACAGTGCCGGTGCCCGCAGCATCGGCCAGGACGACCGGGTCGCCGCGCACACGAGCACCGCGTCCGCTCCGCGCCCGCGTGACCAGGTGAGCAGGCGATCAGTTGTCTCCTCCCCGCACTCGTCCAGCGCGAGCACGCCGGAGGCAGAGGCTGCCTGACGAGGAAGAGTGGCTGGGTCGATACCTGCCACGTCGCAACCGGCGGCCATGGCCAGCCGGGCGGCGAGTTGGCCGATGAGCCCGAGGCCGACTACCACCACCTTGCCACCGGGGCCGGTCTCGGCCAGGCGCAGGGCATGCATGGCGATGGCGCCGACCGTTGCGAAGGCCGCGTCCTGGGCTGGTACCCCCACGGGAACGGGGGTGCAAAGCAGGCCAGGTACTGCCTGGTAATCCGCGTGATTGGCCTTGCCCGCTCCGCCAGTCGCCACTAGCTGGCCCACTCGCACGCTGGTGACCACTGCCCCGGCCTCGACCACGACGCCAGCGGCCGAGTAACCCAGCGGCACGTCCTCGGCGAGGCGGTTACGGACCATCTGGACTGTCGTGGCCAGCCCCTCGGTCCGCGCCTTGTGCACCACCTGCCGCACCAGGTCCGGACGGGTCCGTGCCTTAGCCAGCAGGCTTGACCGGGCCAGTTCGGTCACCGCCCGTTCGGTACCAGGCGATATAACCGACGCCACGGTGCGGACGAGCACTTCGGTGGGCCCGGCGACCGGGCGGGGCACCTCGAGCACCTCGACCGGTCCGCCTGCGGCCGGCTGCACGATCTGTTTCATGCTGGCAGCCCCCTGCCGGATGTCGAAGAGGAACGGCTGGCGCGGCGCCACCAGGTGGTAAGCCGGACCGGGAGTGCGGTGTTCATCAGGCAGGCCAGCATCGGGGCTGGTGTGGTGCGGCCAAACCCGATGGCGACCGGCTGGGATTCCACGGCAAGCGCCGCCTGTGCGGTGCTGTCGACAGTCACCTCGAACATGCCGGCCGGCGCCGTGACCAGGGCTGTGGCATCGATCAGCCGTACGGCGGAGGCAGGGGCGAGGTGCCACCGCACCGCGACCGTATGCAGGCCGCGCCCACTGACCACGTCCTCCACCCGCAGCCCTGTCCGGGTCAGCAACCAGCGGCGGTGGTGTACTGGGCTGCCGCGAAGCCGCCGGAACCCGTCGTGCGTGGCGGCCAGCGTGATGCCGTCGGCGTCGGCGTGGGCCGTCACGTTGTGGACCCGTGCCCGCGTGGCGGCCCGGAATGCCCCCCACACTTCGGTGGAACTGGCCCCGTCCACCTCGACGGTGTTGTGCGCGGCGGTGGATCGTTCGTAGTCGCGGACCGCACCGGGCGCGTATGTTGATGTGCCAGTGTCTACGAGCAGCGGCGCCCCGTCGACATGAACCAGGCAGGCAAGAGTGTCCGCATGCGCGTGCGCGGGTAGTTCGTCCGGGCACGGTGGGCCGACATCGGCGAGCAGGTGCCAGCTGCCTGCGGTCGCCGCCACCAGGCCGGTGTCGGGCAGAGCCTGCAGCGGCGCGAACGGTGTGGGCTGGGGTTCCAGCAAGGCCAGCATCGCTGGCTCCACGGGGTAGCCGTCGTTCAGCATCGGCACCTGTCCGGCGGGGGCGAGCACGACGCCTAGCCAGCGCCGCATGCGGGCGATAGCCGCGGTGAGCGCGGGCATAGCTTCGTGACGGGCTGCCCGGAGCAGGTCTGCTATATCCGCCAGATCCGCGAGCACCTGGCAGTGGTAGGCGGGCGCTCGCTCGTAATGGCCGCCATCGGGCAGCACCTGGACTGCCAGCTGGCTGGTCAGCTGACCGAGGGCCTGGGTCAGTAGCCGGCGGTCGGAGAAGAACACGGCCAGCCCGACGAGGGCTTTGATGCCTTTCAGGAGGTGGTTCCCGCCTACGTCGGATTCCAGATGCCGCCGCAAGAACCCCACATGGGCGGCGAGTTCGGTGACGAAGCCGGTCTCGATGTCACTGCCAGCCACGAGGCCGTCGTGCAGCCCGCACCACGACCAGGCGCGCGCCGCGGCCGGGTAAGGGAGCCACGCGTCGCTACCGCCAAAGATGGTCGCCGTCCGCCAGGACCGCCACAGTCGTGCGAACGCGGCCCGGGCCGACACCGGATCCGGGTCCGCCGCCAGCCCCCAGGCCCAATCCCAGTAGTGCAGGTGGTGACGCCACAGGGCTGGCGCGCCGGTCTGCCGCCAGTCCGGTGGGTCGCCGAGTTCTCTCGGCATCCCGAGCAGGACCAGTCTGCCCGCGGACAGGTCGGCCAGCCGCGGCCAGCGCTCAGGAGCCTGCGCGTCGAGCGGAGCGAAGCCGGGTGGCCAGCCCACCGCGGTCGCCGGGTCCGGGCCGCCCAGCAGGCGGCGTCCCGCATTTGGCCAGCGGCGCAGCGCGGCGGCCTGCGTACGCAGCCTGATCCGGTGCCCCACCTGGCTGGGCTGCAGGTGGGCGGCGGTCCGGACCAGCAGACCGAGGTCACTCCCGCTCACGAGGCCAGTCCCAGCATGCGGGCCTCAGCGCGGATTCCGTCGTCGAAGGAGCGCGGGGCATAATCGAGGTCGCGGACCGCCGCGTCGATGGCGAACGCCTTGTCCTCGGCCAGACGCTGGAACTGCTCCGCCCGGAGCCGAGGACACTGGCTGAGCCGTTCATATCCACGGGCGAGGACGACAACAGGCGCCAGTGGCACCGGTACGAAACGGGTGCGGCTGGCGGTGGCGCGGGCCGCGGCGCGCAGGAGTTCCGCGAAGGTCAGCGGCTCCGGTCCCGCCACGTCGTAGCTGGCGCCAGCAGTTGCGGGCCGCTCCACGGAGGTCAGAACCGCGCCGGCGGCGTCGGCCACGTGAACGGGCTGCTGCAGATGATGACCACCCCCGGGCACGGGCAGCAGCGGCGTGCGGGGCAGCACCAGCAGTAGCCGGGAGAGGTTCCGGTCTCCCGGGGCGCCGTAGATCATCGTCGGCCGCAGGATCGTCCAGGCCAGCCCGGAAGAGCGAATGTGCTGCTCCGCCGTGAGCCGTACGGGCTTGCTGGGCGCGGGCAGCGTGGTCATCACCGCCGTGGTGGAGACGAAGACGCCGCGCGGGATGCCCGCCTCCTCGGCAGCCGCGACGATGGCAGGCCCATGCCCGAAGCCGAGCGAGGCGAGGTTGACCAGCGCGTCGCAGCCAGCCTCAGCGAACGCTTCGTCCAGTTGACGGCCGTCATCGAGGTCGCCCATGATCGGCTGTGCGCCGCGCGATGCCACCAGCCGGGCTGCGCTGGCGCTGCGGGCGAGCGCCAGCGTCTCGTGCCCCCGCCGGGCTGCTTCGGCCAGCACGTACCCGCCCAGGAAGCCGCGGCACCCGGTGACCAGCAACCTCCTCGCCGGCCCCCCGGTGAGTCGAGGATCTTGCGGTACTCCCGTGCGAGCGGCACGCGGTCGAAGTACTGCTCGACGTAGCCGCGGCCCTGGCGCCCCATCATCAGGCGCCGCTCCGGGTCAGCCGCTAGCAGGCGGATCGCGTCGGCCAGCGCGGCGCTGTCCTCAGGCGGCACGACTACACCGCCTGCCCCCCGCAGGATCTGCGCGGCCTCGCCCTTGACCGCACCGATGACGGCCCGGCCGGCGGCGAGGTACTCGAACATCTTCGACGGGATGAAGGTTGAAAAGAGCGGCAGGTCCCGCAGGATGACCAGGCAGATGTCTGCGGCTGCGAGCAAATGCGGCACATCGTGGGCGGGCACCCCAGGCAGGAAGGTGACGTTCCGCAGCGCCAGTTCGCGTGCCCGCCGGCGCAGCCGGGGCTTGTCCGCGCCCTCACCGACGAAGGCGAGATGCACAGCCTCACCCGCCAGGCGCGCCGCGGAATCGGCGATGAATGGCAGACCCTGACAGATACCGTGGGTGCCCGCGTACAGTACCAGGCAGTCACTGCCCCTAGCGCCCAGGCGCTCCCGCACCAGGGGGCTGGCCGCCATCCCGGGAACGAACTGGTCGAGCCTGACCCCGTTGTGGATCGTGTGAACCTTGTCGGCTGGCACGCCCCGGCCGATCAGATTGGCCCGGAAACCCTCGCTCACCACCACGACCGCGTCCGCGGCCGCGTACGCGGCGAGTTCGAGCCGTTCCAGCACGCCGATCAGCCAGCGATTGGTCAGCACCCCTAGCTGGGCGAAGACACCAGGCCACAGATCCCGCACCTCGACGATGAACCGGGCCCGCTTGAGCCGGGCAAGCAGCCAGGCAGCACCGATGGAGAAGAACGTGGGCGAGGAGACCACGACCGTATCGGCCGGGCCAGCGCAGCGCGCACCAAGCAGCACGCTGGAGAGCATGAAGCTGACATGCCCGATGGTCCGGCGGGCCACCCCCTCGTTGGGCGTGGTGTAGAGCCACGTGCGGACAACCCGGTATCCGTCCGCGCGCTCCATGCGCCGGATCGCGCGGCGGTAGGCCGGCGGTTTCACGCCGGTCGGGTGGTTCGGCATGCCGGTGAGGACCGTGACCGTGTCCCCGTCGGCGGCCCAGGTCTCGGACAGGGCGGACAGGCGGGCCTGGGGCGCCCCGATCTCAGGCGGGAAATAGTGGGTGACGATCAGGATGCGCATCCTAAGCTGATCTCCGGCTGGGTAATGGTGTGCCCGAGCAGCGCGGGTGAGCGCAGATAGAGCGCGAGTACGCTGACCGCGGCGGCGTCGGCAAGGGCGCGCAGCGCGGGGTCGCCGGTGAGGCTGGCCGCCCCGAGCAGGCAGAGCAGGAGTGTTGTGGCGCTGGTCACCACCGTCACCCGCTGGTGCGACCAACCTGCTCCGGCCCAGTGCTGATAGACATGTGCGTGATGGTTGCACCAGCTCTGGCCGGCCAGGATGCGCCGTAGCAGCGTCCATGAGGTGTCGGCGAGATAGAGCGCGAGCGGGGCCAGCGCGGCCTCATCCGGGACTCCCCTGGATGCGGCGATCATCGCCAGCACAGCCAGCGCCGCGCCCAGCACGTAACTGCCGACATCCCCGAGGAAGACACGCGCCCGGAAGGCGTTCCACGGCAGGAAGGCGAGCGCGCCGGTGGCGAGCGCCGCACCAGCCGCGATGAGGAACGTGTCCGGGCGCCATACCCCGAGCAAGGCGTACGCCGCACCGCCGATCAGGGCATGGACTGCCGAAATGCCGTTCACGCCATCCATGAAGTTGAACGCGTTCACGAATCCGGTGAGCCCCACCGCCGCGATGACCGCGAGCACGGCCAAGGGCACGGCCGTCATCCTCAGCGGGCTGAGGATCAGGCCAGCGATGGTGATGGCGACCAAGCTCTGCAGGGCCAGGCGCCGGGGGATGGAGAGCCCGCGCAGATCCTCGGTGAAGCCGATTGCGGCGAAACCCGCGACTGCGACTGCGAACACGACAGCGAGCGCGTTGTGGATGATCGCTGCTGCCGCCAGCAGCCCAACGGCGATCGGGGCGCCGCCCCCCCTCGGCGTTGGAGTGGTGTGTGATGACCGCGGTCCAGGCATGTCGATGACCGCTCCCCGCCGCAGCAGTGCTATGGCCACCGGCTCGGTGATGGCGACGGCCGCGCCGCACGACACGGCGGCGAGCACGATTGTCAAGCTCCCCGACATATTGCCCCCGGTGTACGTAGTCGGTGGGTCAGACGGCGGTGGTTCGCCCAGGACTGGACGCGGTGGTGGGTGAGTCACCGTTCGGGTGGGCAGCCGCGGTGGTGAGGGGGGGGACGGCCGCGTACGGCTTGTACCCGTACCCGTACCCGTACCCGTACCCGTACCCGTACCCGTAGGCGTAGGCGCTCTGCTTGGTGACCTCGTTCAGGACCGAGCCCACGACCGTGGCGTTTGCCTGGGCGAGTTTCTCCGCGGCACGATGCAGGTCCCCCCGTCTGGTGTGACCGGCTGCCACGACCAGCAGCGTGGCGTCCGCCTCCTTCGACAGCACAGTCGCGTCGGTGACGGGAAGCATGGGCGGACTGTCGATGATCACCAAGTCGAACCGCTCGCTCAGGTCGGCGAACACGCCCCGCGCCGCCGCCCCACTGAGCAGTTCGGCCGGGTTCGCAGGCAGGTGCCCGGCGGGAAGCACCCACAAGTTGTGGTCATCGTCCACCGGCTGAAGCACGTTGCGCAGGGGTTGTTGCCCTAGCAGCACGGTCGTCAAACCGGCCTGCTCATCCATTCCGAAGAACTGGCCGAGCCGCGGTCGCCGCAGATCGCAGGAGACGAGCGCCACCCGTTCGCCTGCCTGAGCGAAAACCACGCCGAGGTTGGCCACCGTCGACGTCTTGCCCTCCGTGGCGGCTGGGCTGCTCACGAGCAGGACCTTTAGCGCTTGCTCGTGCCGGGCGAACTGGAGGGACGTGCGCAGGGACCGATAGGCCTCAGCCGCCGGCGAGGTCGGCTGGGAGAGCGACACCACGAGCGCCTGGTCGCGTCGCCGCCACGCCGTCACCGCCGGGACAAGACCCAGTACCGGGGCGCCGCCCCAATGCTCGACCGCCTCTTTGGAGGACAGCGCCTCATCGACATTGTTCCGCAGGAAAGCCGCTGCCAGTCCGGCGATCAGCCCAGCTAGCAGGCCGAACATGGTGTCCTGAACAGGTCTGGGCGAACTTGGCGAAACCGGAGTCTGGGCTGGGGTGACCAGTTCGATCCCTCCCGTGGCGGCCACGCCGTTGACCTGAATCTGGGCGAGCTGTTCCTTGAGCACGGCCTGCTGGTTCAGGAGCGCCGCGACCTGAGATGCGGAACTCGGGTGGTTACGGAGTGATTTGAGCTGATGGGAGATGGAGGAGATCTGGGTTCGCAGCTCCGCTTCGCCTGCGGTGAGATTCCTGAAGGCGAGGTCCCGCTGATGGCTGATGAACGCATTGGCGTAGGCATTGGCGACGCGCGCCGCGCGGGCCGGGCTGCCACTGGTGGAGGAGATCGCGATTTCGTTCGTGGATGCGACCTGCGCGGCGGACACGGGCGGCCAGCTCCCCAGTTCGTGCCGCACGGCATTCGCGACCGGGGCGCTGGTGACCAGTTGTACTGCGGTCTGCACGTCCGTCGGTGTTACCGGTTGCGGTGCCGCACCGGGGGCTGACGGTCCGGTGGAAGATTGCAGGAGGACCTGAGCCGTCGCCGTGTACTGCTTGGTCGCGGTGAACGACCAGGCAAGGCTGATCCCGAGGCCCAGCAGCGTGGGTGCGACTATCCACCATCTGCGGCGGCGCAGGATCAGCAGGTAAGAGCGCAGAGTGGGCTCGGCACCAAGCTCAGTCGCCATGCGATTTCTCCAGTCATTGATGGTCATCGACTGTGCTGCCGGTTCGACCCTGATGAGGAAGCGTGCGCGCGGACGACCGCCCGCTCCGCCATACGGGATATCCTGCAAGCCATGGTCAGGGAATAGTCGACCGGGGCCGCAGATGGCTGACGCTGGCACACGAATCGGGAGTATACCCAGAGCGCTCACGATGATAGCTCCCAGGGTTCCGCGAAAGCCGTTCGCTAACTCCTCTGACGCACTTTCCTGGTTAAACAGGGATATTCCATTCTGGACGATACGGACGTTTCTGGTATAAGTACGAGTTGATCCTTGCTGCCGAGGTGATTTCCTGTGACCAAGATCTTGGTACTGTGCACAGCCAATGTCTGCCGGTCGGTGATGGCGGCCGCACTCCTCGACCGTCGCCTGACCGCGCTCGGGGTGGCGGCATCCGTGCGGTCGGCGGGCATCCTCCGTCCGAATCACCCGGTATCGCCCGAGGTGGCATCGGTGCTGGCCCGCTCCGGACTGGACGTCAGTTCCCACCGGAGCCGCGTCGTGAGCGTGGAAGACCTGGTCGCGTCCGACCTTGTGCTCGGTATGGCCCGGGAGCACGTCCGGCACGCCGTTGCAGTCGTTCCCGGCGTCTGGCCGCGGGCGTTCACGCTGAAGGAGTTCGTCCGCAGAGGCGGGGCGGTCGGCTGCCGGGCGCCAGCCGAGCCCGTTGCCGCCTGGCTTTCCCGGATCCACCACGGGAGGAGCAGATCAGCGCTTCTGGGTGAATCTCTGGACGATGACGTGCCAGATCCGGCAGGGGCAGAAATTCAGGCGTATATCGCAACAGAATTCAATCTCGGCCAGCTGACGACCAGGCTGGTTCAACTGTGCTGGGGGTTGCCGGTCCAGCCACTTGCCTGCTCCCTCACCATTTCGGTGGAGGACCGGGCGCGGTAGGCGGGGAATCAACGGGCACAGAGCCACACGGGGAGCTGGCTATCGAGCCCCCAGCCGTTGTTCTTTGGAGTCCTGGGTACGTTAGCTTCGATAACCGGGTAGAGGATGGTCGTAATCGCAGCTCGCTGGAGGGGAGGGCCGCTGTGGATCTGCGGGCCTTCGTCTGGCCCGCAAAATCACGGGGAGCTGGTCAACTCACGGGTACTGGTGCTACCGGGGCCGGTCCACGACAATCCCCCGGCGCGGCGGTGGCTCCCGGCTAACGGTCCGGCTGGCGGCCGGATCCGCCAGAGCCGTGCCGTCGTGAGTCGCAGATGCTGGCCGCGGGATGGCGCCGCCATCAACAGACAAGGGGGAAAAGGATGTCCGATGCTCACAGGCCGCACGACCCGGTGGCGGGCCAGGGATCCACCGGACCCGGACCGGACCGGAAGCAAAAGAAGAGGCGGCGCAGACGGCGTGTCGCTCTGTGGTCCTTCGCCTCACTGCTCGCTCTTGCCGGTCTCACCGTCGCGGCAGGATACGCGGTCGTCAACCACCTAGCGGGCAGTATCGCCCGCATTCACGTGGCGCGGCTGGAAGCAGCAGGCAAGCCGGCTGGGGGGCCAGCCGGGCAGGCCATGAATGTCCTGATCACTGGCCAGGAACAAGCGCCGGGAAGCATGGGACGTCCCAGCGGCCTCATCATGATTCTGCACATCAACGCCGACCAGCAGGCAGGCGGCGCGGTCTCGATCCATCCGCTCGCGATGGTCCAGGTGCCCGGTCACGGCCGGACGGAGCTCCAGAACGCGCTCGTGTTCGGCGGGCCGTCCCTGCTCGTCCAGACGGTCGAGCAGCTGACCAGCGTCACCCTCGACCACTACGCGCGGATCGACCTGCCGCACGTCGCGAATGTGGTCGATGCAATCGGCGGCGTGGACATCCAGACACCGAGCGGCACCGTGCACTTCGACGGCGCAGGGGCGCTCTCGTACGCCCGGGACCCCTCCCTGGATGAGGAAGGGAGAGTGCTGCGCCAGTCGAGCCTGATCCGCGCGGTCATGCGCAAGATCGCCCGCCAGCATCTGCTCACCAATCCGGCGACCATGTTCGGTGTGCTCAACGCACTCACCAGCATGCTGACCGTGGACAGCAACTTCACCACCTCCGAACTACTGGCACTGGCGAAGGCGCTCGGAGGGCTGAGCAGCAGTGCGGGGACGTTCGTGAGCGCGCCGTACAGCACGGTAGGCGGCCAGATCGTCCTCGACCCGGGTATCAGCCGGCAGCTCTGGGCGGCCATCAGGCAGGACTCGCTGGCGGCCTTCGCGCAGAAGTACCCGTCCACGGTGACTCCTGAGGTAGTCCCCTGACCTCCACTCCTGCCAGCGGGATCCGGCGGTTCGCCGCCGGGTCCCGCTGCGCTTACGCGCCGCTGACCGCGACCACGCCGCTCATGGTGCCGATCAGCACGAGCCGCCCCGACAGCGACGGCGAGGCAAAATGGGGCAGCGGCGAGCCCAGGGCGATCTGGTGGCGGACGTGCCCGGTGGCCATATCGAGCTGGTACAAGGTGCCCGCGCCCCAGTCGGTGACCCAGACGGCGCCCCCGCCAAGGACGGGTGAACCCGCAGCCGTGGGTGGCCCTCGCCACAGCACGTGAATCCTCCGGCCGGCCGTGTCCACGGCCGCCGTCCCGCCGTCCCCGCACGGGATATACGCGACCGTGCCACGCACGGACGGCCCGCCGTATGCCTGGCACACCTGCGCGGCTGCCGCCTGCCCGGCGACCCCGCCCAGCCGCGAGCCGTCCAGCAGGTAGCCGGTGCCCCGCTTGCCGGCGGCCAGGATCAGCCCACTGGGCAGCACCGCCGGGGACATCGATCCCAGGTCAAGATCAGCCGCGTTGTCCGCAGCCCATACGGCCGGAGCGAAAATGCCGGCCCGGTGCAGGTCCGCGGAGAGTGCGGTGACGGAGTCGCTGCCGTCGAACGGCGCCTGGGTGGCCGCGCCGTTACCGATGCTGACATAGATGGTGCCGCCCGGTCCCACGACCGGTCCCCCCGTTGCCCAGATGCCACCCCCCCGCGCCGTGGGCACCAGGTAGGAGACCAGCGGGCCACTGCCCGAAGCGGGCGCGCCGACGACCGAGCCCCGGTACTGCCCGCAATCCCCGTCCAATCCCCCGAACGCTACATAAACGCGGCCGCCTGCCAATGCCAGCGCGGCCCGTTGCTGGTCGAACCTGGGCTGGCCGTCGGGGGTGGGGATGTCGCGCATGAAGCGGACGCGGCCGCTGGTGATGGAGACCCCGGCCAGCATGTGGCGGTAGCCGGCCGTCTCGGCGACCGCGTACACCAGGCCGGTCGCCGGGCTGTAGACGGGGGTGCCGGTGATGCCGAGCGGGTCGATGTCGCCGCACGGCAGGCTCGACAGCGGCACCGGCGTGCCCAGGTGGGCGCGCCAGCGCACAGCCCCGGTCGTGCGGTCCAGCCCGTAGACCGAGTCGCCCTCAGTCGCCACGATGACCAGCCCGCCGATGGCGAGCGGCTGGCCGTAGACCGCCCCGTCGAGCGGCCGGGTCCAGGCGATGGAGAGCGGCCCCGCCGGTGGTGTGGCCGCTGCGAACCCGCTCCGGGCCGGGTCGTGATGGTAGACGGGCCAGTTCCAGGCGCTGGCAGGGGGCGGGGAGTGCTGTGCCCGCGGCGTCGTGGTGGGGGATTGCGCCGCTCCCGGGGCGGCCGTGCTCGCGCAGCCCGAAACCGCGAGAGCAAGCACGAGGACCGTGAGAGGTGAGAGGCGCATGGGCGACAGTCTGCCCGATGTGCCCTCAGACCGCGGCAAACTGTGGTCGTAGCAGGTGAGTCCGGCCCGCCGGGCCCGGCAGACTGCCTGGTGTGAATCGGCCGTAACATCCATTTATGCAGGTCACAAGCTATGGGCGTAGCCTGGTGGCTGGCGGGGAAGGACGCATCTCGGGGCACTGCGAAGAACCCCAGGGGAAATGGAGACAGGCGAGGTGGGTATGGAGGTCGGCTCTTTTGTCGCGCTGGGGGACAGTTTCACGGAAGGGCTGGACGACCCGCGCGCCGACCAGAGCGGATATCGGGGCTGGGCGGACCGTTTCGCCGAGATGCTGGCCACACACCGGCCCGGGTTGCGGTACGCCAACCTCGCGGTCCGCGGCAAAGTGCTGCGCGAGGTGGCGGAGGAGCAGGTGCCACAGGCCATCGCCATGGCACCGGACCTGGTGAGCCTGGCCGCCGGCGGTAATGACATGCTCCGGCCGCGGGCCGATCCGGACACGCTCGCGGAAGCCTTCGACGAGGTAGTCCGCACCCTGCTGATGGCTGGCTGCCCGGTGCTGATGTTCACCGGGTTCGATCCCCGGTTTCCGGTGCTCCGGCTGATCCGCGGCAAGGTGGCGGCCTTCAACATGCACCTGCGGGCGATCGCCGACCGTCACCAGTGCTACGTCGTGGACCTGTGGTCGATGAACGTGCTGCGCGATCCGCGCGCGTGGAGCGCCGACCGGCTGCACCTGACGCCGGACGCGCACCGGCGGGTGGCGCTGCGGGCGTGCGAGGTGGTCGGTACCCCGGTGGCGGCCGACTGGCGTGAACCGTGGCCATCGGCCGATGGCGCTTCGCCGCAGACCCAGGCCTGGCTGGCGGCCCGCCGGATGGACCTGCGGTGGGCACGGGTACACGCCGCGCCCTGGGTGGCCCGGCGGGTGCGCGGTGTGTCGTCGGGTGACGGCGTCAACCCCAAGCGGCCCGAACTGCTGCCGTTCTGACTGGCGCTCACAGCTTCCGGTAGGAGCGCCGGGCCAGGGTGGCGAACACGGCCACGATCCCGGCGCTCCACAGCAGGGACGTCAAGGTGAAGTAGGCGGCGCTGTGGCCGAGCACCTGCCCGGCGGGCGCGCCCTGGGTGAGGCAGCGGACGGCGTCGATGAACTGGCTGACCGGTTGCTCGCGGGCAGCCGGCTGGAGCCAGCCGGGGAGTGTGCTCACCGGGATGAAGGCGCTGGAAACGAACACCAGCAGGAAGAACGGCGTGGTCATGGCTGCGGCGGTTTCCGGGTTGGCGGTGCCGAATCCGATAGTGGCGAAGACCCAGAACAGCACCTGCCCGAACGCCAGGCACAGGCCGAGCCCGGCCAGCACCGAGAGCGCACTGGCGTGGAACCGGAACCCGGTGGCCAGGGCGGCGGCGAGCAGGATGACCAGGAGCGCCGCCTGCCGGAGCAGGTCACAGAGCGCGCGGCCGGTGAACACGGCGGACCGGGCCATCGGGAGTGACCGGAACCGGTCCACCACGCCATCCCTGGCATCGACGGCGAGGGCGGATGCGGTCGCGAACCCATCGAAAATCGCATTCTGAACGAGCAGTGCCGGGATGAGGTAGTCGACATAGCTCATGCCCGGCACCGGGATGGCGCCGCCGAAGATGTAGCGGAACAGCAGCAGGAACAGAACCGGGGTGACCACCGCTGCGATGATCAGTTCGCGGGTCCGCGCGGTGCGGATGAGATGTCTGTGGGCGACCACCCAGGTGTCGGTGGCCAGGGCCGGCAAGCGGCGCGGGCGGGCGGGCATGGCGGCGGTCGCGGTCATCGGCGTGGCTCCCCGGCGAGCGGGGAGGCGGCGGGCCCGGATGTGAGGGCGAGGAACACGTCGTCCAGCGAGGGCCTGCCCACGGTGAGGCCGGACACGCCGACCCCGGCCTCGTCCAGCGACCGGAGCACGGCGGTGAGCCCGGCACTGCCTGGGCGAACCCGGAACGTGATGCGGCCGGTTCCGCCGTCCACAGCAAGCGGGCGGCCCGTGTTCTCGCCGGCGGTGTGGCCGGTCCCTGATACCGCGGCCAGGACAGGTTCCAGCGCTCGCTGGGCCTTGCCGATCTGCGCCGGCGCGACGGTCAGTTCGACGCGGTCGCCGGCCAGCCTCGACTTGAGAAGGGCCGGGCTTCCCTCGGCGATCACCGTCCCGCGATCGATGATCACGATGTTGTCCGCCAACTCGTCGGCTTCATCGAGTTGCTGCGTGGTGAGCAGGACCGAGGTGCCCGAGCCGGTGAGGTCCCGCAGGTAGGACCAGACCTCCCGGCGGGCCGCCGGGTCCAGGCCGGAGGACGGCTCGTCGAGCAGCAGCACCTTCGGGCCGCCGACCAGGCACGCTCCGAGGTCCAGCCGCCGGCGCATGCCGCCCGAGTAGGTCCGCGCCAGCCGGTCGGCCACATCCGCAAGTGAGAGCCGGGCCAGCACGGCGGCTGCCCGGCGCCGCGCCTCGGCGCGGCTGAGCTGGTACAGGCGCCCGGTCATCTCCAGGTTCTCCCGGCCGGTCAGGGCCTGGTCAACCAGCGCGTACTGGCCTGCCAGGCGCAGAACGCATCACGTGGCGGGGCTGGACCCCGGCGGTCGCCGGCCCCGGCCGAACGGAAGCGAGACGCGGAGCGGACCAGGGAACGGATCCTGGAAGCTGCCGCCGCGGAGTTCGCGGCCAAGGGGTTCGCCGGCGCCCGGGTGGCCGGCATCGCCGAGCGGGCGGGCGTCAACCAGCAGCTGATCTCCTACTATTTCGGCGGCAAACAGGGCCTGTACGGCGAACTGGGCGAGCGCTGGCGGGCGGCGGAGGGGTCGCTGGCCGCCCCGGACCTGCCGCTGGACGAGGTTGTTGCGGGCTATTTCGACGCAGGCGTCGCCCACCCGGAATGGGCCCGGATGCTGCTGTGGCAGGCCCTGGGCGATTCGCCGGGCGATGAGAGGGAGACCGCCCAGCGGATGGAGATCGGCGCCGACCTTGCCGACGTCCGGCGGCGCCAGCAGGCAGGGGAACTCGCCAGCGAATTCCCGGCGGAATTCATCCTGCTCGTGCTCTGGGCGGCCGCGATGGCACCGGTAGCGCTGCCCCAGGTGGTCCGGGGCGGCTACGGCTGTGAGCCCGGCTCACCGGAGTTCCGCGCCCGCTACCTGCCCCCCTTGCAGCGGCTGTTCCGCGCCACCCGCGCGGGAGGGGCAGCACGGTGACAGCCGGCTACCTTGCCAGATCCGCCAGGACCTCCTCGATCCGGGCCAGGCCGCTGGCGATCCAGGGCAGGCTGATGGGGTCGGCCGCCGACAGTGCCGCTTCCCGCTGCGCGTCGGTGTCCCCGTAGAGCAGCCCGGTGGCCACCCGCATCCGCAGTGCGGACTCGTCCTCGCCGAACACGCTGGCGGGCAGCACTCCCATGCCGTACCGGTCCAGCAGCAGGGCGGCGAGCTCCGCGCCGGTGGAGACCCCGTGCCGTCCGGCCAGGTGCTCACGCCATGCGGCGAAGTCCGGATAGAGGTAGAAGGCCGCCTGGGGGGATGGGACGGCCACGCCCGCGGCGCCGAACCTGCCCGCCACGGCACGGGACACGGCGGCGTGCAGGGACTGGCTCCGGGCGACGCGTTCGGTCAATTCGGGGGGTTCGCGGAAGGCGAGGGCAGCGGCTTCCTGGATGGGACCGGCGGTGGCGGACCAGATCTCACTCCCGATCCCGAGCAGGAGGCCGTGCAGCGTGGCACCGAGCGGGCCGTCCGGGAGCCGCGCCACGCCGGCCCGCCAGCCGCCGAGCGCCAGGCTCTTGCTGAGCGCGGTGGTCACGACGGTGCGCTCGGGGGCGAAGTCCACCGGGCTGGCCACCGCAGGCGCGGGGTCGAACACGAGGTCGCGGTAGATCTCGTCGGAGATGATGACCAGGTCGTGCTCGGCCGCGACCTCGGCCAGGGCCTGCACGGTGGCGGGCCGGGCGAGCCGGCCGGTCGGGTTGTCGGGCAGCGTCACGATCACCGACCCGATCCGGTGACCGGCCGCCCTGGCGCCGGTGACCGCCCGGGCGAGCAGGGCCGGATCGCAGATGCCGCCCTCACCGGCCGGGGTGGGCACGAAGTGCGGGCGGGCGCCGACCATGGCTGCCTGGGCCGCGTAGCTCACCCAGCTTGGCCGGGGCACGGCGACGTCCGCCCCGATGGCCAGCAGCAGGCCGAACAGCAGTGATTTACTGCCTGGCCCGGACACGACCGCATCCGCACTGGTCGGCAAGCCGCGCCGGGTCCAGTAGCCGGCGGCGGCCTCGCGCAGCACGGGCAGCCCGGCCACCGGGCCGTAGGCATTACCGCCGGTGGCGCCGGCCAGGGCCGCCCGCAGGAGGGGGTGCGCGGGCAGGCCCGCCTCGCCGAAGGCCAGCGGCAGGACCGGCTCACCGGCCTGCTGCTTGCGGGCCATGATCTCGTTCGCGGCGAGGGTGGCTGACACCGGGACGGCGCGGTGCGCCGGGCGGGAAGTCAGGGGGTGGGAGTGGGAGGGGCGCGTGCCGGGCACCGGCCAGAGATAGGCGGCAGGAAGGGGGGAGATGGCGGCCGGGCCGGCCGCGGCCGGGGGATGGGCGTGGCCATTGCTGGGGTGGGCAGCGGGCAGGCTCCCGGGCACGGCTGTGCCAGCCATGGACATGACGTGAACTCCTAGCTGCGGGGGAGGGTGAGCGCTGCGTTGCGCCGAACATTGGCCAGGCATGCAGACTACCGACCACTGCGACCAGGATGCCTTCCTACATGCATTAGCGGCAGCCCGGATATCTGTTGTAGAGGTTAAGATTATCTAATGCTCGATCTGCATCGGCTGCGCCTGCTCCAGGAGTTCGCCGACCGGGGGACCATCGGGGCGACGGCCGCGGCGCTGGGGTATACCCCGTCGGCGGTGTCGCAGCAGCTCGCCGCCCTGGAGCGGGAGGCAGGGACCACCCTGCTGGACCGGACCGCGCGCTCGGCCGAGCTGACCGACGCCGGGCGGCGGCTGGCCATCCATGCGGAGATCATCCTGGCCCAGGTGGAGGCGGCCGAGGCGGACCTGTCCGCCCAGGCAAGGGAGCCGGCCGGGCGGGTGTCGGTGGCGGCCTTCCCGACCGCGGCGGTCGCCTTCGCGCCCGCCCTTGTCCGCAGCCTGCGGGGTCACCCGGGGGTGACCCTGCTGCTGCGCCAGACCCAGCGGGACGAGGGCATGCGCGGGGTCCGGTCGGGCGAGGTCGATGTCGCCCTCGTCGACGACTGGACCGGCGGGATCACTGACCGGGCGCCCACCATGCTGCGCCTGTTCCCGCTGCTGCGGGACCCGCTCGTGCTCATCGTCCCGCGCGGTCACCGGCTGGCCGACCCGGCGGTCCCGGTCGATCTGCGCAGCCTGCGGGAGACCAGCCGGTGGATGGCCGCCCCGGCCGGGGAGCCGTCCCGGGAGGCGGTGGACCGCCTGCTGGCGTCGGTCGGGGGTGCGCCTGCTGTGCCGTGGGAGTTCGAGGGCGTGGGCACCATCCTCAGCCTGGTGGCCAGGGGCACGGGTATCGCTGCCGTGCCGCGGCTGGCGCTGGCCGCGGGCGAGGGGCGGGTCACCGTGCGCGAGATCCCCGGTTCCGATCTGGCCAGGGACATCTACGCGGTGGTCAGGGCGGCCAGCATCCGCCGCCCATCGGTGGCCTTCATCCTGGCGGCGCTGGACGCGGGCGCGAAGAACCTGGCTGGGCGGGGGATCAGGGGCCAGGCCCGTTGACCGCCGTCCCCGGCGGTGGCCCGCTCCCGGGGACGTCCAGGTCCTGCGCGTGCTGATGGGCAGCGCGCCGTTCGGCGGGCGGGAGCCGGGCCAGGCCGGCCAGGCCGATGCCGGCGGCCGCCAGGCAGGCCAGGCCGCCGGCCCCCAGCGCGATGCGGGGGCTCAGGTACTGCGCGACCAGGCCGATGAGCGGGCCACCGACCGGGGTACTGCCCAGGAACGTCACCGACCACAACGCCATCACCCGGCCCCGGAACTGGGGATCGCTGGTCAGCTGGAGGGTGGTGTTCCCGGTGGCGATGAACGCCGTGCTGCCGGCCCCGACACAGGCCAGCGCCGCCAGTTCCGCGGGGAATGAGGGAACGATCGCCGCGGCGAGGATCGCCGCGCCGAACCCGGCGGCGGCCAGCGTGAGCCGCCCCAGCCCGGCGGTGGACAGGCCGGCCACGAACAGCCCGCCGGCCACCGCACCCGCCCCCATGGCGGAGGTCAGGAAGCCGTAGGTGTCGGCGCCACCGTGCAGCTCGACCCGGGCAAGCAGTGGCAGCACCACCTGGAACTCATACGCCAGCGTGCCGACCAGGGCCATCATGAGCAGCGGGATCAGCAGCGCGGTGGTGCGCCGCACGTACCGCAGGCCCTGCCGCACCTGGCCGGGCTCGCGCGACACCGGCGGCGCTCGCCGCAGGTCAGCGGTGCGGATGCAGGCCAGCGCGATCAGGACGGCGACGAAGCTGGCCGCATTGGCCAGGAAGCACACAGCGGTGCCGGCCGCCGCGATCAGCAGGCCCGCGGCCGCCGGGCCGATCGCCCGTGAGCTGTTGACCATGATGTTGTTCAGGCTGACCGCGTTCTGCAGGCGGTCGGGGCCGACCATCTCCGGCACAAACGTCTGCCGGGCCGGGTTGTCGGCGGCGTTGACGATGCCGAACCCGGCGGCGAGCACGAACACCATCCACAGCCGCACCGCACCGGTCAGCGTCAGCAGGCCCAGCACCAGGGCCAGCGACCCGAGGGTGCTCTGGGTGCCCAGCAGCAGGCGCCGCTTGTCCACCCGGTCGGCGATCAGGCCGCCGTATGGCCCGAGCAGCAGTACCGGCAGGAACTGCACGGCCACCACCAGGCCCAGCATCGTGCCCGAGTGGGTGAGTTCGAGCACCAGCCAGGACTGGGCCACCGACTGCATCCAGGTGCCGATCAGGCTGACCGACTGCCCGGCGAAATAGATCCGGAAGTTGCGCACCTTCAGTGCGCTGAACGTCCGCCGCAGCCGCGGCTGGTCAGATTCGGCAGGCATGACAGGCTCGACCGTACCGGGCCGTCCCGGGCGGCCCCGGCCTGCGTCCCGGATGGTGGCGGGGCCGTTCCCGGACTGACCTGGGGCCCGCCCGCGCGGTCAGGCGTCGCGCTCCACCGGGCAGCTCATGCACCGCGGGCCGCCGCGGCCCCGGCCGAGCTCGTTCCCTGCGATGGTGATCACCTCGATCCCGTTCTCCCGCAGGTAGGCGTTGGTGGTCACGTTCCGCTCGTAGGCGATGACCACTCCCGGCTCGACCGCGAGCACGTTGCAGCCGTCATCCCATTGCTCGCGTTGCGCGGAATGGACGTCCTGGACCGCGGTCAGGACGGTGATGGCGGGTACGTCGAGCGCCGCGGCGAGCGCCCGGTGCATGTCGGCAGGCGGATGGTCGGTTACCTTGAGCTCGCGTGCGCTCGCCCCCGGCTCCACCGTGTAGGCGGGCAGCATCCCCATCCCGGCGTACTTGGTGAACACCCCGTGGTCCGCCATGGTCAGCAGCGTGTCCAGGTGCATGAACGCCCGCGTCTTGGGCATGTCGATCGCCACCAGGCAGCGGGCCGCCCCGGCCGCGAACAGCCGGTGGGCCAGCACCTCGACCGCCTGCGGCGTGGTCCGCTCGCTCATGCCCACCAGCACCGCCCCGTTGCCGAGCACCAGGATGTCGCCGCCTTCGATGGTGGCCGGGCCGGCGTCCGCGCCGTGATACCAGACCTCGAAACCGGCTCCGGCGAACATCGGGTGCCAGTGGTAGATCGCCTCGTCGGTGACGGTCTCCCGGATCCGGGCCGGCCGGCGCATCGCGTTGACGGACACTCCGCCGTAGATCCAGCACGAGGTGTCACGCTGGTAGAGCAGGTTCGGCAGCGGGGCGAGCACGAAGCCGTCGGGATCCAGGGAGTGGAAGGCGATGCTCTTGGGCTCGGGTCCCAGTTCGGCGATCTCGCGCTTGGTGATCCCGCCTGCCAGGTAGGTGGCCAGGCTCACCGGGTCGAGCCCGTCCAGCGCCGCCCGCAGGGTGGCCGCGGCGAGCGGGCCATGCCAGCGCGGGTCGAACACCCGGTCCAGGATGTAGCCGCGGGCCTCGCTGATCTCCAGGGTCTGCGCGAGCAGGTCACTGTAGTAGTGGACCACAACGCCGCGTGCGCGCAGCACGCCGGCGAAGGCGTCGTGTTCGGCCTGGGCCCTGCTCACCCACAGCACGTCGTCGAACAGCAGATCGGCGGCGTTGTCGGGGGTCAGGCGCTTGAGTTCCAGATCAGGGCGGTGCAGCACCACCTGGCGCAGGCGGCCGACCTCGGAATCAACGTGGAACATGGCACCCCCGTTCTGCATGGGTGTTGCCTGTCAGTTATCTCATGGCTCTCGTTAGGCTCCGAATGTGGACCTGGATCTTTCCCGAAGCGCAGCCGAGCTGACCGCGGCACTGGTCGATGTCCCGTCGGTGAGCGGGGATGAGGCCGTGCTGGCAGACGCGATCGCCGCCGCGCTCGGCAGGTTGCCGCACCTGGACGTGTCCCGGGACGGGAACGCCGTGGTCGCACGGACCGATCTCGGCCGGGCGCAGCGGGTCATCCTGGCCGGGCACATCGACACCGTCCCGATCGCGGGCAACCTCCCTTCCCGCACTGAACACGACACGCTGTACGGCTGTGGCAGCTGCGACATGAAGTCCGGCGTGGCGGTCCAGCTGAGGCTCGCCGCACTGCTGGCGAAGCCGTCCCGGGATGTGACCTATGTCTTCTATGACTGCGAAGAAGTCGAGGCCGACCGCAACGGCCTGCTGCGGCTCAGCCGCAACGCGCCCGGGCTGCTCACGGGGGACCTGGCGGTCCTGCTGGAGCCGACCGGGGGCGTGATCGAGGGCGGCTGCCAGGGCACCCTGCGGGCCGAGGTCACCGCCCGTGGTGTCCGCGCCCACAGCGCGCGCTCCTGGATGGGGCGCAACGCCATCCACGGCGCCGGCGCCATCCTCGACGTGCTGCGCTCCTACCACGCGCGGGAACCCGAGGTGGACGGGCTCACCTATCGCGAGGGGCTGAACGCGGTCGGGATCAGCGGCGGGGTGGCAGGCAATGTCATCCCGGACGAGTGCGTGGTCACGGTGAATTTCCGGTTCGCGCCGGATCGCACCGCCGAGCAGGCGGCCGAGCACGTCCGCGCGGTGTTCGGCGGCTTCGATGTGGCGGTCACCGATGTCGCGCCGGCCGCCCGGCCGGGGCTGGCCGATCCGGCCGCGGGCGCCCTGCTCGGCGCGGTCGGCGGCATCCCCCGTGCCAAGCTGGGCTGGACCGACGTGGCCAGGTTCGCGGCGCTCGGCCTACCCGCTGTCAACTATGGGCCGGGTGACCCGGAGGTCGCGCACACCGCCGATGAGCACGTCCCGCTGGGGCAGATCGCGGACTGCGAGCAGAAGCTGCTGGCCTGGCTGAGTGCCTGACCCGGCCACGCTAGCCGGCGTTGTCTACTTCGCCGGGCCGGCGGCCAGGGTGAGGGAACTGGTGTGCTGCTGGCCCGAGATGTCCATCCAGGTGAGCGAGATGCGGTCGCCCGGGTGGTAGTTGGAAAGCGCCTGGGTCAGCGTGGTGGGCGAGGTGATGGCCTGGCCGTTGACGGCCTGGATCACGTCGCCTCCGGTCAGCCCGGCCACATGCGCTGGCGCGCCGCAGAACACGCCCGCGATCAGGGTGCCGGAACTGGCCGGGGCGATCTGGCCCGGAACCGGGTTGCCTGCGTCATTGACCAGGCAGGAGTGGCTGCTGTCGACCCCACCGCCGAACTGGCTGGCCGTCTGCTCGAGCTGCCGCAGTTGCTGCTGCGGGCTCGCGGCGGCACTGGCGGCGTTCGACGGGGTGCTGGCCACCGCCACCCCCATGAACGCTGGCTGGCCGATACGGATGCTGGCACTGCCCTTCCCGGCGGCCATCTGGCGGGCGATGGCCAGCGCCCGGTTGATGGGGATGGCGAACCCCTGGCTGGTACCTGGTCCGCCCAGCGCCTGGGTGTTCGCCGCGGTGTCCATCCCGATGACCTGGCCGGCGGCGTCGGCCAGCGGCCCGCCCGAGTCGCCTTCCGCGATGGGCGCGTTGGTCTGGAGCATCCCGTGCAGAGTCTCGCTGGAGTTGGAGCCGGAATCGCTGGCCGTGATCGTCCGGTGCAGAGCGGTGATGGTCCCGCTGGTGACGGTCGGTGCGCCGCCGGTACCTCCGGCATTGCCCATGGCCACCACCGGCGTCCCGAGTGTGACCTTGGCCGAATTGCCGACCTGCACCGGGGTCAGCCCCGCTGCCCCCACCAGCCTGAGCAGGGCGACGTCGTCCCTGGCGTCAGTGCCGACGATCTGGGCGATATATCTGCGGCCGGATGTGACGAGCGTCGCAGTGAGCCGGGTGGATCCGTTCACCACATGGTTGTTGGTCAGCACCAGCCCGGAAGAGGACAGCACGATCCCGGTGCCCTCGAAGATCTGGCCGGAGTAGCGGAGGCTGGAGGTGATGTCGACCACCCCTGGCTCCACCTTGGCGGCGACTGCTTGCGTGTTGATGGCCGAGGTGTTGGTGCTGCTGTTGCCAGGGTTGCCGGCCGGCGATGGGATGTCCTGCGGCGACAGGCTGCCCTGGCCGGATGATCCGCTCTGGAGGGCGAGCACGCTGACGGCACCGACCACGGCCGCGAGGACCGCCACCACGATGTACAGGAGGGCACGGCTGCCCCGCCGTGGGGGCTGGGGGGGCAGCGGCCCGCCCGGCTGGCCGTAACCACCTGACGGTGGGGGGCCCCACCCTCCCGCGCTCCCTCCAGGTGGCAGCGTCCACGGTCCCTGGCCGCCGCCCGGGGGTGGGTTCCATGGTCCCTGCCCGCCACCGGCCGGCGGGGGCCACTGCCCCTGGCTTGGTGGCACCGGCCCCGGGCCGGCCCCGGGTGAGGGCACCCAGGAGGGATCTGGCGATTGGTCGTCGGCAGTGCCGGGCTCAGCCGCCGGGTTCCCGCCGGCTGCCGGGTTCCCGCCGGTGGCGGGGTTCCCCCAGCCCTGACCTTCGTTCATCTCCATCACCTCTGCCCTGGAATCGGCCTTTCACCCGGCTTCGGCCGAACGCCGGGCTGGCGGCCCACACGCCCCTGATGTATCTCCCAGTAAGCAGCACGTTCCTGGACACAAGCTGAACGCCCCCTGAGGATTCCAGCCAGCAGCGGCCTCGATACGACATTACGCGACGGCCGGGTGACCCGTCAGGGGCGGCGCTCAGCGCGGAGCCAGGCCGTGGCCGGCCAGGGTGCCCACGGTCAGCCCCCGCCCGGCGCACGCGTCGAGCAGCCTCGGCAGCGCGCCGAGCGCGGCTGAGGAGGCACCCCGCGGCGACGTGCAATCGGAGTCGTGCAGCAGGACTGTGCCACCCCCGCCAAGGCCGGCCAGGACGGTGGTGACCACGGACTCGGGGGTGGCGCCGCGTGCCCACTCGCGGCCCCAGGCGCTCCAGAGCACGGGCGTCAGTTCCAGCTTGCGGGCTGCCAGGAGAGCGCCGGAACTGAGCACTCCGTAGGGGGGGCGGAAGAACCGTGGCTGCTGGCCCGTCGCCGCCGACACCGCGTCCCGGGCTCGTGCCAGGTCCTGGTACATGTCCAGGGGGCCGCGCAGGATCGTGTACCGGTGATCCCAGCCGTGGACGGCGACCTCGTGCCCGGCTTCGGCGATCTCCGCAGCCAGCCGTGGTGACCGCGCCACCATGGAGCCGAGCATGAAGAACGTGGCCTGCACGCGCCGCGCGGCCAGCAGATCCAGGAAGCCGGGGGTGCTGGCCGGATCTGGGCCGTCGTCGAAGGTGAGGGCCACGTGATCGGGGTGGCCGAACCCGGCCAGCCGGGGGAACAGCCGGCGCCGCAGCGGGCCCACCGCGCTCACACCCGGGCCCGCATGCCCCGCCACTACTGCCGCCGCCGCGAGCCCGGCCGGCCACGCCCATGTCCTCATCATCACCGTCCCAGTGGGGTTCCTGCCTGTCAGGGTGACAGGCGACACGCGGGATACGAACGTGCCCTTGCCGGCCATTCCTGGAATCATGGCAAAGTCGGGTGGCTCGTGCGAAGTCCGGCTGACGCCGGCGGTGCGGCCAGGTCTCACCGAAGGGGATGAGCTTGGAAGTGCCATCAGCCCGGGTCGTGTTCCCAGCCACCGACCGGGCGGAGGTTGCCGCCGCCGTGGCGGGGATCCTGGACAGCGGTGCGCTGACGCTGGGGCCCTACACCCGGCGGTTCGAGGCGGCGGTTGCGGCCGCTCACGGCTCCCTCCATGCGGTCGCCGTCTCCAGCGGGACCGCCGCGCTCGGCATCGCCCTGTGCGCGGCCGGGATTCGCGGACGTGATGTGGTCGTCCCCGCGAACACCTTCTACGCGACCGCGGCAGCGGTTCTCCAGGCGGGAGGCAGGCCGGTCTTCGCAGACGTGGACGCCACCACTTTCGCGTTGAGCCGTTCCACCCTTGAGGCGAGCCTGACCCCGGATACGGCCGCTGTTGTCGTTGTCCACGTCGGTGGCCTCATCTCACCTGCCGTCGATGACCTGCGGGAACTCTGCGAGGAGCGGGGTATCGCGTTGGTGGAGGACGCCGCGCATGCGCACGGGTCGACCTTCGAGGGCCGTTTCGCCGGCGCCTTCGGGCGGGCGGCCGCCTTTTCCCTCTACCCGACCAAGGTCGTCACCAGCGGTGAGGGCGGGATGGTGCTCACCTCGTCGGAGGAGCTCGCGCAGGAGGCGCGGATCTACCGCGACCAGGGTAAGGGCGCCTTCGCTGCCAATCACCACGTGCGGCTCGGCTCGGCGTGGCGGATGAGTGAGCAGCACGCGGTCACCGGGCTGGTGCACCTGCGCAGGATGGGGGAGTTCATCACCCGGCGCCGGGAGGTCGCGGCCAGGTATGACAAGGCGCTGGCCGGGCTGGATGGACTGCAGCCGCTGGCGGAGCCAGCAGGGTGCCGCAGCAATATCTATAAGTACATCGTGCTCCTGCCACCAGATATGGACCGGGCGTTGTTTAAGTCGCAAATGGCTGAACGGTACCGGGTGCGCCTATCCGGCGAGGTCTATGACCTTCCGCTGCACCGGCAGCCGGTGCTGGCGGAATACGGCGGACCGCCGCTTCCGGCGGCAGAAGACGTGGCGGCCAGGCATGTCTGCCTGCCGGTGCATTCCGACATGACCGACAGCGAGGTGGATCAGGTGCTGACCGCGGTGACGGCCGTCCACGGCGCTCTGAGTGGGCGGTGAGCCACCGGGGGTGAGGAGCGCATGCAGGTTGCGGTGACTGGGGGTGGCGGCTTCATCGGCTCTCATGTGGTGGATCGCCTTGTGCTGGCGGGGCACCAGGTACGGGTGATCGATCATGCCCCGGTCTGGCGCAATCCCGCCGCCCAGTACCGCGAGGTGGATCTGTTCGACGCGGAGGGGCTCGCACAGGGCCTGGCCGGCTGCGCTGCGGTGTTCCACCTGGCCGGCGCCTCCGACGTCAACGATGTGGCTGCCGACCCGGTGGGGGCGGTCAGGCTCAACGTGGAGGGCACTGCCCGGGTGCTGGCTGCCGCGCGGCGCCAGCAGTGTGAGCGGGTGCTGTTCGCGAGCACGGTCTGGGTGTATGGCGCGACAGCCGGGGAAGGTGAGCGCACTGAGGACGCCCCGGTGGACCTCACCCGCGCGGGTCATGTCTACGTCTCGACCAAGCTCGCGGCGGAACTGCTGGTGCACAGCTACCGGGAGATGTACGGGCAGCGGTTCACGATCTTGCGGTACGGAATCCCCTATGGGCCGCGGATGCGCGACGTGCTCGTCGTCGCCAGGTTCGTCCGGGCCGCGCGGGAAGGGATGCCGATCACCATCGCCGGGACCGGGGAACAGCAGCGCAACTACGTGTACGTGGGAGACATCGCGGACGCGCACGTCCGTGCGCTGTCCCCGGCCGCGGCCGACCAGGTGCTGGCCCTGGAAGGGGGCACGCCGGTGTCGGTCAGGGAGATCGCTGACACTGTCCGGGAACTCGTCGCGCCGGTGCCGGTCGAGCACGTGCCCGCCCGGCCCGCCGACTACCAGGGAGTGAGCGTGTCGAACCGGCGGGCCAAGGAGGTGCTTGACTGGTCGCCGGAGACCTCCTTCGTGGCCGGCGTCCGGCGGTATCTCGACTGGCTGAGCCAGACCGGAGCCATTCACCGGACCCAGGGGGGCGGCCCGGGCACACAGGAGGGCACCATAGGGAGCGTGGGGCACGGGATCCAGGGGGACAGCTGAGGGGATAGCTGGATGAGGCGGGCGCTGTTGCTGTCAGGTTCCCTCGGCGCGGGACACGAGGTCCATGCCGGGGCGTGCGCGTCGTCACTGGCCCGGCAGGGCTGGTCGACGCAGATCCTGGACGCCATGCGATTGCTGGGCCCGCGGGGCGGGTCGGCGGGCGAGGCGGTGTTCCGTTCCATGCTCGCGGTGCCCGGCCTGTACGACGCCTTCCACTTCGCTGCCCTGCGGGCCGGGAGCCCGCTCGCACAGCTCACCGATGCGGCTGCCCGGCGCCAGCTGGTGCCGCGGCTGCGTGACTACCTCGATGACCACCCCGCCGAGCTGGCGGTCTCCGTGTTCGCGACCGCAGCCTCGGCGCTCAACGGGCTGGCCGACCGCTACCCGGGCATGAGCCATGTCGTTCGTTGCAGCGGCGGCACGCCGCCCCGGCCCCTGGTGCACCCCAACGTCGACAG
>OFGU01000002.1_pt1 | contig 27854 bp, 22 predicted proteins | sample 1521841 | NCBI WGS metagenome assembly OFGU01 (sample SAMEA2553413, study PRJEB24118) | soil metagenome
CCCCCGCGCACCACCCAAACCCCCCCATGCCCCGCGACGCCCCCCCCCGCGGGGCCTGACCGCCCAGGGCGCAGTGCATGAACCCCCGCCCCGCCCGGCAGGCCGAGCGTGGCAGGGCGCTAATACTCATCACCCACGACCTTGGGCTGGCCGCCTCCTACACCGACGAGGTCATCGTGATGTACGCGGGCGGCATCGTGGAACAGGCCGCCACCCGCCGGCTCTTCTCCGGCGTCCGGATGCCCTATACGAAGGCGCTGCTGGAGGCGATACCGCGGCTCGAGCGCCCCGCGCATTCCCCGCTCCCGGTGATCGGCGGCTGGCCCCCCGACACCGGTTCCCTGCCGTCCGGCTGCCCGTTCGCGCCCCGCTGCCCCTCGGTGGCTGACCGCTGCAGTAAAGAACCGCCGCCGTTGCTGGAGCACGAACCCGGCCACCGCTGGGCGTGCTGGTTCCCCTGCGAGAACGGGAGCCCGCGATGAGCACCGCCACCCCCACTCCCCCGGGTAACGGCAGGCCGGCGAGCCCAGCCGGGCCAGCGGCTGGCTTCGGGCCCGGCCCGCTGCTCACCGCCCGCGACATCGTCCAGGAGTTCGTGGTCCGCGACTATGGCGGGGTCAAGGGCGGCGTCGTGCATGCGGTCTCCGGCGTCTCCTTCGAGCTGTGGCCAGGTGAGACCCTCGGCATCGTCGGCGAGACCGGATCGGGCAAGTCGACCCTCGCCAGATCGCTGCTGCAGGCGCCGCGGCCGAAGTCGGGCGCCGTCGTCTTCCAGGGGACCGACCTGGTGACGCTGAGGGGCCGCCGCCTCCTCGATGCAAGACGTCATATGCAGATGGTCTTCCAGGACCCGTTCGGGTCGCTCGACCCGAAATGGCGGGGCGAGGGACTCGGCGGGGAAACCCTGATCGCCCAACGGGGCGGGGACCCGGCGGCCCGCCGGCCCCGGGGGGGGGGGGGGCGCCGTCAGCTATGAGTGGTCGGGCTTCGCCGTCGAGATCTCCGCCCGCCGCCTGGCCACGTTGCCCGGTGTCTGGCGTGGGGCGGACTGGGAACTGCGGGTCGGGGTCAGCGGCGATGGCTTCCAGCTGGAAGGCCCGGTCACCGCCGTGCTGCCAGGCTCGGCGCAATGGCCCGAGGGCCGCTGGGTCAGCAGCGACGTGTGGCTGCAACCCGCCCCCGAGCACGATGGACGGTTCGTGATCCGGGGCCAGCAGGCCCGGGCTTATGTGACCGCCTGCACAGCGAGCGAGGACACGCTCGAAATCGAGGGCTGGGCCAGCCACCCGCTCACCGCCGCCACGAGAGTGGTGGCCAGCCGGCGCCAGGGCGGTGTGGCGGCAGTCCGGGTCCCAGCGGAGCCCGTACCTGCCCCCGGTCGCGGCCAGGAGGGGGACGGGCCCAGGGGCAGGCACTCGTTCCGCGCCCAGATTCCGGTGGGCGCACTGATCCGCCCGCAGGACGCCAGCAGCCCGATCCACCGGATGCTTCCCGTCCACGACGAGTTCACCTGGGATGTCTCCCTCAACCCCGGCGAGGAGGGCGCCACCTCCAGGCTGTCCATCGCCGCCGTCAAGGCTGGCGCGCGGGTGGCGCACCGCGGCCGGGAGGTCACCGCGTTCGCGACCCATTTCGGCTCCTTCTCGCTCCTGGAGCGGACCCTGCGGCCGGTCGTCACCAGCCTGGAGTGGACCGCCGATCAGCGCCTGGTCCTGCGCGGCGACTACGCAGGCGGGTGGCAGGACCGGCCGTCCGGGCTGATCCTCCGTCATGTCAGGTCGGGCCGTCAGCACTCGCTGCCACTGCGGTGGGAAGACAGGACCTTCACCACCGAGTTCGCTCCTGGCCCGGCCTCCGGCCTGGCCACGAGCGCCGGGCCGGGAAACCCCATCCCGCTGGCCAACGGTGACTGGCATGTGCTGGCGCCCACACCGGCGGCCGGGGCCGAAGTGGCAGTGGCGCTGGACCGGCGGCTGCTCGCCGGCCTGCCCGGCACTCCGCCCGGCGGGCCCGGCGAACCCGCGTTCACACAGTCCGCCGACGCACTGGCGGACAGCGTCGCCCCCAGCAGCGACGTCCACGCATCCGGCGACTACCGGCGGCGGCTGGTACGTGTGCTCAGCGCACGCGCGCTGCGAGACGCCTTCGGCCGCGCGGCGGGAGCGGCAGCATGAGCAAGCGCAAGGTGCTGCTGAGGGTCAATGACCGAGATCACGAGGTGTGGGTCACCCCGTCCGACAGCCTGCTCGACGTGCTGCACGACGACCTCGGCCTGGCAGACGTGCGCTACGGCTGTGGCGAGGGCGTGTGCGGCACTTGCACGGTGCTGCTCGACGGCAGCCCCGTCAACGGCTGCCTGCTGCTGGCGGTGCAGGCGGAAGGCCATGACATAACGACGCTTCGCGGGCTGATGAGCGCCGGCGGAGGGATGCACCCCCTGCAGGAGTGCCTATTGCGGCGCGGCGCGGCGCAATGCGGTTTCTGCACGCCCGGCATGGTGCTCACTGCCCTCGACCTGGTGCGCCGGTGCGGGCGGCCTTCCCGCGAGGAGATCCGTTATGCCCTGGTCGGGAATTTGTGCCGCTGCACCGGCTACACCAAGATCCTGGACGCGGTCGAGGAATACGCCGCTCTGGCCGGGCCCGAAGACATCCAGGAAGGGGCCGGCCGGTGACGATCGTGGAGCAGCCCCCCCTGGACCAGGGGAAGCGGGATGGTGGCGGGTTCCGCGTGGTCGGGACCTCACCGGCCCACCACGACTTCGTGGACAAGGTGAAAGGGTCGTTGCACTACGCGGCCGACTGGCGGCTGCCGGGGATGCTGCACGGCCGGGTGGTACGCAGCCAGGTGCCGAGCGCGCGCATCGTCTCCATCGACGTGGCACAGGCCCGTGCGCTGCCCGGAGTCGTGGCCGTGATCACCGCCGCCGACGTTCCGTGCAACCGGATCGTCGAGATGGCCAGCGGCGGCCTCGCCGAACTCGAGGTGGCGATGCCAGTACTCGCCACCGACCGGGTTCGTTTCCTCGGTGAGCCGGTCGCGCTCATCGCGGCGGTGAGCCAGCAGATCGCGGACGAGGCCGCGGAACTCGTGTGGGTGGAGTACGAGGAGACTCCTGGCGTCTTCGATGTGGAGGCGGCCCTGGCCGATGGGGCGCCGCTGGTACACGACGCGGGCAACACCCTGGTCACCTGGGAGATCCGGAGCGGAGACGCGGCCGCCGCGATGGCCGCCGCCGATGTCGTGGTGGAGGAGGAGTACCGCAGCCAGCACGTGGAGCACGCCTACCTCGAGCCCGAGGCGGGGGTCGGCTGGATAGAAAACGGCGTGGTCACGCTGCGCGTCTCGACTCAGGTGATCGAGCATGGCGCGACCGTTGCCACGATTCTCGGCGTGCCCGCCAGCAAGGTACGCATCATCGGCGCGTACATGGGCGGCGGTTTCGGCGGCAAGGAGGACATGACCGTCGAGCCGTACCTGGCTCTGCTGGTCTGGCACACCCGCCAGCCGGTGCGGATGATCTGGGACCGCCAGGAGTCGCTGCTCGCCAGCACCAAGCGGCACCCCTTCACCATGCGCTACCGCACCGGCGCGCGCCAGGACGGGACGATCACGGCGCAGCAGGTGGAGATCCTCGGCGACGCCGGAGCCTATCCCTACCTGTCACCCCGGGTGCTCTTCGCCGGCGCGGCATGCGCCTGCGGTCCCTACCGGGTCCCGAACGCCAGCATCGTGTCCCGGGCGGTCTTCACCAACAACGTCCCGGCCAGCGCGTTCCGCGGCTTCGGCGCGATGCAGGTGACGTTCGGCTACGAGTCCCAGATGGACAGGCTCGCCGAGCGGCTTGGCCTGACCCGGACGCAGATACGCGAGCGTAACTTCCTCGCCAAGGGTGACGCGATCCCCACCGGGGAACGCCTGAGCACCTGCGTGGAGGTGCGCCAGTCAATGCACCGCGTCCTGGCGCTCCTCGGCGAGCCAGCCCGGCCGTCGGGCCCGGGCAAGCGGGTCGGGCGGGGGATCGGCTGCAACCGCCAGCCGTACGGCCGGACCATCTGGTTCCGGGACCGGGCATCGGCCTGGCTCAGCCTCGCCGCTGACGGGACCCTGCTCATCCGCAGCGGCATCACCGATCTCGGCGCTGGCCAGGCGGCGAGCCTGTGCCAGATCGCGGCCGAGGTGCTCGGTGTTCCGCTCGACGACATCAGCATCTACATCGGCGACAGCGCGCTCAACCCCCCCGCGGGCGGCACATTCGCCACCCGCCAGCTCTACATGTCAGGCAACGCCGTGCTCAACGGTGCCCTCGAGTTGCGCGAGCGGATCGCACCGGTCGCCGCCGGCATGCTGGGGACCTCCCCCGGCGAGCTCGTCTTCACCGACGGCAAGGTGACAGCGGCCACCGGCGCAACGGCGGCCACCGTGCCGGGGGCCACCCCCGGGAGTGCCAGCCTGACCCTGGCGGAGCTGGCCGTCGCCTGCGAGCGGCAGGGAGTGCACACGTCTCACCTGTCGATCTGGCGGGCCGAAACGGGAGCCTTCGACCCCGCCACCGGCCAGGGTGACAGTTTCCCCGACTACACCTACGGCACGCACGCGGCCGAGGTGGAGGTGGACACCGAGACCGGGCAGGTCACGGTGCTGCGGTACGCCGCCTGCCACGACGTGGGCAGGGCCATCAACCCGATGCGGGTGCAGGGCCAGATCCAGGGTGGGGCCATGCAGGGCCTGGGCTATGCGCTCACCGAGGACCTCGCGATGCAGGATGGTTACCCGCAGGCAGCACTCTTCGCCAACTACCTGATCCCGAACTCCTACGACTTCCCCGACGTGCAGGTCGAGATCATCGAGAGCGGTGAGGGCAAGGGCCCGCTGGGTGCGCGCGGGATCGGCGAGCCGCCGATCGGGAACGTCGCCGCGACCATCGCGAGCGCTATCCATGACGCTATCGGGATACGGCCCACTCAGCTGCCGATCACACCCGAGCGAGTGCTCGCCCTGCTGGACGGGCAGGCCGGGGCCGAGGGGAGCACTCGGGGATGACGGCCGGGGAGCGGGCGGGCGCGGCAGAACCAGCGGCTGGCCAGCGGGCGGGCGCGGCAGAACCAGCGGCTGGCCAGCGGGCGGGCGCGGCAGAACCAGCGGCTGGCCAGCGGGCGGGCGCGGCGGGCGCGGCGGGCGCCAGGAGCGTGACCGAGCCGGACCCACCGCAGGTCCTGGTCAACGCGGCCGCCCGGCCGCACGTTCCCGGGGCGGCCCGGACCAGCGAGCCCTTGCGGGTGCACCGCAAGCTGCCCGGCTATGCCCCCACCCCCCTGGTGAGCTGCCCAGGGCTGGCCGCCGACCTGGGTGTTGGAACGGTCTGGGTGAAGGACGAGTCCTGGCGGCTCGGGCTGCCGTCCTTCAAGATGCTTGGCGCCTCCTATGCGGTCTGCCGGGAGCTGGTCGAGCACCTCGGGCACGAGGTGGACTGGGACACCGTGGACGATCTGCGGGCCGCGGTGACGGCGCTGGGGCCGCTCACCCTGTCCGCCGCCACCGACGGGAATCACGGCCGGGCGGTGGCCAGGATGGCCCGGCTGCTCGGTACCCGCGCCGTCATCTACGTCCCCGGGGGGACAGTGCCTGCCCGGATCGCGGCCATCGAGTCCGAAGGCGCGTCCGTGTCCGTCGTGGCCGGGGACTACGACGCCGCGGTGCACCGCAGTGCCCAGGACGCCAGTGAGAACTGCCTTGTCGTTTCCGATACGTCGTGGCCCGGCTACACCCGCACCCCGGCCCGGGTGTCGGAGGGGTATTCGACCATCTTCGCCGAAGTCGCCGAGCAGCTCACAGCTGCTCGGGCGGGCATGCCCGATCTGGTGGTGATCCCGGTCGGGGTGGGTGCGCTGGCAGCGGCGGTGGTGCGGCATTACAAGGCGGAGGGGCAGGAGCGCAGCCCGTTCCTGCTCGGGGTGGAACCGCGGGCCGCCAACTGTGTCCTGGAATCGCTGCGGGCGGGTGATCTGGCGACCGTTCCCGGGCCGCACCCGTCCATCATGGCGGGACTCAACTGCGGCACGCCGTCACAGATCGCCTGGCCCTTGCTCGCCGCTGGGATGGACGCGATGGTGGCCATGACCGACGACTGGGCCCGCCGGGCGATGCGGGCACTTGCCACAGCCGGGATTGTCGCCGGGGAGACTGGGGCGGCCTCCCTCGGTGGCATGTTCGCCGTCTGCCAGACGGTGCAGGGTGGGCCGGTGCGCGAGGCGGCCCGGCTGGGCCCGGCCACGTCGGTGCTGCTCCTGTGCACCGAGGGCGCGACCGATCCGCAGGCCTGGGAAGCGATCGTCGGGCGTCCGCCACCGGTGCCGCACCGGCCTGGGCCTTCCTGAGCGGTCCACACCCCGCCACTTGCGGAGTTGGCAACAGCTGCTAAAAGATGCTCCTATTTATTAGCAATGCATGACATACTGCCAGTCCGCCACTCATGGCTAGGGTGGGGGAAAATTGCAGGTCATGCCAGGCGTCCCGGCGGCGGGCAGCTGACCACCAGGAGGACGGTGTGAGCAGGCGCACCTACGGCGGGCCAGTCGTCGACATCTCTGGTGCGGTGGATCTTCACTGCCACCCTTATCCGGACCTGTTCCCCCGGCTCGCCGACGATTTCGATATCGTCCGGGCCGCCCGTGACGCCGGGATGAAGGCGATCGTCCTCAAGTGCCACCACGAGAACACGGTGTCCCGGGCCTACCTGGTGCAGCGGGTCATCCCCGGCATCCGCGTGTACGGCGGCATCGTTCTCAACTACTACGTGGGCGGGCTCAACCCGGCCGCGGTGGAGGCATCCCTGCGGCTGGGCGGCAAAGAGGTGTGGATGCCCACCGTGGACGCCGGTTACCACGCCGAGGTGCACGGCGGGACGGGCGGCTACGACTCACAGCAGGGCGGCCGGAGCCAGGCGGAGGGCATCTGGGTCGCCGATCAGGAGGGCAGGCTCCAGCCCGGGGTCAAGGAGATCCTCGAACTGGTCGCCCAGCACGGCGCGATTCTCGGCACCTGTCATCTCGCACCGCGCGAGATCGTGGCCTTGGTCCGCGAGGCACGGTCGGTGGGGGTGGAGAAGATCGTCGTCACGCATCCTTACTTCCGGGTCCCCGACATCGACCTGGGCACCCTGGAGGAAGTGGCGCGGATGGGTGCCATGCCGGAGTTCGGCTATTGCACAGTTTCACCCGCGTGGCAGTACGCGGCGGTGGACAAGATCGTCCAGAGCGTCGAGCGCATCGGGGCGTCCCGCTGCCTGCTCGTCTCCGACACCGGCCAGCGGCACAACCCGCTGCCGTCCGAGGCGCTGCGGATCTTCGCCCAGACCGTCTTTGAGAAGGGGATCCCGCTCGACCAGGTCACCCGGATGATCACCCAGAACCCGCTGGATCTGCTCGGCGTGGATTCCGGTCCGGAGCCGGCCGCAGAGGACATCGCATGGGCCCGCGGCCTGGTCGAGGACCCTTGTGCCACCCCAACGGCCGCCGGGCCAGGCTGACCCGATGACCCTGGGCGCGCAGGGGGCACAGGTCCCTCACGACGCCCTGACGGTGCGCGAACTGCTCGGCCAGGAGGCCATGCGGGGAGCCCGGCTCATCGCGGGCGCCGACGGGCTCGGGCGGCTGATCCGGCGGCTGAACGTCATGTCGGTACCCAACATCGTGGGCTGGACGAAGCGGGATGAGTTTCTGCTCACCACTGGCTACCCGCTGCCCCGTGATCCGGCCGGGTTCAGCCGCCTCGTCGGGCAACTGGCCGCCAACGGCCTGGCCGGGCTCGGGGTCAAGCTCGATGAGTACCTGTCCGAAGTGCCCGCCACCGTGATCGGCGTCGCCGACCGGGCCGGCTTCCCGATCGTGCTGATCCCGCACACCGCCCCACTCGATGACGTCCTCAGCCAGGCATTCGAGACCATCGTGAACCGGCAGGCCGCGGCACTGGCGAAGACGCAGGAGATCCAGGACGCGTTCATCGGAATCGCGCTGACGGGCGGGGGGCTGGCCAAGCTGGTCGAGGGCCTGGCGGTGATCCTGCCGGGTGCGCAGGTCGTCATCTGCGACACGACCGGAAGCCCGCTCGCCGCCACCGGCGAGCTAGACCGTCTCGACGAGATGGGATTCCGGCAGGGGAGCGGGCCGGTGGATACCGCACGCCTGATCGGCGGGGTGCATGGGGACGCCGCGTCGGGGATCCGGTGGGCGGTGGAGGTTATCCGTGCGGGCACAATGCGGCACGGGTTCGTGCTGGCGATCGGCGGTCCGCCGGGCCTGCCCAGTGTGGCAGGCCCGGCCGTCCAGCAGGCCGCGCTCGTGGCCGCGCTCGAGATCACCCGCCACCTCGCCGTCCTGGCCGCCGAGCAGCAGTTCGCCTCCAACGCCCTGCATGATCTGGTCACCAGCACCCCGGCCAACGTCACCGACGCGGTCGCCCGCGCCGCCAGCTTCCGGTGGGACCTGCAGCGCCCGGTCGCGGTGCTGGTCGCCAGGCCCGGAGACGGCCCGGAACCGGCCGGGGCCACCGCCCGCAGGCGGGAGTCGGCCGTGGTGCGTTCGGTCGAGCTGTGGACGTCGGCGATCCGTGCGCGCGACCCGCACGCGGCGGTGGCAGGGTTCGCTACCGAACTCGTGGCGGTCGTCGGTGCGGCCAACGATGACCCGGTGGCACTCGCACGGAAGGTGCAGGCCGACATGACCGGCACCACCCGGCAGGTCTACTCGGTAGGGGTGAGCCAGGTCAGCGCCAGGCCGGAGGAAATTCCCCGGCTGTACGAGGAAGCCCGGGCTGCCCTGCAGATCGGCCGCAGGCTCAGCGGGAATGGCGCCGTGACCGGTTTCGGCGGGCTCGGGCTGTACCGGCTCATCAGCAGTGTGGGCCGGACTGAACTGCAGGCGTTCATCCATGACACCCTCGGCCCGGTGCTGGACCTGCCGGAGCCGGCCCGCGCGGACATGCTCAGGACGCTCGAGGTGTTCTTCGATACCCGGTTCAACATCGCGGAATCCGCCCGCCTGCTGCACTACCACTACAACACCATGCGCTACCGCGTCAGCAAGCTGGAACGCCTGCTCGGTGAGTTCGCCGGCGACGCGCAGGCGGCCCTGCGGATCGGTGTGGCCCTGCAGATCCTGCGGATGTATGAGATCTCCGGTGACGCCAGCAGGAACCTGGCCTGAGTGTGCCGAAGCGGCCTGCGGCGCCTGTGGGGTTTCAAAATGGCGCGTAGGTGGCTGACCTGGGTGCGGGTTTGCCTGCGGCGACGGCTGTACTGCTGGGAGCATCGCGGGCTTGTGACGGTATGGATGCTCTACCTGGTCTTCGTCCGCCTGGCCGGCTCCGGGGGCAGCGTCTCCGGCGTGTGGGGTGCCAGAAGTCTGCTCGCTCCTGTGACCTGCGCCGATAGACGGCTCACGGTCATCAGGAATGATGATCAGCCGTGTCTCCCCGTCCTGCTCTGCCTGATCTTCGTCCGGCTCTGCGGCTGGCTGGCCGTGCCCGGCCGGTCAACGGCGTCCAAGGACAGGCGGAGGGCGAGATGACGCACTGGATCGAGGACTACGTGTTCCCGGAGGCCTGGGCCGACCTTCGCGGCACTGGCGTCGAGGATCTGTGAGTGCCGAAAACCTGTGTTACCTGGGCAGATGGTCTGCAGAGCGCGGTTCCGCGTTCAGTGCCGGGCGAGGAGCGCAGGACGGCCAGGGCAGCAGAGGCGGCCTGCCGCTGCCCCCGCCCGCCAGACCTCGGTGGATGGAGGCTCGGCGTCCAGCAATGGAAGGCCCCGGCTGCCGCATTCATGTTCCTAGGATCCTCCCCGTTGTGGCCCTGGCCCCGAGCTGGGTGAGGGCCTCGGCGGCGCCGTCGGCGAAGGTGTTCAGGTCGGGGAGTGCGTCGGCGTCGCCGAGGATGGCGAAGTTCAGCTGCCCGGCGTAGGAGAGCACCCCGACTGCCACGGTGAGGTTGCCTTGCACCACGCCGACCTGGAACAGCTCCAGGACCCGCGCGCCAGCCAGGTACAGCGGCTCCGGTGGGCCGGGCAGGTTGCTGATGAGCAGGTTGACCAGGCGCTGGCGGGGCATGGCCCAGACCATCGCCCGCTGGGCGAAGCGGCCGCCCGGCTGGTAGGGCGGGTGGCGTTTGCGCGCGCTGGTCGCCTGGGCGATCTGGGCAAGCCGGCGGGCCGGGTCGGGCTCGCCGGCTGGCAATGGCATCACCATGACCGCGGCCCGGTTGCCGGTGGGTGCCAGGTCGGCTGGGGCACGGGCGGCGGCGGCGACACTGGCCTTGAGGACCATCCTGGGCCTGAGCTCTCTGCGGCTGACCAGCAGGCGACGTGCCCCGCCGGCCACCGCCGCCAGCACCAGGTCGTTCACCGTGCCGCCGTGCGCGTGCGCCACGCTCTTCGCGCTGCCCAGATCAGCACGGACCAGCAGCAGGCGGCGGCGTGTCCCGGCCGGCTGATTCCACGACACCCGCGGGGCCAGGCCCTCACCGAGGGCCAGGCGCAACTGGCGGGCCCGCGCGCCGAAGGAATGCACCACGAGAGCGGGATGGCGCAGCCGGAATCCGGCTGCCGCCGCGGCGTCAGCGCGGCGGCGCCAGCTGTCGGTGAACAGCTGCCAGGCACTCGGGGCCGGCGCGGTCCGCCAGGGCGGGGTCGGCGGTGCCGCGCCGGGGACGGCCCCGAACAGCGCCCCCATCATGGCCATGGCGGCGATGCCGTCGGCGACGGCGTGATGCAGCCGGAACAGCACGCCGACATTCCCGTCGGCGAGCCCGGGCAGCAGCCACAGCTCCCACAGCGGACGGGACCTGTCCAGCAGCGGTTGGTTCAGCTCCTCGCACACCGCTAGCAGGGCCGCTTCATCACCCGGCGCGGGAACCGGGCGGGCCCGCACGTGCCGGGCGACGTCAAAGCGTGCGTCGTCGGCCCACGCCGGCGGCCCCAGGCCGCGCCGTGGCCGCACCAGGACCTGGCGCAGCCGAGGCGCCCGGTGCAGCCGCCGGTTCAGGTCCACGCGCACTTCCGCCAGCCGCAGCCGCCCCGCCGGGTCAAACAGGGCTGTCCCATCCACCACCCCGATGGCGGCCACGTGCATGGGCCCGCCGCGGCTCTCGACCCGCATGTTGGCGGCATCAAGCGGGCTCAGCCGCTCCAGCCGGTCACTGCGCGATCCAGCAGTTGCCTGCCCTGCATAAGCCATAGGGACCACCTCACGGCCGGACCGGCATGCATGACGGGCCGGCGGGCGTTCCCTGCCAGCCCCGGCCCGGCCTCCATCTCGCACGTTTCCGCGGTAACCGTAGCCAGCGGCAGAGGCAAACGGCCCGGCCTAGCCCTCGCATACGGGCACATGGCCGCCACGCGGTCCGCTTTGGCGCCAGAACTGTCCACGGCACTGGATTAGCCGCCGGGGCCGCACGGCCGGCTCGCACGGAGGCTCGCGGCTGTGTGCCGTTGATCTGCTGCCTGGTTGGGCATCTAGTCCCGGTCAGCGACGGCGTGGGAGCAGGCCATGGGGCGGGGGGCGGGTACCGACGTCGGCGTGGCGGCGGCCGCGGGGCGCGGCCGGCGCGCGCCAGGCAGGCGGCAGCCAGCGAGGCGGCAGCCAGCGAGGCGGCGGCCAGCGAGGCGGCGGCCAGCGAGGCGGCGGCCAGCGAGGCGGCGGCCAGCGAGGCGGCGGCCAGCGAGGCGGCGGCCAGCGAGGCGGCGGCCAGCGAGGCGGCGGCCAGCCTGGTGTCCGGCCTCAGCGAGGACGAGAGGCTGTGGCTGCTCGATGGTGACCAGTCATTCTGGCGCGGGATGTGGCGCATGGTGGCCAGGGGGTATAACCGTGTGCCGGTGGTGGCAGGGGCGGTGCCCCGGCTGGGCATCCCGGGCGTGCGGTTCACCGATGGGCCCCGCGGCGTGGTGGTTGGCACCTCGACGTGCTTCCCGGTCGCGATGTGCCGGGGCGCGTCCTGGGATCCGGCAATGGAGGAGGAGATCGGGCGCGCGATCGGCGGGGAGGCCCGGGCGCAGGGAGCGAACCTGTTCGCGGGGGTATGCGTCAACCTGCTGCGCCACCCGGCGTGGGGGCGGGCGCAGGAAACCTACGGTGAAGATCCGGTCCACCTCGGCGTGATGGGCGCGGCCCTGACCCGCGGCGTGCGCCAGCACGTGATGGCGTGCGTGAAGCATTACGCGCTCAACAGCATCGAAAATGCCCGGTTCACCGTCGATGTGACCGTCGACGACGAGGCGCTGCATGAGGTGTACCTGCCGCACTTCAAGGCGGTCATCGACGCCGGGGCGGAGGCGGTGATGAGCGCCTATAACTCGGTCAACGGGCACTGGGCCGGCCAGAACCATGCCTTGCTCACCGCCATCTTGCGCCAGGAATGGGGGTTCGCGGGCTTTGTCATGACCGACTTCCTGTGGGGCCTGCGCGATCCGGTCGGCTCGCTGGCGGCCGGCCAGGACCTGGAGATGCCTTTCCGGCAGCAGCGGGCCCGGCACTTGCCAGCAGCGTTGCGCTCCGGCCAGGTGGCGATGGCAGATGTGGAACGGGCGGGAACCCGCATCGTGGCGGCGCAACTGGCACACGCGGCCACTCCGCGGCCGCCGCTGGCGGCGGACGTGGCCGCCTGCCCCCAGCACCGTGCGCTGGCCCGGCGGGCCGCGGCGCGCGGGATGGTCCTGCTGCGCAACGAACCGATCGAAGGCCAGGCGGTGCTGCCGCTGGACAAGGCCAGCGTCCGGTCGATAGCGGTGGTAGGGCGGCTGGCCGGCAAGCCCAACATCGGCGACAAGGGCTCCTCAGCCGTCCGCCCGCCAGTCACCGTCAGCGCCCTGGCCGGGATCCGGTCGGCATTTAGCACAGCCCGGGTCACCCATCACGACGGCGCCGACCGCCCTGCCGCTGCCCGGGCAGCGCGTGAGGCTGACGCCGCCGTGGTCATCGCCGGCTACACCGCCTGGGACGAGGGCGAGAACATCGCAGGGCTGGACGCCGCAGCGATCAGCGCCATGGCACCACCACCGCTGAACCACCCGCTGCTAGCCAGGACATGGGCCAGCCTGGTGGCCGTCGCGGCCTCGCGGCGCCTCATCCCTGGCGGCGACCGCAGATCGCTGCGGCTGCATACCCGCGACGAGAACCTGATCCAGCTGGTCGCCGACGCCAACCCGCGCACCGTCGTGGTGGTCATCACCGGCAGCGCAGTGGTGATGGAGACCTGGCGAAAGCATGTGCCCGCCATCCTCATGGCCTGGTACCCGGGGATGGAGGGCGGGCACGCCATCGCCGATGTGCTCACCGGCGCGGCCGAGCCCGGCGGGCGCATGCCCATGGCCACCCCCACCGACGGCGGGCACCTGCCGTTCTTCGACCCACGTGCCCCCAACATCACCTACGACCGCTGGTGGGGCCAGCGCAAACTCGACCGCGACGGCCACCAGGCCGCCTATCCACTGGGTTTTGGCCTCGGCTACACCACCTTCACCCTCACCGGCCTCGAGGTGACCCACACCGAATCAGTCGCGGCGGACGGCACCGGCGGCGTGCTGGCCTCGGTGACCGTGACCAACACGGGCACCCGCGAAGGGTCCACCGTCATCCAGCTGTACGCCGTCACCAGCCAGGCAAGCCCGCATACCCGGCCTGGACGGCAACTACTCGGCTTCACCCGGATCCAGCTGGCCGCGGGAGCAAGCACCAGGGCACTGGTAAACGGCAGCCTGCGGCCGCTGGCCCGCCGCGACCCGGCGACCCGCACCTGGTCGCTCGCCCCAGGCACCTACCGGCTGGAGGCGGCGCAACACAGCGGCGACCCACGCGCCGCCACCGCCGATCTGCCGCTGACAAGCGGCTGAACCCACGCGGCCACCGATCCGTCTGCAGCAAGGAGAGTCTTTGATGATTACCGAGGTGCATGCAGAGGGCCAGATCCGTTACGGTGGCCTGCCAGCCCCATCCCTGACCAGCGGATCCGCCTCCGCGATCTCGCGCGCTTCTGCTTCAGGGACCGCAAGGACGACCATCCCGGCGGGGCGCGATGGATCTGGCTCCGGATAAGGCCCTGCCATCACCAGGACTCCCGAATCCCGGAGCGAACGCAGGAAGGCCAGGTGCGCTTCCACGTCCCGGTGATCCGGGGGATCGTACAGTTCCAATACCGTGAGCGACTGCGCGGCGGGACAGGCCGCGCCTATCCGCTTGGCGGTATCGATCGAGCCGTATACCCCGTCTTCCAGGAAGAAGACGGGCCGGAGCCGCAGGTACTGGTCGGCGAGAGAACCTGCCTGGCAGTCCGGGTCGATCGAGGCGGCGACGATCTTGCCGAAGACCACGACCTCGTCTCCCGTCCGTGTGACCGACTCCAGCGAGCACTCCAGGTGGGCCTTGCACTCTCCTATCAGGGGGGGTCTCACCCTGCTGGCGGGAAGCAGGGTGAGACCGGACCGCCGGATGCGCTCTATCCCGTGGCTTTCGGGCATGGCCCAGATGCGCTCTACGAGCGCTTCCGGCGGGAGGTTCACCACGAACTCACCGGTCGCCTCGGCGTTTCGGGCAGTGGCGTGACGGCGGTCACAGCCGAAGGCCAGCATCGGCCCGCGGAACGCCATCATGGAGATCCAGCTCTTGGGTGCAATGTTGGGCTCGCCTCGCGCGTCCACGGTCGACACCAGGACGACGGGGCCGGGAAGCACCGAGGGGTGCCAGCGCTCCTTCTGTGTCGGGAAGGAGACCTTCGCGAACCGGGCCGTGCCGCGCCGCTCAGTTTCTGTCAACGGTTCCGCTCCTTCCGGCTGGCATCGCTCTGGTCAGCACGCAGCCAGACGCAGGTGACCTAGAGCAATCCTGCGCGCTGTGCGTACCTGGCCGCCAGCCCGTCCAGGCCGGGCATGGTCAGGTCCATCAGGACAATGTCGGCGTTGAGCTCACGCGTCCCGCACCACCGCCTCGGCCCCGTCCGACGCCTGGCCGACGCCTGGCCGACGCCTGGCCGACGACCTGGAAGTCCGGCTGGGCACGGAGGATCTCGGCCCAGCCTCCGCGGACGAGGGCGTGATCATCGGCGATTACCACGCGGGTGAGCTTCGGTGGGCTCATGTCGCCGGCTCCGGCCACCGCAGCAGCACCTCAGTCCCGCAGCCCGGTGCGGAGCGGATCTCGAGCCGGCCGCCGATCGCGGCCGTCCGCAGGCGCATGACATCGACCCCGAAGTGAGCGCCCCGCGTGGGGGACGCCGGGGCGCCAGCCACTCCGACTGCCCCGCCCGCCGAACCAACTGCCCCGCCAGCGGCACTGCTGACGGCATCAGCGGTCGTGCGGTCGGCCATTCCGATGCCGTCATCCGCCATGCTCACGATCGCCTGCCGGCCCTCACGGCTGAGATGCACTTCGATCGTGGTGGCGTGCGCGTGCCGGTTCGCGTTGGTGACTGCCCCAGTGACGATCCGCCGCACTTCCGCGGCGACCGGGCGCTGCACGAGGATGTCATGCCCGATACGGACCGACACCACCGCAGCGGTGATCCCCGCGTCGCGGACCGCGGCGTGCAAGACGTCGGCCAGAACGTCATCCGGCTCGATCAGATCGCGCGGGCTGCGCAGCGACTCAATCATCGCGCGCAACTCTTCGATGGTGCCGGTGAGCGTGTCATGTACCCTGAGCAATCGGGACAACGACTCGCTGCCCTCCGGTAGTTCGTTGAGCACACCGCTTACCTGCGCGTGAAGCGTGGCCAGGCTCAACGCCGCGACTTTCCAGACCGTCCTGTCCGGGATTCGTACGCCGCCGGAGCGGCCGCCCACAACGCCTTGTGGCCGGCTTCAGCGGCCTGGCGCTGGCCCGGCGCCGGCGACGAGGTCGGCGCCGGCGCCGGCGTGGATGAGAGATCTCGTGTCAGCGCCTCACGGTACGCGTCTGTGCACATGGCTGCGATCGCCGGGCGGCTCAGCGCAGCTCCTGGATGCGGATCAGGTTGCCCGCGGGATCGCGGAAGGCGCAGTCGCGAACGCCGTACGGCTGGTCGGCCGGCTCCTGGACGACCTCGGCGCCGCTGGCCTGCAGCCGCTCGAAGGTGCCGTCGAGGTCCTTGGTGGCCAGGAGGATCCAGCCGTAGGTGCCCTTGGCCATCATCTCGGTGATGGTGCGGCGCTCGTCGTCTGTGATGCCGGGGTCGGTGGCCGGAGGCGCCAGGAGGATGGACGTGCCGGGCTGGCCGGGGGGGCCGACGGTGATCCAGCGCATCTTGCCGGATCCGACGTCGGCGCGGACCTCGAAGCCGAGGGTGTCGCGATAGAAGGCCAGGGCGGCGTCCGGGTCGTCGTGCGGGAGGGAGCTCGCGTGAATGGTGATGTCCATGGCGGTCACGCTAGCTGCCGCCCGGTGGCCGGCGCTTCTCGATTCCTGACCGGTCTGGTCACCTGTTTCGCCACGCACGGCGGCATCCCCGCCGTCGCGCGCGCCGCATGGCGCCGGTAGGTGCTGGGCGGCACACCGGCCAGCTCGGTGAAGCGAGTGCTGAAGGTGCCCAGCGACGAGCAGCCGACCGCGAAGCAGACCTCGGTGACGCTGAGGTCGCCACGGCGCAGCAGCGCCATCGCGCGCTCGATCCGCCGGGTCATCAGGTAGCTGTACGGCGACTCGCCGTAGGCGCGCCGGAACTCGCGGCTGAGGTGCCCGGCCGACATGTGCGCGCCGCGGGCGAGCGCCTCGACGTCCAGCGGCTGCGCGTACTCCCGGTCGATCCGGTCGCGGACCCGGCGCAGCCGCGCGAGGTCGCGCAGGTGCTGCTCCGCGGCGGGTCTGCTGGTCACACGCAAGATAGTACGTCGCGCCGCAATCGATGCCGAGCTCAGAGCGATGCGACCTCCCACGCGAACCCGTCCGGGTCGGCGGAGGGCCCGGCATCGCTGCCAATCGTGAGCCGGTGCGATCCGGTGTCATCAGGAGAGACGCCGGCGTCCTTCTTCGCCGAAGCCGCGACCTTCCAGATCGTCCCGTCCGGGGCCTATACGACGCCGCAGTAGCCCCAGAACGACTTCGCGGCCGGCTTCAGCGGCGTGGCGCCGGCGTCGAGGGCGGCGCCGATGAGACCGCTGAGGGTGGCTGGCCGCCGGGACAGCAACTCGGGCCGGCATGCCGGACGGGCCGCAAGCTGACGCTCACCGCGAAGGGCCGCCGGCTCTCCCGCCAGCCGGACGATGCCCCGGATGGTCGGCGGCCGGCCAGGCCGGCGCCGCTTGCTCGTGTTGAACTTCCTGGCAGCAAGCCTGCGGTGCCAGGCCAGCAATGTCGCGGGCGTGACGGGGAAGACCTCAGGGTAGCCGCAGAACCCCAGCCACGCAGCCTGTACCGCTTCAGAACCCGACGCGGAGGCTGTGATCTGCGGTTTGGCTGGATGAGCTGGTTTGCGCCAGGATCGCGGCTCATGGATCTTCGTCTGCTCTACCCGATCATGATCGGGTCTTTGGCTGGCTGCTTCTGCTCGGCCGCAGCCAGGCATCGAAGGATGCGGAGATCATGGTGCTGCGATAAGAGGTCTGGTGTCACGCCCCGCCGCCCGGCTGGGACGCTGATCGCTGGCCTGGGCCGGGTGCACAGCTGAGGTGAGCTAGCGTTGTGCTCGTGGCCGGTGCCCAGGGTTTGCTGGTGCCCAGATTGGAGGCCAGCGGGATGGCGCAGGGGGCGCGGATCGGCTCGGTGGTCATGTTCGTGCGTGACCTGCAGACGTCGGTGGATTTCTACCAGGACGTCCTGGCGCTTGAGGTGGCCGACACCAGCCCGACGGCGGCGCTGCTGCGCAATCGCGACGGGACGCAGTTGCTGTTGCGCGCCATGGGCCGCGGTGCCGCGCACGCGCTCGGGTCTGTGGGCGTCCAGTACATCGTGTGGACCGCCGCGGGATGGGAGGATCTTGACCGGTGCGAGCGTGTGCTGAGACAGCGCGCGGCCTACCGGGAGACCCGCCGCAGCGGGAAGGTGACCCTGGTGGAGGGCCGTGACCCCGACGACCTCGTGCTGATGATCGGCTACCCCGGCCCGGACCAGGTTCCGCTGCATGAGATCCCCGTGCGCATCTACGGGTGGTGAGATGTGCCGGTCCCGGCCAGGCCGGGCTGCCTACCATGGAGCTGTGCTCGGTCTCCCGGACGGCATCCGCGGATGCCTGTTTGACCTGGACGGTGTCCTCACCAAGACCGCGAAGGTGCACGACGCGGCCTGGAAGGAGATGTTTGACAGCTACCTGCGCGAACGGTCGCGGCAGACCGGTGAGCCATTCGTGCCATTCGACGCCGTCAAGGACTATGAGGAGTACGTCGACGGGAAGCCCAGGCAGGACGGGACACGCTCGTTCCTGGCGTCCCGGGGAATCGAGCTGCCGGAGGGCGGCGAGGACGATCGCGTCGGCACGCATACGGTGCACGCCCTGAGCACGCGTAAGAACGAGATCCTGCTACGGCGGATACGCACCGACGGGGTGGAGGCGTACGAGGGCTCGGTCCGTTACGCCCAGGCGGTGCGGGCGTCCGGCCTGCGCAGTGCTGTCGTCTCGTCCAGCGCCAACTGCCGTGACGTGCTCGCCGCGGCGGGGATCGAGGACCTGTTCGGGGCCCGGATCGACGGGATCGTCGCCGCGCGGGAACACCTGCGCGGAAAGCCGGCCCCGGACACCTTCCTCGCCGGGGCCCGCGCGCTCGGGCTGGAGCCGCGGGCGGCAGCGGTCTTTGAGGACGCCCTGGCCGGCGTGGCGGCCGGGCGCGCCGGCGGCTTCGGCTGTGTGGTGGGGGTGGACCGGGCCGGGCAGGCCGCCGCGCTACGGGCACACGGCGCGGATGTGGTGGTGTCCGACCTGGGTGAACTGCTGGACAGTACATGATCAGAGAGGTGATGTTCGGTGTCGAACCGTGGTGCCTCCGGGAGACCGCGCTCGACCTGAACATCCTGGCGCAGACCGAGTCAGTGTTCGCGCTGTCGAACGGCCACCTGGGATGGCGCGGCAACCTGGATGAGGGCGAGCCGCATGGCCTGCCGGGAACCTACCTGAATGGTGTGTTCGAGCTCCGGTCCCTGCCGTACGCGGAGGCTGCTTACGGGCGGCCAGAGTCGGCGCAGACGGTCATCAACGTCACCAACGGCAAGCTGATCAGGCTGTTCGTCGACGACGAACCGTTCGATGTGCGGTACGGCAAGCTGCTGTCGCATGAGCGGCTGCTGGACTTCCGCGCCGGCGTGCTCACCCGCCACGCCGAGTGGGTGTCGCCCGCGGGTGCGCCGGTCCGCATCTCCTCCACCCGGCTGGTGTCGTTCACCCAGCGCGCGGTGGCGGCGATCAGCTACGACGTGGAGCCACTCGAGGGCCAGGCGCGGATCGCGGTCCAGTCCGAACTCCTCGCGAACGAGCAGTTGCCGCCCGCCGGCACCGCCGGTCCCGACCCGCGCGACGCCGCCATGCCCGCACACCCGCTGTCCGGCGAGTATCAGGCCGCGCACGACCAGGCCGTCATCGTGGTGCACAAGACGTCCCGCAGCGGGCTGCGCGTCGGCGCGGTGATGGACCACCTGATCGATGCACCCTCCAGTGTCCAGGTCGATTCGCACGTGTTCGAGGACGGTGGCATGGTTACCGCGTCCGCTGTCCTGCGGCCGGGGCAGCGGTTGCGTGTAATCAAGTACATCGCCTACGGATGGTCGGGTGTGCGGTCGCTGCAGGGGGTGCGTGATCAGGTCTGGGCGGCGCTGAGCGGGGCCCGGCAGGCGGGATGGGACGGCCTGCCCGCCGGGCCGCGGGCCTCCCTGGGTGGCTTCTGGGGCCGTGCCGACGCGGAGGGGGACGGGGACGCCGAGGTCCCGCACGCAGGGCGGGTCGCTCTCTTCCACGTGCTGCAGGCGGGCGCGCGCGGTGAGAACCGGCCGATCCCGGCCAAGGGCCTGACCGGGCCCGGCTATGACGGGCACGCGTTCTGGGACACCGAGACCTTCGTGCTGCCCTTGCTCACCTTCACCGCGCCCGATGCCGCCGCCAGCGCGCTGCGGTGGCGGCACAGCACGCTCCCGGCCGCCGTCGACCGGGCAGCCCAGCTGGGATTCGCGGGCGCCGCATTCCCCTGGCGTACGATCGCCGGCCAGGAGTGCTCGGGATACTGGCCAGCGGGCTCCGCGGCCATCCACATCAACGCCGACATCGCCGACGCGGTCATCCGCTATACCGACGCCGCCGGTGACGACGAATTCGGCAGCCAGGAAGGCCTTGAACTGCTGATGCACACCGCGCGGCTCTGGCGCTCATTCGGTCATCATGACGCCCAGGGCCGGTTCCGGATCGACGGTGTCACCGGCCCGGACGAGTACAGCGCCATCGCCGACAACAACGTCTACACCAACCTGATGGCCCGCCAGAACCTGCTCGCCGCCGCCGGGGCCGCGGAGAAATACCCGGCCCGCGCCCGTGAACTCGGCATCGACTCCGAGGAGTCGGCCAGCTGGCGCGACGCCGCCGACGCCATGTTCATCCCCTACGACGAGTCACTCGGCGTGCATCCGCAGGCCGAGGGGTTCACCGCTCACCAGGTCTGGGATTTCGCCCGCACACCCGCCGACCGCTACCCGCTGATGCTGCATTTCCCCTATCTCGACCTGTACCGCAAACAGGTCATCAAGCAACCCGATCTGGTCCTCGCCATGCATCTGTGCGGATCCGCCTTCACCGCCGAGCAGAAGGCGCGGAACTTCGACTACTACGAGTCGCTCACGGTGCGGGACTCGTCCCTGTCCGCCTGCACGCAGGCAGTGATCGCGGCCGAGGTCGGGCAGGTGGACCTGGCCTTCGACTACCTCGGCGAGGCTGCCCTGATGGACCTGCGGGACCTCGAGCACAACACCCGCGACGGCGTCCACATCGCATCGCTGGCGGGCACATGGATCGCGCTCATCGACGGCTTCGCCGGCCTTCGCCGCCAGGACGGCATCGTCACGTTCGCGCCGCGTCTCCCGGACGCCATCACCAGGCTGGCGTTCTGCCTCATCATCAGGGGCCGGCGCCTGCGGGTGGAGGTGACCCGCGACAAGGCCCGCTACCTGCTGACCGGCGGCGAACCGCTGGAGATCGCCCACCACGGCACGCGGCTCACCCTCGCAGCCGGTGAGGCGCAGGAACGCCGCCTTCCGCCGGCGCCGTCCGTGGCGCGGTCGCGCCAGCCGCCCGGGCGGGAACCGGCCCGCCGGCGGGCACTATCCCCCTTGGCTGGACCCTCGGGAGGCGGCCGGTAGAAGTCCCGCCGCAGGCAGGGGCGTGCTGGCTGCTGGTGACTTTCGGCCTAACGGACCTGTTCGGTAAGTCCCAGGAGGATGACCCGGATGTCAGCGGGTGGGAGTTCGAGCTGACGATGCGGATCCGAGGAACTTGCGCGGATGAGACAGACCTCCACCTGTACCGCTTCAAAATGTCGTGACCTGATCTGACCTGCGGGGTTTCGGTGATTCGCTTACGCGGCCCGGTGATACTCATGGATCACGCCGCCGAGTACCTTGCGGCGCTGCACCAAGGCGTCGAGTGGCACGACGACCGGTTCGTCATGATCGGGTGGCCGCTGCTGCCGGGACCGGTGCGGCCGGTGCCTGTTATAGCGCCCTGTGGGGCTCGATTACTGGATCTGGCCTGGACGGACTTCCCGGCTGGGATCATCGCTGAGTGATCATTCCGGTTGTCTACCTGCTCGTGCGTTGTCTGCCCCGCCGCCTGGCCGCGCGAAAGTGGGATCACGCCAGCCGCCGATGTCCACCGCAAGCAGATCCTCGGCGGACTCACCCACAAGTACCACATCGCCGCCTGACTGCCCGCAGGTCACCACCCGAATCGTGTTCCCGAGCCCCACACGACGACAGAACTGCCCAGCGGGGCTTCTAGAATCGGACTCCCTCCAGTGGCTGAACCTCGATCATCTTGATGCGGGGGTGCGTAGTCGAAGACCTGGCGGGAGTGATGATGGCAGAAGCACGGGAGGCTTGCAGGTTGCAAGATCACTAAGAAGTGGCGTGAAGTGCCTGAGAGAGTGCAAGAGGATCTTCAACACCCATTACGGCACGCTTCGCGCCCGCCGTCGATGGCTACAGCAGCCCCGGAGCTTGACCCAGGTCGTGGTCCACCACGCGGCGATCGCCTTCTCGTCGCGCCCGGCGGCCCGGTGGACCGGGACCTGCGGGGCATAGCCGAGGCAGACAGACCCCCGCCATTCAATCTCTGTAGCGTCGGCTACGGCGGTGGAACAGGGGGGATGCGGCGGCCAGCAAGGCCAAGGTCACGACGACTTCGATCAGCACCGTGAGCCCCGTCGACTCGGCTTTGCCGTTCACCGTGATGGTCCCTCCGGAGGTCCCGATGATGAGGGCGAGTGGCCCGAGCAGCAGCAGCGATCGGTTGAATAGAATTGGACCACCGCGCCCCGCCCTGATAAGAGGTTGACCGAACCATCCCGGCTCGTGCTCCTTCTTGCGGTGGCCGCATGTGCAGTGGCCAAGCGATAGTTGCTGTTCGTTGGAACTGATCGGCCTATCATCGCTGTCCAACATGGTCGTGGTCCTGTATTGCTTTGCTTCGTAGTAGCGATTACATTCGCATTCGAGGCACCGTCTCATTTCCACTCCTTGCGGCAACAACCAGTCACGAAACGCGAAATCTGGGTAGTCTCTCTTATTCCTGCTTATTCCTGGCTATGGCGATTATGCTCAGAATCGATGTGGTGGTCCGGGGTAAGTAAGCTTCCTGTCATTAGACGGATTCCGAGGCGGTTCGGTAGCAACGTGTGCAGCGGCAGGTTGCGCAGCCCGGTGTCCTGGGTGACGCGGATCCAGTAGTCGCACCGGGTCAGGCGGTGGTGCCGCAGTTCCAGGTAGGCGAGTTGCCCGGTCTTGGCGTCGAGGCGAAGCCGGTCCAGGGAGCCGGTGAGCCCCGCGGGCCAGGGCGGGCGCACCTGTACGGTCGGCGTCATAGGCCGGTTTGGCAGGCCGGTCCGGCGGAGCCAAGATAGCTTCCTGCATACCCTCAGCGATGGTCATGCCCACGGCTGATGCACTGGTTCCGCTTCGCAGTACCCCGAGGGCCTCCGCAGTGCATCCCGTCTGTGGTGACCTGCACGTCGGGTATCTCTCAGCACCTCCGGCCATGTCGCTGCCGCAGCGTGAGTAAGCCATGATTCCCCTCCCCAATCGGGGTGGGATGCCGTACCCCAACCCCATTGCCCCCTGGCCTTACTGGCCCCGCGCACCTGACCCACGACGAGAATCCTCGTGCTACGCGGAGGTGTCAAGCTTAAAGTACAAACCTGGCCTATTCCATGCTTTTCCTGTTACCTTACGGGTCCGACCCCGGGAGCCACCTGCACTGAATCGGCGTGATTGACATATTGTCATAATGCGGCAAAATGATCGCCCGGTAGCTGGATAGTCTGAGCCTCAGTGGGCGTGACGCCATGCGTTCCACGGGCCAACCTTGGGGACGGCGTCGAGGTTCCAGGCAATGAGTTCCCCGAAGGTGTCCTGGTCGAGCAGGGTGGAGGACCTTGGGGCAGCGTGGATGGTGACGGCGTCCTGCGAGGGGCCGCCGATGCTGTAGCCGATCGCGTTGCGGAGGGTGGCGGCAACCCGGCCGGTGACGGTGCTCCACACGAAAACATGCGCGCCGCCATCGCCTGCCGCCAGCAAGGTCCCGTCGTCGTTGAAGGCCAGCGAGTCTGCCTCGGCGATCTCGGCTGGACCTGGGACAGCGAGTGTCCGTTCGAGAGTCATGGTGTGGAGGTTCCAGATGCCGATGTGGGAGCCAGCGGCTATGCCGTTGCCCGTGGCGATCGCGAGTGAGCCTGCGTCAGGGCTGACGGCGAGGGCGACTCCGGATGGCAGTCTGGTGACCGTGGTGCCGGGTATCGGGTCGCGTGATCCGGTAGCGGCATTGAGCAGGAACAAGCCATCGCCGGTCAGCACGCCGATGCGCGTGTCCGACGCCACGTATGTCAGCTGGTAGATCGCAGCGCCCGGCGATTTCGGCACCCGGACCGTGGCGAGAGCGGCTCCGGTGGCAGTGTTCCATTGGTAGACCCACGTGCCGAAGAATTCACTTGCGGCAACTCTCGTGCCGTTCGCGCTGAACGCAAGAGTGTCGATGCGGGCGTCTCCGTGTCGTGGGGCGGCTAGTGTCGCGATCAGTTTGTGCGCCGGGAGACTCCAGAGGTAGACGATCGGGATGTTGCCCGGCTGGCGGATCCCTGCCTCGGCGAGCAGGTCGCCGTCGGGACTGAACGCCATTGCGGTGGCATCCCCATCGGGTACTGGCAGAGTCTGGGTGATCTGACCGGTACGGGTGCTGAAGAAGTCGGTCGTGCCGCCCGCCGGGCTGGCCGCGACAATGGCGCCGTCCGGGCTGATCGCGCTGACCTGTACGGTGCCGCCCGGCAGGATGAAGCTGTTCGTTACCGGCGCGCCGGTTGCCCGCGGCGTGATCGCGTTCAAGATGACAGCCAGGGCAACCGCGGTGACTGGCAGCCCGCCCATCATGCTCAGCAGGGTGACAGTACCGGTGAAATGGCGGCTCGAGGTTGATGTGCGCGGCGGGGATGTGCTGCTCGCGGAAGAAGAAACCGTTACAGGTGGGGTGAGATGGTGGCCTGAGGCTGGTACGCGCGGCAGAGGCTGCCTGGGCGGGGTGCCGCGCAGGTCGAGCCCGGCAACCTTTGCGAGGCGCATGATCTCCAGGACTGACAGGGCAGTCACGGTGATCGGGCCGCCGAAGTAGAGGATGAGCCCCATTGGGCCAGCCGGGACCGAGGCTCGCGTCATGATCTGCACGATGAACAACTGCACCCAGACCACCATGCTGACCGCCACAGGTGCAAGCAGCGGGTACCCCTCCGGGGCGCGGAACAGACTGCCGACCGAGAAAATCCCGCCGAGCAATGCCAGCAGCGCGAGCATAATCGTGGCGATCTCGGCAGCGCCCCCGAAGGCGAGCACGGCCACGACAGCCAGCAGATGACGGGATCCGCCCGCGTTGATGCTCCGGTACAACAGCAAGCTCAGGTAGTAACCGGCGAAGCCCATGACGAATGGAGCAGCGAGCACCCCAACGTATGTCACGATCGTGCGAACCGGTACGAGCAGGCGCCGGGCCACTTCACCGCGCGCGGCCGGCTTGATGGCTGGCAGGATGAATGCCGAGGTCGCGATCACGCAGATGGCAGTGATCACGATGCTAACGAACAGGAATCCCAGCCGGGTTACCGGATCGAACTCCGGGTTGTGAATGCCGCCGGCCCGGAAACTGACGAAAACCACGACTGCCAGACCGAGCAGGTTGCGGATAGTGCCCAGCCGCGAGACCAGAGCGTCCTCTTCAACCCAGAGGCCTTCATCACGCTCGCTGAACAGACGATGCGCGGTATTCCGCGCCCAGCCCCAGCCACGCCGTAACCTGGCGAAACCTCGAGCCACGGACCCCCCTTCCACACCGGGCCAGCCGACCACGGTCCATAACAGTCTCAACGCGCTACATCGCGCCCAGGCGCGTCAGCGGTGGCACGTCAGGTCCTTCACGTCACGTCTCAGCAGTTGACGCAGTAGAGGCAACTCCGGTTTACTCGCCGCCAGACATCTGCACGGCCCCTGCACCGCAATGAGCCGCAAGATCGACCTGCCCGCCGAAGCGGGCGCGGGGGCGGTGAAGGATGCTAGCCGGCTGGCGGCTTCGGCGGCGGCGGGTCCGGTCAGCTGCTGGTGCTCATGATGGTCGGTCATGGCCAGCAGGTGCCCGCCGCGGGTGCGGGCCTGTTCGGCTTCCACCTCGGCGCGGAACCCGCTGCTGCTGGTTCCCGCGTAGCCCTCAAACATCTGGATGGCATGGTGGCGGTATTGCAGGGCCCCGGCGATCGCGCCGCCGGGGCGGCGGGCGATGAACCAGGCCAAGGTGCGCCTTCTGTCCGCACTCGCCGTGTGCGGTCGTGTTCGGGTGGCGATTGGCCTGGTGGTCCGCCCGGAATGTCGATCGCATGAGAGGTGGCGGTCCGTGTTGCGTTTTCTGGGCTGGCTGTGTGATCGGGTTCACAGCCAGGGTTATCCCTCGATCGACGAGGGCCAATCAAGAGCGCCGGAAAGCCGCTGGCATCGGGCGGCGGGCGCGGAACTGCCCCGGGCCCGCAGGTGGCTAACCGGGGCGGCATGTAAACTGGCGGCATCGGCGCAGGAGGGTGCCGCCGGGTTCGCGGGCAGGACCTGAGTCCACCTCCGCAGCTTCTGACATTGGTCGTGCTTTCCGGCAGGATCGTCTTCGCATCGCGCCCGAACGCGAGCCCGGGCGGCGAGGAGACGTCATGTCCGAGCTTCCCGACCGGCCCGACCTCGACCAGCTTCGCCGTCAGGCACGAGAGCTGCTTCGCGCCGCGACGTATGGCGAGCCCCGCGCCGTCACCAGGCTTCGCGCGGTCTCCGAACACGTAACGTTGTCCGCGGCCCAGCTGGCCGTGGCCCGCGAGTACGGCTGCCGGAGCTGGCCCGCGCTGAAAGCCGAGGTAGAACGCCGCCGGCGCTTGTCCGAGTCGGCTGCGAGCCCGCCGTTCCCGGGCGGCGACGAGCGGGGTGCGCTCGACGAACGGTGGTCTTTCGGCGGGGCCGCCGCCATCGAGACCTCGGCGGGTGTCCTGTTTCCCGAAGCGCTGGTCGCCGGCGCCGGTCACGCCACGCTGTATGGGTCTCTGGTGTCCTCGGGGAACGGCCAGCCCGCGGCCATGCCGCGCCGGTTGCCGGCACCAACAATGCTGTTCAGCCGCAAGGCACGTCTCGCCCGCTCACGCCGCAGGCAGGCCGATGCCGCCACGGGGATTATGAGGGTCCTGACTCGATCCGATGAGGTCACCGTCGTCGATGATCGGGGATCGGGGTACGCCTTTCGTGGCGGGAGGATGTCGGGCAAGGTCGGGCGATCGGGAGAGCCTGCCGGGCACAGGTCCGTGCAGCTTGGGCTCGATCCGGTCCCAGCGCGAGGGGTCGGGTGGCTGGAGCTGCGCAGCCAGGCCGGGCCCGGCCCCCCCCTGCCCCCCGCGCGGCCCGCACCACGGTCGCCGTGCCCTGCGCGTTGACGCGCTCGAACCCGCCGGGATCCGGCAGCCACTGCTCGGGCAGCCCCATCGCGTTGAAGACGAGCTCGCAGCCGGCGAGCGCGCGCCCGAGCGAGCGGGGCACGGTCACGTCGCCGCCGAGCCCCATCGGGCCGATGCCCGTCTCGTTCAGCAGCTCGAAGAGCTCCTCCTCGAGCTTCGCGCGAAGCGTGATCTCACGTACCTCTTCATCACGCACGACCTCTCCCTCGCGTGGGTCCTCGCGGACCGCATCGGGGTGATGTACCTCGGCAAGATCGTCGAGCAGGGGCCCACGGTCGATCTCATCTCGAACCCGCGGCATCCGTATACCAAGGCGCTGATCTCGGTCGTCCCTATCCCGAACCCTGACGTCCGGCATGAGCGGATCATCCTGAAGGGAGAGCGCCCCGATCCCTCGGACATCCCGGCGGGATGCCGTTTCCATCCGAGGTGCCCCGCGGCGTTCGAGAGCTGCGGCTGGACCTCCGATGAGGTCCTCGCGGCGCTCCGAGAACTCGCCTCGGGGGAGGATGCTCGCCATCTCGAGGGCGCCGAGGCCCGCGGACCGAACTCAATCGTCTGGACGCGAACCCAGGATGGAGTGGACGCTTGGCTGAGGGAGCTCATCGCGTCTCGGGCCGGGCAGTACGGGCCGCTGACGGCCATCGAGGCGGTTGAAGCCCCTGGGCAGAACCGGACCGTGAGGCTCCACGACTTCGAA
>OFGU01000003.1_pt1 | contig 26023 bp, 21 predicted proteins | sample 1521841 | NCBI WGS metagenome assembly OFGU01 (sample SAMEA2553413, study PRJEB24118) | soil metagenome
GGCCTGTGCGGGACAGGATGCGCGGCTCCCTCCGGCTGCGCGGCGCTGGGCAAACGGCTCCCCCCAAGCGAGCCCGGGACAGGTGAGCCGGGCGGGAGCGGGTCAGATCTGGGACCAGGCGCGGGTGAGGACCTCGCGCAGGATCTGCTCCATCTCGTCGAAGTGCTCCTGGGTGCAGGTGAGCGGGGGAGCGAGCTGGATCACCGGGTCGCCGCGGTCGTCGGCCCGGCAGATCAGGCCAGCCTCGAACAGCGCCGGGGACAGGAAGCCGCGCAGCAGCCGCTCGGACTCGCCGTCGTCGAAGGTCTCCCGGCTGGCCTTGTCCTTGACCAGTTCGATCCCGTAGAAGTATCCGTCGCCGCGGACCTCGCCGACGATCGGCAGGTCACTGAGCTTCCCCAGGGTGGCGCGGAACGCCCCCTCGTTCGCGCGGACGTTGCCGAGCAGGTCTTCCTTCTCGAACACGTCGAGGTTGGCCAGCGCGACCGCGGCCGACACCGGGTGGCCGGCGAAGGTGACGCCATGCAGGAACGTGGCGGCGCCGGTCGTGAACGGCTCCATCACCGCGTCGCTGACGAGCATGCCGCCCAGCGGGGAGTAGCCCGACGTCACACCCTTGGCGAAGGTGATGATGTCCGGCTGGTAGCCGTACCGCTGCGCCCCGAAGTAGTGGCCAAGCCGGCCGAAGGCGCAGATGACCTCGTCGGAGACCAGCAGCACCCCGTAGCGGTCGCAGATCTCGCGTACCCGGGGGAAGTAACCGGGCGGCGGCGGGAAGCACCCGCCGGAGTTCTGCACCGGCTCCAGGAACACGGCGGCCACCGACTCCGGGCCCTCCCGCAGGATCGCCCGCTCGATCTCGTCGGCCGCCCACCGGCCGAACGCGTCCCAGTCGCCGGCGACAAAACCGGGCGCCCGGTAGAAGTTGGTGTTCGGCACCCGCACCCCGCCCGGGGGCAGCGGCTCGAACGGCTCCTTGATGGACGGCAGCCCGGTGATGGCCAGCGCTCCCATGGAAGTGCCGTGGTAGGCGATGTCCCGGCTGAGCACCTTGTACCGGCCTGGCTGGCCGATCGTCTTGAAGTACTGCTTGGCCAGCTTCCAGGCTGACTCCACCGCCTCGGACCCGCTGGTCGTGAAGAACACCCGGTTCAGCTCGCCCGGTGCCAGCACGGCCAGCCGTTCCGCCAGTTCGACCGCGCGCGGGTGCGCATACGACCAGAGCGGGAAGTAGGCGAGTTCGCTGGCCTGGCGGGCACCCGCCTCGGCCACCTCGGTCCGGCCGTGGCCGATCTGGGAGACGAACAGGCCGGACAGGCCGTCCAGGTAGCGCTTGCCGTGGGCGTCGAAGACGTACTGCCCGGACCCGCGGACGATGAGGGGGACCTCGCCTGCGGCGTAGGACGACATGCGGGTGAAGTGCAGCCATAGGTGGCGGTGGGCCGCTGCCTGCAGCGCCTCACCGCTCAGGCCGCCGGCGGGATGCGGAGTGCTCATCTGGTCCCCCAGCTGTAGGTTTGCTTGCGCAGTTTCAGGTAAACGAAGGGCTCGGTGCTGATCACCGTGGGAACCATGCGCACCCGGCTGAGGATCTCCAGCAGATGGTCATCGTCCTCGCAGACCACTTCCACCAGCAGATCGAACGACCCCGAGGTGATCACGACGTAGTCGATCTCTTCCATCCTCGCCAGGTGATCGGCTACCCGTTCCAGGTCGCCCTCGCACTTGATGCCGATCATGGTCTGCCGGTGGAAGCCGAGCATCATCGGGTCGGTGACCGCGACGATCTGCATGACTCCAGCGTCGATCAGGCGCTGGACCCGCTGCCGGACGGCGGCCTCGGACAGCCCGACCGCCTTGCCGATGGCTGCGTACGACCGCCGGCCGTCCTGCTGGAGTTGCTCGACGATCTGCTTGGAGGTCTGGTCGAGGACGACCCGCGCCGCGCCCCGGCCACGGTCCCGGCTGGGCCGCTCGTGCCGGTCAGTCCCGCTCCGCCGGCTCCCTCCGGCGTTCTCTCCGCCCGGGATGATGGCAGTCCCTGGCGTGTGAGCCATGCGGTTGCCTCCTTCGCAAGGCAATCGTGTCACGCTTCCGCCACATGTCAACTGATTTCGTCGAAACAGATGCTATCTGCTGCGGAATCACTTGTGGCTGATCCAATTCTCTGCCAGGGTCGGACCAGATTGCCCGACCGGCTCTGCGAATCCCCAAGTCAGGAGGCTGCCGGTGCCAGCGACCACGCACCCACCTGCCCCTATGCAGGAGCTGAGCAATTTTGTCAACGGCGAGTACGCCGCCGCCGCTTCTGGCCAGATGAGCGATGTGGTGGACCCCAGTACGGGGGAGGCGTACGCGCGCGCGCCGGTGTCGGGCGCGGCAGACGTGGACGGCGCACTCAGGGCGGCGTCCGCCGCTGGCGAGGGGTGGCGCGACACCACTCCCGCGCAGCGCAGCCTCGCGCTGCTCAAGTTCGCCGACGCGATCGAGGCCCGGGCGGAGGAGATCGTGGCGGCCGAGTGCCGCAACACCGGCAAGCCGGCTGGCCTCACCATGGCCGAGGAACTCCCGCCGCTGGTAGACGAGATCAGGTTCTTCGCCGGCGCCGCCCGCATCCTGCAGGGCACCGCGGCGGGGGAGTACCTGGCCGGCCACACCTCGGTCATCCGGCGTGAGCCGGTGGGGGTGTGCGCCCAGGTGACGCCCTGGAACTACCCCATGATGATGGCGGTCTGGAAGTTCGCCCCGGCGGTCGCGGCCGGCAACACGGTGGTGCTCAAGCCCTCGGACACCACGCCGGTGTCCACGCTGCTGCTGGCCGAGATCGGCGCCGAGTTCCTGCCGCCCGGCGTGTTCAACGTGATCTGCGGTGACCCCGGCACCGGGCGGGCGCTGGTCAGCCATGACATCCCGCAGATGGTGTCGATCACCGGGTCGGTGCGGGCGGGCACCGAGGTCGCGCGGGCGGCGGCCGAGAAGCTGAAGCGGGTCCACCTGGAACTGGGCGGCAAGGCGCCGGTCATCGTGTTCGACGACGTGAACGTGGAAAAGGCGGCAGCCGGGATCGCCGGCGCCGGCTACTTCAACGCCGGCCAGGACTGCACCGCCGCCACCCGGGTGCTGGCCGCGCCAGCCGTCGCGGACGACCTGACCTCGGCCCTGGCGGAGCAGGCCCGCGTCACCACGGTCGGCGGTCCTGACGTGCCGGACGCCGACTACGGCCCGCTCAACAACCCGGTGCAGCTGTCCCGGGTGCAGGGTTTCCTGGACCGGCGACCGGATCACGCGCAGGTGCTGACCGGCGGCCACCAGGTGGGGGAGCGCGGCTACTGCTTCGCCCCGACGGTCGTGGCCGGGCTGCGGCAGGACGACGAGATGATCCAGGAGGAGATCTTCGGCCCGGTGATCACCGTGCAGCGGTTCACCTCCGAGGAGGAGGCCGTGCGCTGGGCGAACGGGGTGAAGTATGGCCTGGCCGCGAGCGTCTGGACGCGTGACCACGGCCGGGCCATGCGGGTGGCCCGCCAGCTCGACTTCGGTGCGGTGTGGATCAACACCCATATCCCGTTCGTCTCCGAGATGCCGCACGGCGGCTTCAAGCACTCCGGCTACGGCAAGGACCTGTCGATGTACGGATTCGAGGACTACACGCGAATCAAACACGTCATGAGCTACCTCGGTGCCTGACCTGCGGCTGGTGGCCGGACCACAGTGGTCCAGTAACAAGAACGTAACTGAATTCGTTGTAATGTACAGTCTTCACTACTGATTCAGTTGATGTTGTATCACGTGTCTGCGAGGATCGGGTCATCTACGCTGACCGGTGGACCGGTTGGGTCACGTGGGAGGCCGCTGAGCCCCGACCGAGAAGAGGGATACCTGCCTGACATGAGCGAGAGGCAAGTGCCCGCCCTGGCGGGAACCGAGCCCGCCGCCGGGACAGCTCCGGGCGACGCGGGTGCCGATTCGGCAGGCGCTGGCATGCCAGCGCCACAAGCCGTGCAGGTGCCAGCCATCGAACTCTCCGGTGTGGTCAAGGAATTCCACTCCCGCGGCGAGGTGGTCGCCGCCGTGCGCGGCATCGATCTGCAGATCCGCGAGGGCGAGTTCTTCTCCCTGCTAGGGCCGTCCGGATGCGGCAAGACCACGACCATGCGGATGATCGCCGGGTTCGAGGAACCCACCTCCGGCTCAATCCGGCTGCAGGGCCAGGACGTCACCGGGATCGCGCCGAACAAGCGTGACGTCAACATGGTGTTCCAGTCCTACGCGCTGTTCCCTCACATGAGCGTGTTCGAGAACGTGGCCTTCGGCCTGCGCCGCAAGCATGTGGCCAAGCCAGAGATCACCCGCCGGGTCGGCGAGATGCTCGACATCGTCGACCTGGCCGGCCGGGGGGAGCGTCGGCCCCGGGAGCTGTCCGGCGGCCAGCAGCAGCGGGTCGCGCTGGCCCGGGCACTGGTCAACAGCCCCCGGGCGCTCCTGCTCGACGAGCCGCTGGGTGCGCTCGACCTCAAGCTCCGGCAGGCCATGCAGGTCGAGCTGAAGCGAATCCAGCGTGAGGTCGGGATCACCTTCGTCTATGTGACGCACGACCAGAACGAGGCGCTGACCATGTCGGACCGGATCGCGGTCATGAACGACGGGATCATCGAGCACCTCGGCTCCCCACGCGAGATCTACGAGCACCCCAAGACCAGGTTCGTGGCCGGCTTCATCGGCACTTCCAACCTGCTCACTGGCACCGTCGCCCGGGTGGACGGGGACCGGGCCGTGATCGAGCTGAACCAGGACGAACGGATCATCGTGCCAGTTCATGAGGTGAGCGTGCACACGGGCCAGGCACTGGAGCTCACGGTCCGGCCCGAGAAGATCGAGCTGAGCGCGGCGGCGCCGTCCGGCGCCGGCTGCCGGCTGCGCGGCACTGTCACCGAGGTGGTCTACCTCGGCACCTCCACAAACTTCTCAGTGACCACCACGGCCGGCGCCGATGTGGTCATCTTCCAGCAGAACTCAGCGTCCGCAAGTAGCGCGGCCGCCCGCGGTGACAGTGTCTGGCTGTCATGGAATCCCCAGCACTCGTATCCGATCGGCTGACCGATCGGCCGGAGGAGGAGCGGAGCAGTAAATGATCAACGAACACCAGCAGCCGCCCGTCGGCGATGAACCCGGAATCGACCCCTCGATCGGGAGGGGGATGACACAGCGGCGGATCTCCCGCCGGCAACTGGGCACCGGCGTGGGAGCGCTCGGCCTTGGCGCTTTCCTCGCGGCCTGCGGGGTGAAGGGAGCCTCGACCACTGGCGGATCTACGCCGGCCGGGGGCGTTGGCTCGTCTTCGTGGTGGGCCAAGCAGAAGCTGACCAACACTGTCAACTTCGCTAACTGGCCCTACTACATCGACGTGCTGAACGGCAAGCACCCCTCGCTGGAGCACTTCACCCAGACGACCGGGATCCAGGTGACCTACACCGAGCCAATCAACAACAACCTTCCCTTCTACGCCAAGATCCGGCCGTCGCTGCAGGCCAAGCAGTACACGGGCTTCGACATCATCGTGATGACCAACAACAGCCCGCCGCTCGGCTACCTGATCGACTTCGGCTGGCTGACCCCGCTCGACCAGTCCATGATGACGAACTTCTACAAGTACGCGGGCCCGCTGATCAAGAACCCAGCCTGGGACAGGGGCAACAAATACACGATGGCCTGGCAGTCGGGGTGGACGGCGATCGGCTACAACTCCTCGGTGATCAAAAACCCGGGCACCAGCGTGGACATCCTGTTCGACAAGAAGTACGCGGGCAAGGTCGGCATGATGAACGACCCGCAGGAACTCGGCAGCCTCGGGCTGCTCGCCATCGGGGTCGAGCCCGCCACGTCCACCGAGTCCGACTGGGCGAAGGCGGCCAAGAAACTCCAGCAGCAGAAGAGCGACGGCATCGTCCGCGCCTACTACGACCAGAGCTACATCGACCACCTGAAGAACGGCGACACCGTCGTCACCCAGGCCTGGTCCGGCGACATCTTCCAGGCCGACCTGAACAGCAAGTACAAGAACCTGAAGCTGCTCATCCCCAACGAGGGCGGCATGTTCTGGACCGACAACATGTGCATCCCGATGTACGCCCAGAACCCCAAGGCGGCCATGAAGCTCATGGACTTCTACTACGACCCGCAGTCCCAGGCCGTGGTGGAGTACTACAACGACTATGTCTGCCCGGTGCCCGCAGCCAAGCAGGTCCTGCTCCAGCCGACCGGATGGGCACAGACAACGCTGAAGGAGATGGGGCCGTCGATCGGCCTGCCGACATCTACCACGGCCAACGCGCCCACAGTGTTCCCGACGCCGCAGTACATCCAGAACTCACGGCCGTACTACCAGTACAAGAGCCAGGAAGAACTGAACGCGTGGAACAACCTGTTCTTGCCCATCACCCAGGGCGCGTAGGCGCCCGCCGCGGCCGGCTCAGGCTCGGGAAGGCGCTCGCGCCCTATCTCCTGAGCCTGCCGGCCGGCCTGTGGCTGCTTGCGCTGTTCCTGGTCCCGCTGATCGTGATGCTCTCGCTGTCGCTGCAGACGTGCAACTTCGGCACCGGGGCCTGCGTCATGACCTGGCACTGGGGCGAGTTCTGGCAGCAGGTAAGCCTGTACCACGCCCAGTTCCTCGTCAGTTTCTACTTCGCGGCCGCAGCCACGCTGATCGACCTGGTGGTGTCGTTCCCGATTGCCTACTGGATCGCCTTCCACGGGGGGAACAAGAAGAACTTCTTCCTGCTCATGCTGCTGGTCCCGTTCTTCGTGTCCTTCGTGATCCGTACCGTGGTGTGGCAGTTCATCCTGTCCGACCAGGGCATCATCCTCGGCAGCCTGAAGAACGCCCATTTGCTGCCGCAGAACTTCCACGTGCTCGCCACCGGCTACGCGGTGGTGGCCGGGCTCGCCTACAACTATCTGCCGTTCACCGCGCTGCCGCTGTATGTGGCGATCGAGCGGATCGACAGGTCCGTGCTGGATGCCGCCTACGACCTGTACGCAAGCAAGCGGGAGGCGTTCCTGCGCGTGATCCTGCCGCTCACTGTGCCTGGCCTGTTCGCGGCGTTCCTGCTCACGTTCATCCCAGCCCTCGGCGACTACGTCAACCAGCAGGTGCTCGGCGGCACCGGCAACACGATGATCGGGACCGTCATCCAGAACGCGTTCCTGGTCAACCTCGACTATGCGGGCGGATCCGCGCTGTCGGCGGTGCTGCTGGCGATCGCCCTTGTCGGCATCTTCGCCTATGCGCGTCTGCTCGGCTCACGGACGATCGAGGAGTACCTGTGAGCATGGTCGTCACTGCCACCGGGGCCCGGGAAGCCCGCGAGGCCGGCCCGGCCCGGCGCCCGCACCGGCGGTGGACCCGGTTCGTCCTGCCCGTCTACTCCTGGCTGGTCATCGCCTACCTGGTGTTCCCGATCGCGGTGATGATCCTCTACAGCTTCAACAAGGTCACCACCGGCCTCCCGCAGGTGAGCTTCGCCTGGAACGGGTTCACCCTTCAGTGGTACCGGCAATGGAGCGGGGTCCCGGGACTCACCTCCGCGTTCTGGCTGTCCATCCAGCTGGCCGTCGCCAGCATGCTGCTGGCGACGGCCATTGGCACCCTGCTGGCTCTCGCGCTGGTGCGATACCGCCCGCCGCGCTTCCGCGGCAAGGCGATGGTGGAGCAGGTCATGTTCCTCAACATCGCCGCACCCGAGATCGTTCTTGGTGCCTCCCTGCTCGGGCTGTTCGTCACCGTCAGCCTGGCCCGCGGCTTCATGACCTTGCTGCTGGCACATGTCGCGTTCAGCATCGCGTATGTCGCGGTCACCGTCCGGGCGCGGATGGCGGGCTTCGACCGGTCGCTGGAGGAGGCCGCCGCCGACCTGGGCGCTAGCCCGTGGGTCACCTTCCGCAAGATCACCCTGCCGCTGATCATGCCGGGCATCCTGGCGGGTGCGCTGATGGCGTTCGCCCTGTCCATCGACGACTTCGTGACCTCGAACTTCGTGAGCGGGAGCGCGGTCCCGTTCCCGGTCTGGGTGTACGGCGCGGTGCGGGTCGGCATCCCGCCGCAGGTCTTCGTCTTCGGCACCGCGATCTTCACGGTCGGAATCCTGTGTGCGATCGCCAGCGTCGTGATCGGCTGGCGCAAGCAGACCTGACCCAGGGCGGACCGTTGTGAGTGGCGACATGGTGCGCAGCCGTGCTGCCGGTTTCCATCGCCGTGACGCGCTCAGTCTGGCGGGCGCCGCCCGGCTCGGGGCCGGCGGGCGGGGGGGGGGCGGTGGGGGAGCCGGTGGCTGTGTTCGCGCCCCGCCGGCTGGGGCGCACCCGGGGGCGGTCTGCCCGCTCCGCAGCGCACGGGGCTGACCCCGGTGGCCAGGTACTGGGCCCGGCAGCGCCGGCACGGCCACGTGAACTTCGCCAACTGGCCGTTCTACATCGACGCCGGGCACCAGACGCTGCGGGACTTCACCGCGGTGACCGGGATCACCGTGACCTATGCGGAGGTCATCGCCGACGATGCCGCCTGGTTCACGAAGATCAGCCCGATCCTGAGGTCAGGGGAGTCCATCGGCTACGACGTCATGGTCATCACCGACGGGTTCCAGTTCTCCGACCTGGTGACCCTGGGGGAGCTGACCCCGCTCGACCAGAGCCGGATGACGCACTTCTACGCGTACGCCGCACCCAGGTTCACCCGCCGGCCGTTCGACCCCGGCAACACCTACAGCATGCCGTGGGCGTCCGGAACCACCGGCATCGCCTGGAACCCGGCCCACATCAAGACGCCTGTCACCAGCATCAGCGAGCTGTGGAACCCGGCCTACAAGGGCAGGGTGGGAATGCTCGCCGACCTGCAGGACCTCGGGAATTTCGGCCTGCTCAAGCTTGGCGTCAAGCCGGAGATCTCGACCCCGGCCGACTGGCGTGCGGCGGCGAAGGTGCTCACCGCGCAGCGCGACGTCGGCCTGGTCCGTGGCTACTACCAGCAGTCCTACCTCGATGCCCTGGTCAAAGGCGAGATCTGGATCTCCATGGCCTGGTCAGGGGACATCGCCCAGCACAACCTGTCGTCGCCGGCCGGGCTGCAGTTCGTGATCCCGGCCGAGGGCGGCAGCATCTGGACCGGCAACATGGTGATCCCCCGGCAGGCGCAGAACCCGGTGGACGCGATGACGCTGATGGACTGGTACTACCACCCGCAGATCGCGGCCCGGCTGACCGAGTCGATCACCTACATCCCACCTGTCCCCGCCGTCCAGCCGATCATCAGCTACGACGCGGCCAGGGCCACCGGGAAGGCCCGCCACCGCCTGGATCAGGTCGCCACCAGCAAGCTGATCTGGCTGAGCGCCGCCGAATACGCCCGGCTCCACAACTACCCGGACCTGAGCGGCAAGCGGCGGCGCGAGTACCTGTCCGTCTTCGCGCCGGTCGCCGCCGGCTGGCCGGGCTGACATGGCCACACCCATGACCGGGCAGATGCTGGCCGGTCCCCTCGCCGGGGCCCGTCCGGTCCCGTACTGGCTGGACCAGCCCGGCGCGCCCGGCCCGCAGCCACCGCTGACCCGCGCGACCGCGGCCGGCCTGGCGGTCGTCGGCGGGGGGTTCACCGGCCTGTGGACGGCGCTGCTGGCCAAGGAACGCGACCCGGACGCCGACGTGGTGCTGCTGGAAGGCAGGACGGCTGGCTGGGCCGCCTCCGGCCGCAACGGCGGTTTCTGCGCTGCCAGCCTCACTCATGGGCTGGCAAATGGGCAGGCCCGGTTCCCCGGCGAGATCGCCGACCTGGACCGGCTCGGAATGACGAACCTGACCGAGATCGCCGCCACCATCACCCGGTACCGGATCGGGTGTGCCGCCGAGCTGACCGGGGAACTGGCTGTCGCGGTGGCGCCCTGGCAGCTCCCCGGCCTGCACGAGGACGCGCGGGCGGCCCGTGCCCTCGGTCACGACGTGCGGGTGCTGACGGAGGACGAGGTCAGGGCCGAGGTGGATTCACCGACGTATCTCGGCGGCGTCTGGTACCGCGATGCCTGCCTGATGCTCGACCCCGCCCGCCTGGCCTGGGGCCTGCGCCGGGCGTGCCTGGAGGCGGGGGTGCGGATCTTCGAGCACTCCCCGGTGACCGGCGTGTCCGCGCAGGGCCAGGCGGGGCTGCGGGTGCTCACCAGGCAGGGCTCCGGGCTGGCGGACCGGGTGGCCCTGGGGACCGGCGCCTACCCGCCCTTGCTGCGCAGGCTGCGCCACTATCTGGTGCCGGTGTACGACTACGTGCTGGTGACCGAGCCGCTCCCGGCCGACCGGCTGGCCAGCGTCGGCTGGCGGAACCGGCAGGGCCTGGCCGACAGCGGCAACCAGTTTCATTACTACCGGCTCACCGCTGACAACCGGATCCTGTGGGGCGGCTACGACGCCGTCTACTACAACGGCGGCCGGATCACCGGCGCGCGGGACCAGCGCCCTGCCACGTTCGCCATGCTGGCACAGCACTTCTTCACCACCTTCCCGCAACTGGCCGGGACCCGCTTCACCCATGCCTGGGGCGGGGTGATCGACACCTGCAGCCGGTTCAGCGTCTTCACCGGCACCGCGCACAGTGGCCGGCTCGCCTATGCCGCCGGGTATACCGGGCTCGGGGTGGGCGCGACCAGGTTCGGCGCGAACACCATGCTCGACCTGCTGAGCGGGGAGGAGACCGAACGGACCTCGCTGGCGATGATGCGCAGCAAGCCGGTCCCGTTCCCGCCGGAGCCGGCCCGCTCCGCCGTCATCCAGCTCACCCGGGCGTCGCTGGCGCGGGCCGACCGGAACGGCGGCCGCCGGGATCTGTGGCTGCGCACGCTCGACCGGCTCGGCCTCGGCTTCGACTCCTGATCAGGGCGCGGCGCAGTCACCACCGCGCCGCAATCGCCTGCCACGCACGGGGAACCGCCACCGCCGCGCTGGCGCCAGGCCGGCCGGGCCGGCCGGGCCGGCCACGGCTGTGTGGGCACCGCCTGCGTAGGCTTGGCAGGCGTGCCGACGATTCTCATCACTGGCGCGGCCGGCCGGATCGGGACCATGCTGCGGCCCCGGCTCGCCCGGCCCGGCCGCACGTTGCGCCTGCTCGACACCGCCCCGCTGGCCGCTGGCCCGGGCGAGGAGGCGGTCACCGCCTCCATCACCGACCCCGACGCGATGATCGCCGCCTGCACCGGCGCGGACGTGGTGATCCACCTGGCGGCGATCGCCACCGAGGCCAGCTGGGAACGGATCCGCGACGACAACATCCAGGGCACCTACGTGACCTTTGAGGCGGCCCGGCAGGCAGGCGTGCCCCGGGTCGTGTACGCCTCCTCCAACCACGCGGTCGGGTTCACGCCACGCTCGCAGTTCCCGGCGCCCGATTACGCCTTCCCCGCACCGGACACCTTCTACGGCGTGGCGAAGGTGACCGGCGAGGCGCTGGCCGCGCTCTACCACTACCGCTACCGCATGGACACGATCTGCCTGCGGATCCTGTCCTGCATCGAACGGCCCGGGAGCGTGCGGGCACTGTCCACCTGGCTGTCACCCGACGATGCCGGGCGGCTGTTCGAGGCCTGCCTGACCGTGCCGGAGCCGGGATTCCGGGTGGCCTACGGGGTGTCCGCCAACACCCGGGGGGGATGGGTCAGCCTGGCAGAGGCCAGGGCGCTCGGGTACGAGCCGCGCGACGATGCCGAGGCGTACGGCGCCGAGGTGATCGCCCAGTTCGGTGAGCCCGACCCCGCTGACGCGGTGTTCGCCCACCTTGGTGGCGAGTTCTGCCTGCCGGCCTATGATGTCGGTCACCTGACCTGAGAACGGCCGGCGAGGATGGGCAGATGATCCAGGGATATGACCCGCGTACCGGGAAACCGGCGGGGGACCCGGTCGCGGAGACCTCAAGCAGCGAGGTCAGCGCGATCGCTGAGGCGGCGGCAGCGGCCTGCCAGCCGTGGGAGCAGGCTGGCCCGCGGGGCCGTGCGGTGGCGCTGGAGGCGGTCGCCTCCGCGCTGGACGCCGCCACACCGGAACTGGTGGCGGCCGCGGACACCGAGACCGCGCTGGGCACGGCCCGGCTGACCGGTGAAGTCGCCAGGGCCACCGGGCAACTGCGCCATTTCGCCGCCGTCCTGGCCGACGGTGGGTACGCCGATGTCGTGATCAGCCCGGGCGGGGAGGGGGTCCCCGGCCTGCGGCGGGTGAACCGGCCCATCGGCCCGGTCGCTGTGTTCGCCGCCTCGAACTTCCCGTTCGCGTTCTCGGTGGCGGGCAACGACACCGCCTCGGCTCTGGCGGCTGGCTGCCCCGTCGTCGTCAAGGCGCACGAGGGACACCCGCGGACATCAGTGCTGACCGCGGGGATCGTCGCCAGCGCACTGGCCGGCGCCGGTGCGCCGGTGGGCACCTTCGCGGTCGTGTTCGGCGTGGACGCCGGAGTCATGCTGCTGCGGCACCCGGCGGTCGCCGCCGCCGGGTTCACCGGGTCCGCGCGTGGCGGGCTGGCTTTGGCCAGGATCTGCGCGGAGCGCCCGGTGCCGATTCCCTTCTTCGGCGAACTCGGGTCGGTCAACCCGGTGGTCATCCTGCCTGGTGCGGCCGCCGCCCGTCCCGGTGACATCGCCAGCGGGTATGCGGGATCCCTCACCCTGGGCGTCGGCCAGTTCTGCACCAATCCGGGGCTGCTGTTCGTCCCGGCCGGTGATGAGAAGCTGCTGGCAGCGATCGCCGGGGCGGTGCGGGCCAGCGCCGGCGGGCCCATGCTGTCGGCCCGGATCCACGACTCCTACCAGGATGCGGTCACTGACCTGGAAGGCCGCGAGGATCTGGGGCTGCTGGCGCGGGGCCAGCCGGGGGAGGGACCGTGGGCGGCCACACCACGGGTGTTCCAGGCCGATCTGGCCGGGTTCGCTGCCGGGCTGCCCGGTCTCGCGCAGGAGCGGTTCGGGCCGGCCGGCCTGGTCATCACCTATTCATCGGTCACTGACCTGCTGCCGGTGCTGGCCCGGCTCGGCGGGAACCTGGCCGGGGTGGTCCACGCCGACGAGGGATCGGCCGCCGACATGGCGCTGGCCGGGCAGGTGGCCGATGTGCTCGCCCGCACCGTCGGGCGGGTTGTCTTCAACGGCTGGCCCACCGGGGTCGCCGTCACGCAGGCACAGCACCACGGTGGCCCGTGGCCGGCCAGTACCGCTCCCGCCTACACCTCCGTCGGGGCCGCCGCCATCCGGCGCTGGCTTGTCCCGGTCGCCTACCAGGACTTCCCGGCCGGCCTGCTGCCCGCCACGCTTCGGCCGGCTGGCTGAGTACCGCCCTTCTGAGCCGCCGGGCCCGGCTCTCCTGCCCGGCCTGCCCGCGCTAGCGGGCTCGCGCCGCGTGCGCGGCCAGCAGGGCGACGTGCAGGGAGGTGCGCGACTCCGCCGAGTCGAGGCTGGCACCGAGGATCCGCTCGATGTGGCGCAGCCGCTCATACAGGGTGGGCCGGGCCAGGTTGGTGCGCGCCGCCGCCTCGGCCTTGTTCCCGCCTGCCGCCAGGTAGGCGGCGAGCACCCCGGTCAGGTCGCTGCCATGTGCCGCGTCGTAGGCGGTCAGCGGCCCGAGTTCCCTGTCCACGAACGTGGCCAGCCTCGGGTCACCGCCCAGCAGGTGCAGCAGCCCGCGCAGCCGCAGGTCGGCCAGCCGGTAGCAGGGCTGGCCCCCGCTGCCCGGCGAGGACTGCGCGGCGGCGTCGGCCACCTGCTGTGCTTCCAGCAGCGACCGCCGCACGTCCCGCATGGAGGGGGCGGGTGACCCGATGCCGATCACCGGATCGTGCCCGGAGGTGCCGGCCTGCGCCCGGATGCGCTGGGCGAGCCGCTGCCGGGCCCCGGTGCACACGGCGGTCAGCACCTGGCCAGGCTCCGCCTGGGGGTCCAGCGACAGCAGCGCCCCGGCCCTGACGTCATCGAGTGAGCCGACCAGCGCGGGGACACGTTCGCTGCGGCAGGCGTCTGCCATCGCTTCGGCCAGTTCGAGCACCCGGGCCTGGGCTGGCAGCCCGGGCCCGCCGTCGCGGAACCTGAGCGCCGCGGTGAGCAGCAGCCGCCCGGCGACCGGGATGCCGAGGGCTCTGGCCCGGGCCGCTGCCTCGTCCGGGTCGGCGTGTGCCTGGGCCAGGATGGCGCTGATGAGCGTGGCGTGTGCCTGCCGTTCCAGGCTCTGATGCTGGCGGGCGAGCAGCCGGGCGAGCGCGAGCGTGGTCGCTGTCCGCTCCACCAGCACCAGGTCGCCGGGACCGGGTGCGGCGTCACAGACCAGGATGACCCGGCCCCAGTCCTCGCCGCGTGCGCCGACCGTCGTCATCAGCCAGCCGGACGGTTCGTCATAGGCGGTGCGGGTGGGCGGGGCTACCGCCCGGGAGCGGGCCTCGAAGCCGGCAAGCAGCCGGGCCGGATCAGCGCCACCCGGCTCGCAGGCGAGCACATGATGGGCGAGGTCCGCCAGGATCACCGGCCGCCCCGCCAGCAGTGCCGCCTGCCGCAGGATCTCGCCCGGCCCGGCCCCGGCCACCGCCAGATCCGTGAACACCTCATGCAGCCGCGCCGAGGCCCGCAACTGCTCCAGCTGGTCATCGATGATCCGCCCATGCACAGCCTCAGTGATCCCGATAAACGGAACCTCCCGCTCAAAAACAATCAGCGGCAGCCCAAGATCTTCGGCGGCGGTGACGAAGTGGCGGGGGAGCCCGCCGGTGTATTTGCGCCCAAGCTCGACCCCCAGCGCACTCACCCCCACCCCGGCCAGATCAGCCACATACTCACCTAGCAGCATCTCATCGTCCGGCAGCGCGATCCCCGTCGTCAGCACCAGTTCCCCACCCCGCAGCAGCCGCGCCGCATCCGCCAGCTCGATCGCATGCACCCACCGCACCAGCCGATCGAGCGAGTCCGACCCCGCCACGACCCTAGGCTCCCCACCCCGCACGGCATCCATCGCCAGAACCTGAGCAACAGTCGGCAGCATGGCGTCTCCCAGTCAGGGTGGCCGGGGCGGGAGGCGAGCAGGCCGCCGATGCCGTTTCTGCTGGCATCGGCGCGCTCTGCGCGCCGCACAGCCTGCGGAGCTAACGAAATGTAAAGATCACCCCAGACTACCTGCCACTATGTAACTAGCCAGCGTCCAGGTGCACGGACCAGACTGGATAGATGTCTGAACTTCTAGCGCGTCACCGCGCCGTCATGCCGAACTGGGTCGGGATCTACTACGACGAGCCCCTGGAACTGGTCAGCGGCAGCGGCAGCCGCGTGACCGACGCCTCGGGCAAGACCTATCTCGACTTCTTCTGCGGCATCCTGACCAACATGCTCGGCTACGACGTGCCGGAAGTGCGGGAGGCCGTCGAGCGCCAGCTGGCCACCGGCATCGTGCACACCTCCACCCTCTACCTCATCCGCAGCCAGGTGGAACTGGCCGAGAAGCTGGCCCGCCTGTCCGGGATCCCCAGCGCCAAGGTGTTCTTCACCAACTCCGGGACCGAGGCGAACGAGACCGCGCTGATGCTCGCCACCGCGGCCCGCCAGTCCAACCAGGTGCTGGCGATGCGCAACAGCTACCATGGCCGCTCGTTCGGCGCGGTCGCGATCACCGGGAACGTGGCGTGGAAGAGCTCCGCGCTGGCCCCGTTCGGCGTGCACTACGTGCATGGCACCGACCGGGACCTGCCGGCCTTCGCCCGGCTCACCGACGAGGAGTACATCGCCGCCTGCACCGCCGACCTGCGCCACCTGCTGCGCATGGCGGCCCGGGACGTGGCGTGCCTGATCGCCGAGCCGATCCAGGGTGTGGGCGGCTTCACGATGCCCCCGGACGGCCTGTTCGGGGAGTACAAGAAGGTGCTCGATGAGCACGGCATCCTGTTCATCTCCGATGAGGTGCAGACCGCCTGGGGCCGGACCGGCGGGCACTTCTGGGGGATCGGCGCGCACGGGGTGACGCCCGACGTGATCACGTTCGCCAAGGGGCTCGGCAACGGGTTCGCGATCGGCGGCGTGATCGCCCGCGGCGACCTGATGGACGGCCTGCCAGGCAGCGGCATCTCGACCTTCGGCGGCAACCCGCTGTCCACCACCGCCGCCAACGCCACCCTCGACTACCTGCTCGACCACGACCTCCAGCACAACGCCGCGGTCCTCGGGAGCCTGATCATCGACGGGCTGAAGGAGCAGGCCGCGCCGCTGGAAGTGGTCGGCGACGTGCGCGGCAAGGGCCTGATGTTCGCGGTCGACCTCATCGACCCGCTGACCGGCGCGCCGAGCCCGGCGCTGGCCACCCGGGTGCTGGAGGAGACCCGGGAGCGGGGCCTGCTCATCGGCAAGGGCGGGCTGCACGGCCACGCGCTGCGGATGGCCCCGCCGATGACCCTGTCCGAAGCCGACGCCAAGGAAGGCCTGGGCATCCTGATCGATGCCCTGCGCGCGGTGGACGTGGAGGCAGCGCAATGAAGCACATCAGCCACTGGATCGGCGGCAAGCCCTGGGACGGTGCCGCCGAGCGGCACGGCGACATCTACGACCCGGCCACCGGCCAGGTGACCGGCACCGTCGACTACGCCTCCGCCACGGTGGTCGGCGACACGGTTGCCGCTGCCGCCAAGGCGTTCGGAGGCTGGCGTGGCACCTCCCTGGCCAAACGGGCCCAGATCCTGTTCGCCTTCCGCGAGCTGGTCCGCGCTCACCAGCAGGAACTCGCCGCGCTGATCAGTTCCGAACATGGCAAGGTCGTCTCGGACGCGGCCGGTGAGGTGGCGCGCGGGCTGGAGGTGGCCGAGTTCGCATGCGGGATCGGCCATCTGCTCAAGGGCGGGTTCTCGGAGAACGTCTCGACCGGGGTGGATGCATACTCGATCCGGCAGCCGCTCGGGGTGGTGGCCGGGATCACCCCGTTCAACTTCCCGGCCATGGTGCCGATGTGGATGTTCCCGGTCGCCATCGCGTGCGGCAACACGTTCGTGCTCAAGCCGTCCGAGAAGGACCCGTCGGCGTCGCTGCTGCTGGCGAAGCTGTGGGCGGAGGCGGGCCTGCCCGGGGGCGTGTTCAACGTCGTGCAGGGCGACAAGGAGGCAGTGGACGCGCTGCTGGCCCACCCCGATGTGCGCGCGGTGAGCTTCGTGGGGTCCACCCCGATCGCTCGTTATGTATATGAGAAGGGAACGGCCGCCGGGAAGCGGGTGCAGGCGCTGGGCGGGGCCAAGAACCACATGGTCGTGCTGCCCGACGCGGACCTGGACCTGGCCGCAGACGCCGCGGTGTCAGCCGGGTTCGGCTCCGCGGGCGAGCGGTGCATGGCGGTGTCGGTGCTGGTCGCGGTCGGTTCCGCGGGTGACGACCTGGTCGCCAGGATCGCCGAGCGGGTCGCGGCGCTGCGGGTCGGGCCCGGCAGCGACGAGCGGTCCGAGATGGGCCCGCTGGTCACCGCCGCGCACCGGGACCGGGTTGCCTCCTACCTTGACTCCGGCGTCCGCGAGGGGGCGGCGCTCGCGGTCGATGGACGGGTGCATCCGGTGATCGGCGGCGCCGGGGACGGCTACTGGCTGGGGCCCAGTGTGCTCGACCACGTCACCCCGCAGATGAGCTGCTACCGCGATGAGATCTTCGGCCCGGTGCTTTCGGTCGTGCGGGCGGCCACCTACGACGAGGCGCTCGCACTGGTGAGCCAGAACCCTTACGGCAACGGGGTGGCCATCTTCACCAACGACGGGGGAGCGGCCCGCCGGTTCGTCTCCGAGGTCGAGGTCGGCATGGTCGGGGTCAACGTCCCGATCCCGGTGCCGATGGCGTACTACTCGTTCGGCGGGTGGAAGGCGTCGCTGTTCGGTGACACGCACGTGTACGGCACCGATGGCGTCCACTTCTACACCCGGGGCAAGGCCGTCACCTCCCGCTGGCTCGACCCCAGCCACGGCGGTGTCAACCTGGGCTTCCCGGTGAACAGGTAGGACCGGCGCGTGGCTGGGCGCCCGGGGGTGACGCGCGACCGGACCGCGGACCTCTGCCGCGACCCACCGGCCAGTTTCCTGGTGAGCCGTGAGGACGGCTGGTCGTACGCGGTGGTGGGGGGGACCGCCGGGCCGAGGTCCCGCCGGTCCCGGCGACGCCACGGTGGAGCATGAGACCAGAACCCTCAAGGACCGGGAGCATATGCGAGGCAGCCATTCTCCCTTGACAAGGGATTTATCTGACCGTACGGTCAAACATATAACCGCAGTCGCCACCGACTCAAGGAGGGCGACCGTGAGGTTGCAGGGCAAAGGTAAGGCGGCGGATCTGTGCGGCATCCTGAGTGGCACAGAGGATGGCGTGGTCGCCGTCGGGCCCGGCCTCCGGGTGGAAGGCTGGAACGGGGGAGCCACAAGGATCCTCGGGTACGCGCGCGAGGACGCTCTCGGCCGGGTGTGTCATGAGGTCTTCCAGGGGAAGGACCGCTGTGGGAACAGCGTGTGCGGGAAGAACTGTCCCGCCATGGCCAAGCTCCGCCGGGGAGAACTCGTTCCGACCCGGGACCTGCTCGCCCGGGATCGATCGGGCCGGAAGGTCTGGCTGTCCCTGACCACGGTGGTGCCGCCCCCCGCGTACCGGGACGAGTGCCTGCTCGTGCACGTGTTCCGCGAGATGGCCCTGCCCCCTGAACTGGAGCGCCTGGTAGCCGAGCGTCTGCGCGGCGAGGGCCGCCCGTCGGCCCTGGACATCCTCAGCCTCCGGGAGCGGGAGGTCCTGCGCCTGCTGGCTGAGGGGGCGGGAACGACGGAGATCGCTCGTCGCCTGTACATCTCGCCGGCCACGGCCCGGAACCACATCCAGCACATCCTGAGCAGGCTCCAGGTGGGCAGCCGCCTGGAGGCGGTGGCCCTGGCGCTCCGGGAACCCTTCTGGACGTCTTCGCGGGCCGGCGAGCGTGAGGAAACGCCCTTGCCGCGTCGGTGATGCCGGCGCATCAGAGAAATGAGCCATGGCGCGGATTGACCCGGATGCCGGGCTGCGCGACGCTGCCATCAACCAACCGGCCGGATGGTTGGGAGGCTCAGGCACAGGATGCGAGGGCAGAGGCCATGCAGCGTGCGCGGAGCGGGCGGGAGCGGAGGCTCTTCTACGACTGGAACGAGCGAAGGGGAGCCCCGAGCCTCCCCGGGCCCCGGGTGGAACTCAATGACGAGACCCTTCGCGACGGGCTGCAGAGCCCGTCAGTGGTGAAGCCGACAGCCGGGCAGAAGATCGAGCTGCTCCACCGGATGGCCGCGCTGGGGATCGACGCGGCCGACATCGGGTACCCGGCCGCCGGGGACGACGTGCTGGCGGACGTTGTGGCGCTGGCCTCCGAGATCGGGCGGGAGCGCCTGCCCATCTCGGCGAACTGCGCCGGGCGGACGGTGGCCCCCGACATCCGCCCCATGGCAGACGCACAGGAACGGTCCGGCGTGCCCATCGAGGCTGCCATCTTCCTGGGATCGAGTCCCATCCGGCAGTACAGCGAAGAGTGGGACATCGACTTCCTCCTCAGAACCACGGAGCAGGCCGTCACGCTGGCCCGTGGGCTCGGCCTGGAGGTCATGTACGTGACGGAGGACACGACGCGGGCCCATCCTGCCCACCTGCGCCGCCTGTACACGACAGCCATTGAGGCGGGGGCGAAACGGATCTTCCTGGCTGACACCGTGGGCCACGCCACGCCGTGGGGCGTCCACTGCCTCGTCCGGTACGTGAAGCGGGTGGTGGCCGGGACCGGCGAGAACGTGAAGATCGACTGGCACGGCCATCGTGACCGCGGGCTCGACATCCCGAACGCGATAGCCGCACTCGCCGCGGGAGCGGACCGGGTTCATGGCTGCGCCCTGGGGATCGGCGAGCGGGTGGGGAACACACCAATGGACATCCTGCTGGTCAACCTCAAGCTGCTTGGCTGGATCGACCGCGACCTCAAGGGTCTCCCGGCGTACTGCCAGACCGCGTCGGAGGCCACCGGCATCCCCATCCCGCCGAATTACCCGGTTGTCGGCAAGGACGCCTTCGAGACCAGCACCGGGGTGCATGCCGCGGCCATCCTGAAAGCGGCCAAGCGGGGTGACGCGTGGCTGGCGAATCGCGTCTACAGCGGGGTGCCGGCCGACGAGTTCGGCCGGGGCCAGGTCATCAGCGTGGGACCGATGAGCGGGATGGCGAACGTGGCCGGCTGGCTGACCGCGCACGGGCTGCAGGTGGACTCCGAGACGATGGACCGGGTGTTCGCCAGGGCGAAGGCGTCGGACCGGGTGCTCCGCGACGCGGAGATCTATGAGATTCTCGTGGAAGTCCTAGCCGCCCGCACGCTGGCCAGCACGCGGGTATGAGCAGGGACGTGGGAATGGAGCTGACCGCGGCGAAGCGGGTCCTCCTCGCCGGGAACGAAGCGGTTGCCCGCGGCGCCCACGAAGCGGCGGTCGGCGTCGCCACCGGGTATCCCGGCACGCCTTCCACCGAGGTTCTGGAGGCGCTGGCCGTCTATCAGGGCGCGGACGTCCGGTGGTCGGCGAACGAGAAGGTCGCCCTCGACGTCGCCGCGGGGGCGTCGTTCGGGGGCGTCAGGGCGATCGCCACCATGAAACACGTCGGGCTCAATGTGGCTGCCGACACTTTCATGACGCTGGCCTACACGGGCGTGGGCGCCGGGCTCGTGGTGGTGAGCGCGGACGATCCGGGAATGCACAGTTCGCAGAACGAGCAGGACAACCGGGTCTACGCGCGATTCGCCGGCGTCCCCCTGCTGGAGCCGGGTGACAGCCAGGAGGCGAAGGATTTCACGCGGCTCGCGTTCGACATCTCCGAAACCTTCGACACCCCGGTTCTCCTCCGGTACACCACCCGCATCGCCCACACGCGCGGCCTGGTGGAACTGGGGGAGATCGTGGAGCAGCCCGTGCCGGGCTTCCGCCGCGATCCCCGCAAGTACGTCATGCTTCCGGCCAACGCGCGGGCACGCCGTCCGGCCGTGCTGGCGCGCCTTGATCGCCTCACCTGGTACGTGGAGGAGAGCGCGCTGACGCAGGTGCACGAGCGTGGCTCCGAGGTGGCGGTGGTGACCTCGGGCATCTGTTACCAGTACGTCCGGGAGGTGCTGCCCGAGGTGAGCATCCTGAAGCTCGGGATCACCCATCCGCTCCCGGTCGAGCGCATCCGGGCGTTCGCGGGCGGCAGGAGGACCTTCGTGGTCGAGGAATCCGGGCCGTTCCTTGAGGAGGCGCTCCTGGGAGCGGGCATCCCGGTGGTGGGGAAGGAGTTCTTTCCCCGGATCGGCGAGATGACCCCCGAGGATGTCCGTGAGGGATTCGCCCGGCCCGGGATCGGTGGCTGTGCGCTGCCGGCTGCGGATGAGGGGGGTGGTCAGCCCGTCCGGCCGGCCGCTCCCCCCCGCCCGCCGGTCCTGTGCCCCGGCTGCCCCCATGCGATCCCGTTCATGGCGTTGCGGCAGGCGCGCGCCGTGGTGGCCGGGGACATCGGGTGCTACACGCTGGCCGCTCTCGCCCCGCTGGAAGCGATGGACACGTGTGTGGCGATGGGCTGCTCGATTGGGATGGCGGTGGGGCTGGCCGCCTCGGGAGGCGCGACGGGACCGGTGACGGCCGCCATCGGCGACTCGACGTTCCTGCACAGCGGGATTCCCGCGCTGATCGAGGCGGTGTGCAGCCGCGCGAACATCACCGTGGTGATCCTTGACAACGGCATCACCGCCATGACCGGGGGACAGCACCACCCCGGGACTGGGACGACACTGCGTGGGGCGGCGGCGCCGGCCGTCGATCTCGTTTCGCTCTGCCGGGCGGCCGGGGTGGAGCACGTGGAGGTGGTCGATCCCTATGACATCGGCGCTGTGCACACCGCCGTACGGCAGGCGAACCAGTTCCCGGGCCCCGCGGTGGTCATCACGAACCGGCCGTGTGTGGAGGCTCCGGTCAAGATCCGTGACCGGCCGTACCAGGTGATCCCGGGAGCCTGCATCGGCTGCCAGCTCTGCATGAACATCGGCTGCCCCTCGATCACCTGGGGCGACACCTGGTACGACGGGCTGCGGGTGGTGACCGTCGACGCGTCCACGTGCACCGGCTGCACGGTCTGCGCCCAGATGTGCCCGGCGGGCGCCATGACCCCGGTGGCCGGATGGGAGGCGAGGCCAGGTGGCTGAGGGTGGCGGGCTGCTGCTCGTTGGCGTCGGCGGGCAGGGCGTGATCATGGCGAGCGGCCTGGTCGCCTCGGCGCTGATCGCTGGCGGGTACGACGTGAAGCAGAGCGAGGTCCACGGCATGGCCCAGCGCGGAGGCGTGGTGTTCAGCCACCTCCGGTTCGGCCCTGAGGTGGCCAGCCCGCTGCTGTCGCCGGGAAGCGCCGACGCCGTCGTGGCCTTCGAGTGGGGCGAGGCGCTGCGCTGGCTCTCCTACCTCCGGCCGGGGGGAACGCTGGTGGCGAGCGTGGAACGCATCGTGCCCCCCGCCTCCTGCGCCGACCGGCGGACCTGGGACCTGGGCTATCCCGCGGTGGACCGGGGAGCCATCGCCGCGTGGGTGCCAGACGCGCGGCTCGTCGACGCGCGAGCCGTGGCTGGCTCGCTCGGGAACGCCCGCGCCGCGAACAGCGTGCTGCTCGGCATCCTGTCGACCATGCTGGAGGTGCCGGAGGAAGCCTGGGAAGCGGCCGTCGCGGCCGGCGTCCCGCCCCGGACCGTGGATGTGAACCTGCGCGCCTTCCGCGTCGGCCGCACGGGAGGCCTCGCCCCGGCGGGGACCTGGTCCCCGCCGGCACCCCCGGTCCCCCGCCCCGTGCCGTCGATCGAGATAACACCTGCCTGGTGCAAGGGGTGCGACGTGTGCGTGCGATTCTGCCCCGAGCGGTGCCTGGCCCTGGACGGCGACCTGAAGGCCGTGGCGGTACAGCCGTCACTGTGCACGGGCTGCCGCCTGTGCGAGTTGCTGTGCCCGGACTTCGCCATCGAGATCACGCGGCCGGCGCTCCCGGAAGACCGGGCGGCAGAGGTGGCGACCCGTGGCTGAGGCCCGGCTGCTCCAGGGGAACCAGGCGTGCGCGCTGGCGGCCATGGCGGCGGGATGCCGATTCTTCGCCGGTTACCCGATCACGCCCTCATCGGAGATCGCGGAGGAGATGGCTCACGCGCTCCCGCCAGGGGGCGGGGTGTTCATCCAGATGGAGGACGAGATCGCCTCGCTGGCCGCGGTCATCGGCGCATCGGTGGCGGGCACGAAAGCGATGACGGCGACGAGCGGGCCCGGGTTCTCCCTCATGCAGGAACACATCGGCTACGCCGCGATGATCGAAGCGCCCTGTGTCATCGTGAACGTCATGCGGGGCGGCCCGAGCACCGGGCTTCCGACCTCTCCGTCGCAGGCGGACGTCATGCAGACACGGTGGGGGGCACATGGTGACCACCCCATCATCGCGCTTGCCCCGGCCTCGCCGGAGGAGATCTACCACCTTACGGTCGAGGCCTTCAACCTGGCCGAGCGCTTCCGCACGCCGGTGGTTCTCACCTACGACGAGGTTCTCGGCCACCTCCGGGAACGTGTCGTACTGCCGGATCGAGTGGACGTCGTGGATCGCCCCCGGCCTGCTGTCCCGGCGGCGCGGTACCGGCCGTACGCCACCGGCGACGGTGACGTCCCCGCGCTCGCCCCGTTCGGCGACGGCTACCTCTTCCACCTGACCGGCCTCGCCCACGACGAGCGGGGTTACCCGACGAGTGACCCGGCGACGGTAGCGGCGATGCTGGAACGCATGCACCGCAAGATCGACGGTCACACTGAGGAGATCGTGACCGTCGAACGGTTCATGCTCGACGACGCGGAGGTGGCCGTGGTGGCATTCGGGATTGTCGCCTCCGCCGGGCGGGACGCGGTGCTCGCCGCCCGTGAGCGGGGCATACGGGCCGGGCTCGTCCGCCTGGTCACCCTGTGGCCGTTCCCCGACGCCGCCCTGGCGCAACTGGCTGAATCGGTGCGGGTCCTGCTGGTGGCCGAGCTGAACCTTGGCCAGGTCGCCCGGGAGGTGACCCGGGCCGTCGCCGGGCGGGCCGCAGTGGCCGGCCACTTCCGGGCCGACGGCCGGCCCATCACGCCGGGGGAGCTCCTCGGCCGCCTCACCGCCCTTTCCGCACCGTCCGGAGGGCTGGCATGACCGGCGTCAGGGACTACTTGCGGACCGAGACGATGCCCCACGTGCTGTGCCCGGGCTGCGCCCACGGCATCGTGCTGCGGGCGCTGATCGAGGCACTGGGCGGGCTCGGGATTGCCCGTGACCGCCTCGCCATCGTCGCTGGCATCGGCTGCAGCAGCCGGCTGGCGGGCCACGTCAATGCCTGCACCCTGCACACTACGCACGGCCGGGCCCCGGCCTTCGCCACCGGCATCAAGCTGGCCCGCCCTGAGCTGACGGTCGTGGTGCTGAGCGGGGACGGCGATGGCCTGGCCATCGGGGGCAATCACCTGATCCACGCCGCGCGCCGCAACATCGATCTCACCGTGCTGCTGTTCGACAACGCCATCTACGGCATGACAGGCGGGCAGCTCGCTCCCACCACCGCGCAGGGCTCGATCGCCAGCACGGCCCCGCACGGGAACGTCGAACGGCCCTTCGACGCGTGCCGGCTGCTTGAGGCAGCCGGGGCCACGTTCGTGGCCCGGATCCCCGCGTACCAGGCCCCGGTGCTTACCCGGGTCATCTCCGAGGCGGTCGCTCACCGGGGGTTCTCCTTCATCGACGTGATCAGCGACTGCCCGGTCTATGACGGGCGCTACAACCGGCGAGGGGAGGGCCCGGAGATGCTGGCCGGGATGACGCGGCAGGACGCGGCGATCGACGCGGCACTCACCGGGAAGCGGTTCGTGCCGGCCTTCCAGGCACCGGCGGGGCCGGCGCGATCCCTGCCCACCGGGATCCTGCACCGAAGTGACGCCCCGGAGTTCGCGGAGGCGTCCCGTTCGCGCCACCAGACGCCGCTGCGGCCGGAGATCGGGTGAGTGACATGAATGGCAGGGAGCAGGACCGGGTCAGCGGGAACCGCGCCCGCACGGACATCCGGCTGGCGGGCTCGGGAGGACAGGGCGTGGTGCTGGCCGGGGTGATCCTGGCCGAAGCCGCCCTGCTCTCCGGTCAGAACGTGGCGGCGTCCCAGGCATACGGTCCCGAGTCACGGGGCGGGGCCAGCCGCTGCGACGTTGTCATCGGCGCGAGCATCGGGTTTCCCGTGGCCGAGGCCCTCGACGTCCTGGTGGTGCTCAATCGCGACGCCTACCAGCGGCACGCGGCCGACCTCCGTGACAGAGGCCTGCTCCTCGCCGACGAGCGGCGGGTGGGGCGCGTCGCGGCCGGGCCGTGGCGGGCGCGTTCGTTGCCAATCGAGGCGACCGCGGAGCGGGTCGCCGGGAACCCGATCGCGGCGAACATGGTGGCGCTGGGCGCGCTGGCCGGCCTGACCGGAGTGGTGGAGGAGGAGGCGCTCGCGCAGGCGGTGCGGGCACGGGTGCCGGCCCGGACGCAGGACATGAACCTCCGCGCCTTGCGGGCCGGGTTCGGGGTGAGCCGGGCGGAGGGGAGCTGACGTGGACACGGGCCTGCCGACGACGCGCGACCGCATCCTCCGCGCCGCTGCCGCGCTCTTTCGTGAGCAGGGGTTCAACCGGGCCAGCATGCGCGACCTCGCGGACCGGGTCGGCATCCACAAGTCCAGCCTGTATCACCACTTCCCCAGCAAGCAGGCGCTCCTGCTGGAGATCCTCGAAACGACCGTCGACCGGTCGGTCCCGGCACTGGCGGCCATCGCCGACTCCGGGCTTCCCGCCGCCCAGCGGCTCCGGAGGGCTGTGGCCAACCACGTGACCGAGCTCATCGCCGACCAGGACAACGTGGCGTGCTTCATCGAGGAGGGGCGCTACCTGGACCGCAGGTACATGGAGATCTACATCGCGAAACGGGAC
>OFGU01000004.1_pt1 | contig 23755 bp, 24 predicted proteins | sample 1521841 | NCBI WGS metagenome assembly OFGU01 (sample SAMEA2553413, study PRJEB24118) | soil metagenome
CCGCACGGCTGGCGCGCCCGCCCCCGCGTCAGGCTGCGGTCCCCGCGGTGTGCGTCCCCAGCCCGCTCCCTCCCCCGGCCCGCTCGCCAGCGGGGCGCCACCATGTCCATCCCGGGGCGGGCGCCCCCGGCCTGCCCCGCCCCCCGCCGCCGCGAGAGCCAGCCGCCGAGCCGTCCCGCCAACAGGCCCACCGCGCCGTCGACCAGCACCTCCAGCGTGATGAAGATCGCTCCCAGGACGGCGAATTGCGCAGGCACGTGCCCGAGGCTGCGGTCGACGAACTGCGGTAGGAATGCCACCACGAAGGTGACCATCTTCGGGTTCACCAAGTTCGTGACCGCGCCGCGCAGGTACGCGTACCGGCCGCTCACCCTGGCTTCGGGCGGCGAGGCAGCGAGCGGGCTGACGCGCCGGGCGCTGCGCAGTGCCTGTATCCCCAGGTACAGGAGGTAGGCCGCTCCGCACAGCCGCAGCACCGTAAACGCCGCCGGCGCCGCGGCGAACAGCGCCGACAGGCCCACCGCCACAGCCGTGATCTGCACCACCTCGCTGGAGGCCACGCCGAGCGTTGCCAGCAGCCCCGCGCGCGGTCCGCCCCGCGCGCCAGTGGCAAGGATGAACATCATGTCCGGGCCCGGCGCGATCATGGCCAGGAACACCGCGACCACGTAGACGGCAAGCAAGTGGATGTTCACGTCCGCAGCCTCATTCACGCCACGTGCGATTCGCAGTCATTATCTCAAGCCCCGGCCCGGCGCAGATCGCCCAGATCCGCACGCTGCGATCGGCTGCCGCACGCCACCGGCCAGCGCCAGATCGGCGGACAGCGCACGTCATTGCACGAGAGGCAGCTCGCGGCCGGTTCGTGTTGCTCGACTGGCGTGGCCGGTATCGAGCGTGTTTGCTTGCTTCTGAGGCGGCAGTGTGCGCGTTAGCTGAGGTCCGCGCGGAGCAGATCACCGGTCTTCCAGTCGCGGGCGATGACGCGGCCACCGTCAAGGACGACCGCGACGAGCGGCTGCCTGCCGGTCTGGACGGTTCGGGCGAGTGTCAGCGTGTCCGGATCGATAATGGCGATGTCCGCGCAGCCGGGCCGGGGAATTACCGCGAAGTCCTCGTCAGGTGGCATCCATAGGTCGCCGGCGAACATGCGGGTGCCCGGGGGCGCGTCCTGCAGGCGGATGGTGCCAGTGACCGTCCAGGTGCGCCGATCGAGCCGCACGAGCGTGTCGTAGTCGACCGCCCACACCTCGGGCGCGTTCGCCCTCATGTAGGGGACGGCGTTTCCGTGGCCCCCGCTCAGATCGACCCGGCGCACAGCGCCGCTGTGCGCCGGCGGGGCGACAACAAGGTGCGATGACCGTTGCACGCCGAAGACCAGCTCGCCGGTTTCGGGCACCTCCCGCACCGCGATCACGGACTGGTAATCAAGGTCATACGAGCCAGCGTTGAACCAGTCGAGCCTGGCGATCACCGCGTCGACGCCCGTGACCGAGATGAGGTAGTAGCCTGCCGCGCCCGTGGCGCGGTCATTCAGCCAGGCGACAAAGTGCGAGATCGCCGACGGCCACGGCGCGAGGCCATCGTCGACTTTCGGCGCCCATCCGGTCACGATGACCCGTCTGAGCACGTCGGCCGGGCTGGCGAACGAGTGGGCGGTGATCTCCACGCGTGACCCGTCGAAGTGGTGAACGGCGGCGAACTCATCCCGGCCCATGTCGTGCAGGGCCAGGTGCTTGGCGTCGCTCAGCCGGACGTGGCCGGCGCGGCTAGATGCCGCGTCGAAGCGCCAGAGCGAACCGTGGTCAACCCACCCCAGGTTCGACACAGCGATCTGCCGTCCCTGATCAGTGATCAACATCGGCTCCCAGCCACGACTCCGATCGTCTCACCCCGCGCTGCCCACCCGCATGCCCAGGCATGCTGCTCCTCGCTTGCGATCACGGAATGCGCAGGCGACTTGCGCGAGCAGATGCGCCATGGACCGTGGAGGCTTCGGGCGGCTACTGCTGGGCAATGCGCAGCAAGCGCAGCAATCATGATCAGGCTCGCGATCCTAACCTGACGCCCGAAGGCCGACAGCCCGATGCTTGCGACGTTTGGGCTGCCACTCGACGCCAGGCAGGCAAGGCGGCGGCGAGCCCAGGAGGCGGCCAAGGCCGCTGCCGAGGCCGTCCCGGAGATCTTGAGCAACATCTCGCCGTAGGTGGTCTGGCCGGCCATGCTGAGCCTTTGCCTGACCGGGAGCCCAGCTGGCATGCAACTTGTTCCTTCTGCACGCGTCAACTGACAGACACCGAGGTCGCCGGATCCGCCCGTAACGGCGGTTCCCGCACGTGACCGGCAGGGGTGCTCACTCCAGTCGGCGTGACCTCCCACCTGTCACGCCCGATCACGAATCCGGTGACCGTTCTGGCGCGGGATGAGCAGGTCGTTGAAGCTGCCCATGCCGCCGAAAGCGCGTAGCAGATGGTCCGGGCCGTACGGGTCATCGCCGGACAACTGGTGCTGGCCGACCCGCAGCCAGGCAGCCCAGTGCTGCTCATGGTGCTCTTCCAGAAGCTCGATTGCGTCGTCAAGTAGCCGCTGCAGGGCGGCGCGGTGAACGTCCGCCTCCGGGCTGCCGGTAAACAGCAGGCTACAAGGGGCACGCGCCCCACCGGACAGCCGGATCCGCATGCTCACGAGGCGCTCACGAGGGCGCATAGCAGCAAGTTCGGCGCGGTGACGGCCCGAATCGGGCATCCCCCCGGCAGATGGCAGAGCAAATAACGGCGGCTCGGGAATGCCCCTGGCTGGGTCTCGGCCGAGGCTCAGGGACGGTCAGCGGGCGTCCCTGGCCGGACCCGCGACCGGGGAGAGCTGCACCGGCCAGTTCCTGGCGAAGATCCTGAGCGGCTGACCGGCCGGCCTGCCGGCCGGTCGGGCCGGAAACGCGGATGACGAGGCGGGCGGGATCCCCGTAGCGTGACGCCTATGGGTGGTGTCCTGGCGACATTCGCGATCGTCGCGCTGCTGCTGTCCTTGGTCCCCGGACCTGACACGTTGCTGGTGCTGCGAAGCGGTGTGCGGGGCGGGCGCCGGCACGCGGTCGCGGTCGCGCTGGGCTGCGCGGCCGGCTCCCTGGTGTGGGGGTCGGCCGCGGCCCTGGGGATCGCGGCGCTGCTCGCGCGCTCGGCGCAGGCGTATCAGGTGGTCAAGCTCGCCGGAGCGGTCTACCTGATCGTGCTTGGCGTCGGGACGGTGCGGTCGGCTCTGCGGGCAGGTGGGGCCGGTTTGGACACTGGCACCCCAGCCGGCGAAGCGCGGCCGCAGTCAGCGGGGGCGGGCTTCGGCATGGGGCTGACAGGCGATCTGCTGAATCCCAAGATGGGCCTGTTTTACGTCGCGGTCATCCCGCAGGTGGTGCCCCGCTCCCTGCCCGTCCTCGACGGGACCCTGCTGTTCGCCGGGATAGACACCGTGGTGGCCGGGCTGTATCTGGCCCTGCTCGCCGCCGCCGCCGCGTGGGCGCTGCGATGGTTGCGGCGCGACCGCGTCCGGCGCGCGATGGAAGGCGTCACCGGGCTTTCCATGCTCGGCCTGGGCGCCCGGATCGCGCTCGGCCGCGCCGTATAACGGTGCGCTGTGCGTCCGGACGGGCCGGATGTGCTCCCACGGAGGGTATGGGGGTGCTGGCGGGAGTGTGCGGTAGGTCAGAGGCGGATGCGCAGTCCGGGATAGGGGCCTGGCCCGAAGCCAAGTGACCGGTACAGGCTCTCAGCCTGGCTGGTGGCGTGCAGCTCCACTGCCAGGACCTGGTTCGCCGCGAACCAGCCGAGCAGGGCGATGGTGATCTGGCAGGCCAGGCCGCGCCGCCTCCAGCGAGGATCGGTGGACACCCACTGGATGTAACCGGCCCGGCCGCCGGGATTGGCTGGGCCGGGCAACCTGCGGGTGATCGACCCGGCCCCGGCCGCAGCGAGCCGCCCGTCTGCGGCCGCTTCCTCGGCCACAAATACCGCCACGTCGGCGCCGAGGCGGGCCGCGAGGCCGGCGCGGGCGGCCTCCCGCCAGGGACCGCCGGAGGCGTCTATGCCCATGGCCTCATACATCAGCGCGGCCAGGCGGATCACCTCTGCCGTGTCAGCGGGCGCGGCGGCCCGCACCGCGATCACCGGCCGGCCCGCGTCCGCAGCTGGTGACCCAAGATCCGCAGGTTCCACGCCAGCGGACACTACCCGCCTGCCACCTTGCCAGCGACCCCCTTTCCGGCCACTGCGGTGGAACAGCCGCGCCGGTCCATGGCCGGCGAGCAGAACCTCTGGTCCGGACTCGCGCCAGCCAGGCGACAGCACCGAACACCCGGATCGGCGCGGCTGCCTGGCACACCGCGTCCCATGCCGCAAACCGCACGTAACGGCGGTTACACGCGCACTCCATGCCGGGTGAGAACAGGCGGTGATCGCGTGTAGAGGCTGCAAGATACGGCCAAGGCTTGGCGTCCTGTGCACGGTCGGCTGCCGTACCTAGTCTTCGGTGAGTAGTCTCCTGCAAGGCATATATCCGTGAGGGGGCAAGTTAGATATATTGGGGTGGGAGGTGGAGATGGCTAAGACCCTGATTGATGTGGATGAGGGCTACCTTGCTGCTGCTCAGGAGGCGCTGCACACCGAGACGAAGAGGGACACCGTGAATGCGGCTCTGCGCGAGGTGGCTGCCCTGGCGGCCCGCCGGCGGGATCTGCAGCGGCTGGCCTCTGGCGGTCTGCCTGACCTGGAGGATGAGGAAGTGATGCGCGCCGCATGGCGGCAGTAGCTGGCTATCTGGCCGACACCAGTGTCCTGGCCCGGTTGCGCCATGGGCCGGTGACCGCGGTCTTGGGCCCGCTGATCGAGGCTGGGCTGGTTGCCACATGCGGGGTCATCGAGTTCGAACTCGGGTGGGCGACCAGGAGCGCGAAAGAGTTCGATGAGCTGCGCGCGGACCGGGACGCCGGTTATGAGTGGCTGCCTACGCATGATGAGGACTGGCGGCGTGCCCTGGCGGTCCAGGTGGCGCTGTGGCGGAGCGGGCGTGTAAGGGCGGTCGGTTTCCCGGATTTGCTGGTGGCTGCCGTGGCTGAGCGGGAACGCGTCACGGTGCTCCACTACGACAGCGACTACGACCTCATTGCCCAGGTCACGGGTCAGGCAGTTCAGTGGGTGGTACCTCCAGGAACGGTTCCCTGACACATCGGCGCGTACAGCCCGAAAGTACAGCAACAGCGCCGGATCTGAGCGGACTTGAGTGCACGCCGCGGGACGCTGACCTGACCCTATAGGGGCCGGGCGTCAGGCCTGACCCCCTTCCCTGCTCAGCCCGGTGAGCTTACGTTCCGGGTGACATACGAGCTCGGGAAGGAGGCCCTCGATGTCTGTTTACGTCGGAATCGACGTCCACCGCAAGCGTTCCCAGGTGGCGGTGATCAACCAGCATGGCGAGGTACTCGCCAACCGCAACGTGCCCAACGGCGTCAAGCCGATCCTGTCCGTGATCGGCGGACTGCCGCCGGACACGCCGGCGGCGTCCGGGGCCGCGTTCGGCTGGGGGTGGCTGGTGGAGCTGCTGGAGGACTACGGCTTTGAGCCGCACCTGGTCCACCCGCTGCAGTGCAAAGCGATCGCCTCGGCGCGGCTGAAGAACGACAAGGGCCGGCGCCGCGATCCTGGCGCAGCTGCTGCGCGCGGACCTGCTGCCGGAGGCGTGGATCGGCCCCGCCCGCCGTCCGCCAGCTGCGGGCGCTGCTGCGGCACCGGGCACAGCTGGTGCGGCTGCGGACACTGCTGCGCAACCGGATCCACGCGTTCCTGGCCGATCACGGCCACGGCCGGCCCGAGGGCTGCTGGAGCGGGCCGGGCCGCCAGTGGCTCGCCTCGCTGGCGCTGCCCGCCGTCTCCCGCGAAGTCGTTGAGGACGGCCTGGCGCTAACCGGCGCGCTCCAGGAGCCGATCGGCCGGCTGGACTGGGAGGTGCACCAGCAGGCCAAAGCCGGCCCCCGGGTCAAGGTTGTCACCCAGCTCCCCGGGGTGGGCCCGTTCACCGCGCTGGTCCTGCCCGCCGAGATCGGCGACATCACCCGGTTCGGCCCGGCCCGCAAGCTGGCGTCCTGGGCCGGGCTCACCCCGGCAGTGCGCGGCAGCGACCGCACGGTCCGGCACGGGCACATCTCCAAGCAGGGCTCGGTCTGGGTGCGGTGGGTGCTGTGCGAGGCCGCGCAGACCGCCAAGCGGCACCCGGACTACGCCGCCAGCTACCAGGACATCGCCCGCCGCCGCGGCAAGAAAATCGCCACCAGGCGATTGCCCGCAAGCTCCTCACCCGCGCCTATCACCTGCTCACCGACGCCAGCAGCGGCGGTGCGCCTCACTAGCCGGGAGGGCCGCCAAGCCCCGGGTAAGCTCGCGAAACCGCATGAGCCGGCCTCGCCGCGCTCGATGACCTGACTGAGCAGCCCGGTCCCCGGAGTTATGGTCATGGCGGCCCGCCACCGGGGCAGGCGCCGGATGGGTGCATGTGAGACCACTCCGACGACCACGCGCACCCGGGGAACCAGCCAGCGACCTCCCCCACACGCCCAACCCGCAGGAGGCTGTTCCCCGCTCCCGATCATCGGCGGCGTGGGCCTTGTTCGGGTGCGGCCCGGCATCGGCGAGGCGGTAGCCGTAGGGCGGGCGGCCGCCGAGGTAGCGGCCTTGCTCGCGGGTCTGGGCAGCCATCGCGGTGCGAACCCGGATCCGGGTGCGGGTGATCTCCCGCTTTGACTGATATCCCAGCGCAAGCATCGTCTCCTCATGATCCTCGGCGGCGAAGTCCACCCGGCCACCCACCTCCGGCATCCACAACTGCACGCCGTAATGCTCAAACAACGGCGCCATCGACGAATACTGACCACCGTAGAAGGCCCGCTCATACTCCCCGATCACGATCGCATCCCAGCCCCGGTCGGGATCGGCGAGCGCGGCGACCAGGACTGCGGCCTGCGGGCGGCGCGCCCACGCGAGTGTGTGGCTCTGCCCGATGTCGAAGAAGGAGGCCACGATCCGCCCGTGCCCGGCCACCAGCGCAGCGGCCTGCGCCTGCTGCCGCGCCAGCGATGTCACCGGATCCTGATGATCTTCCGTGGACACCCGGCCGTAGAAGGCGAACCGCAGTTCGCCGCGCTCGTGCCCTGCTGCCCGTCCGCGCCCGGTGCGCTGCGCCCATGCCGCCAGCGCATCCCCGCGCTTACCCGGAGGCTCACGTTCCAGGCAACGCCGGCTGATTCCCTCACCGCTCACAGGCCAACGCTGCTGGTCCAGGCCCGGCACGACCAGGGCCGAATGTCGCGGCAATAGGGTCCGGCCGCACCTGACAGGCACACAACACCGGCGGCTACCGCACCACCGCGACGCACCGGCGATCCGCAGCATCCTGTGGCATGTCGGCAACCATCCCAACCCCCAGCTACCCGCTCGTGCCCAGGCTCACAGGCGATTACATAAAGCCACCGCCCATGACGGTTCACACTGACGTTCCGCACTTCTCACCGGCAATATCGCCCCCCACGTCACGCGCGACCGCTGGCCGAGTAGAGGGCCGCTGGAACGTGGAGGAGATCGAGCACCTGGAGCTGTAGCGGTGTGAGCTCGGGCTCGAAGACCTGGACCACCTCGTTGTCCCTCATCAGGTAGTGGCGCTCGACGTCGTCGAAGATCTCGAGGACGCGCGCCGCCGAGGGCGCGGGGCAGTTGCGTAGCTCCGGGTAGAGGGCGATGCCGGTAAGGCCGTGCTCGCGCATCGAGGTCCGGATCTCGCGCTCGATGAGCGCTTCGACGAGCTGCGCGAAGAAGTGGCAGGTGAGCAGCGCCTCGATCCGATGCGGTGCCTCCAGGTAGACGGGCGCGACCTCCTGGGGCCCTTTCAGCACGTGGTGGCGTCGCTCGAGGTTCGGCTGGTAGCGGTAGGCGGCGAGCACCTCGGCGGGGGTCATCGCCGTGTCGTTGGTGATGAGCGGGAATAGTCCGTCGGTGCGTGCGTCGTAGGCGACGGCATCTGCGTTCAGCTCCGCTCGCACGTGGAAGACCGTCTTCTCCCGGCGGCAGTAGCGGGTGGCCGCGCCGGGGCGACCCCGGCGCTCCTGGTGGAAGGTGACCGCCACCTCCTCGGTGACGGTGTAGCTGACGAAGCGGGAAGCGCTGGCTTGCTCGAGCGCCGCCGTGGCCGCCTCCTCGACGGCGACCCTGGTGCGAAGGCGTGACCGTGGGGCGGCGAGGCGTGCTTCGAGCCCCTCGATCGCCGCGAGCCCCGCCTCGATGCGCGAAGCGCGCGTGGCGGCGTCACGCACCGCCTTGGCGCTCGAGTGGACCCAGATGACGCGGTAGCCGTCGGAGGAGGGCACCGGGGCCTCGAAGGTGCGCCAGATGCGGTCGGGGTCGTCCTGGCGCGCGCCGGGGAGCCGGATCGCCTCTTCCCAGGCAGGGGCGTGGCTCTGGATCCAGTCCTTGAACCACTTGTCCTCTCTCCGCCCGTGCGGGACGACGGTGACGAAGCGCCCGCCGTTCCCGGCGATGTGGCCCATCGCCTCCGAGGAGCAGAGCTTTGCGTCCGCCACGTAGAGGAAGCTCCGATCTCCGAGGAGCGCGACGAGCCCGTCCCAGGTCGGCACGTGCGTCGTGTCGTCGCTGGTGTTGCCGTCTGCGATGCGCAGCGCGACCGGCACCGCACCGTCGGCGGAGACGGTGAGGACGTAGACGAGCTGGCGGAGGTCTGGCCGGAAGTCCTTGTTGTGGCCGAAGGTGACCACCGGCGTCTTCACTCCGCCACGAACGGGGGGTCCGGCCTCGTCGTAGCGGCTCCCGGTGAAGGTGACCGTGGTCGAGTCGTTGTGCAGCTCGCTGCAGTCGATCCCGAAGTCGCGCACCGCGTGGAGGACGGTCTCGGTGAGCAGGCTGGCACGGTCCGCGTCGAAGAGGCGGTCGAGGGCCCGGCCAACCCGGTCGTCGTTGAGCAAGGGAGCGTCCCCGGCCGAGAGGCCGAGGAGCGCGGGCGCGTAGGGTGCGGCCCACTCGCCGATCGCGTAGAGCGGGCGGTGCCGCACGACGATGTTGCGCACGACGACGCCGACGACCGAGCCCGGGACGAGGCGGAGCCGCCGGTCCGCTGCAGGGACGTAGCGCCCGAGCCGCTCGCCGAGGCCGATGCGGGACAGGAAGTGGCCGAGGACGGGCAGGCACCCGAGCCGCTCGCTCGAAAGCTCGAAGCGCTCCCCGTTCGTCATCTGGCCCCCTTGACGCCGGCCCCGATATCGGTCAGCATAGCTGCTGACAGATTCCGGAACGTGAAGGCTCGCCCGAGGGACAGATGCCGAGCAGGCTCGAACGCTACGAGGAGAAGTACCGGGCACTCGCCGAAGAGCTCGGCATCCTCGGCTTCATCAGCCCCGGCAGCCTCGTCTCGCGGACGACGTCCTGCGGCAAGCCGGGCTGCCGCTGCCAGGCCGACCCGCCCGAGCGGCACGGCCCCTACTACCAGTGGAGCCGCGCCGTCGGCGGCAAGACCGTCTCACGCCGCCTCAGCGAGGAGGAGGCCGCGCTCTACCGGGAGTGGATCGCGAACCGACGCCGACTCGAGCAGATCGTCGCCGAGATGGCAGCGGTCTCCGCAGCTGCCGGGGAGATACTCCTCCGTCAGGTGGCCGGCCGGCCGCCTGATGCGAAGCGCTGAACAGGAACGGTGGGGGCGGAAAGAGTCAGCGAGAAGTGCGGAACGTCAGTTACAGCAGCCTGGGCCACTCCCAGGCGTTCATCGTCAGCCAGGTGAACGGCACCTGGCGCAACGCCCGCCAGGTTCCCGGCACAGCGGTCCTGAACGCCGGGCGCAGGGCCGCCGTCGCCTCCCTGTCATGTGCGCGGACGGGCTACTGCACCGCCGTCGGCGCTTATACCGATGGTGCGGGCCACCTGCAGGTGTTCGCGGCCAGCGAGACCCGCGGCACCTGGCACCGCGCCCACCCGCTGCCAGGCCTGGGCGCCCTGGACGCCGGCGGCCCGGCTGCGCCGTCGTCGGTGTCGTGCCGTTCGGCGGGTACCTGCTCGGCAGGCGGGTCCTACACCGACGCCGCCGGCCACGTCCAGGCCTTTGTGGCCAGCCAGGTCAACGGCAGCTGGCAGCCCGCACAGCAGATCCCCGGCCTGGCGGCTCTCAACAGCGGCGGCCAGGCCACGGTCGTCTCCGTTTCCTGCGCCACGCCCGGCCCCTGCTCGGCGGGCGGGTCCTACACCGGCTCTTCCAACCGCCAGCAGGCGTTCATCGCCGATGAGGTGAACGGCACCTGGGGCAATGCGCAGCAGGTCCCCGGAACCCCGTCGCTGGGAAACCAGGCCGCCATCACCTCGCTGTCGTGCGCCAGGGCGGGCACCTGCGCCGCCGGTGGCTCGGTCAGCGGCGGCGGCGGGTTCGTTGTCAGCAAGTCCGGCGGCACCTGGGGCCACGCGCAGCCGGTGCCCGGCCTGGACTCCCTCGGCGGCGGTTATGTCACAGCGGTGTCATGCGCCTCGGCCGGGTACTGCGCCGCCGTCGGTGACAACGACGCCGGCGAGGGCACCCGGGTGTTTGTCGCCGATGAGATCCATGGCACCTGGCACGACGCTATCCAGATCACCGGGACCCCGCCGCTGTTCACCAACGAAGACTCCGGCGTCAGTGCGGTGTCGTGCGCATCGGCGGGAAACTGCGCTGCCGGCGGGACCTCCGAAACCGACCAGAGCGGCTACCAGGCATTCGCCGTCAGCAGGCACTAGATGCAGATCCCTGCCGGCAGACCGGTGATGCTGACCTTGGGCTGCCCCTGTTGTGGCCCGCGACCAGCGCCTTCCTGATCGGCTGAAGGCTCGGGGCTATCAGCAGAGGCGATCAGCCTGTTCGACGACACCATCTCCGCGTCGGTGACGCCCGCCCGCAGTGATCCACCTGCGGCTAGACAAAACTCGAGCGCTTGTAGGCCGCCCAGCCCCGGATGACGGGATTGAGCGTGGTGATGACCGCCATCGCGTTGCCGCCGCGCCGGGTGCACATCTCGGCAGCCGTTCCCGGAGCCGCCTTATCGCCGCCTCGGACGGCTTGATCAGCAGCTTGCGGTTGGGGTAGCGGCTTGGCCAGATCATGCGCGGCTGGGCCGGTTACTTCCGGCACGCGGTGTGCAAGCACACCCTTAGCAAGCCGGCAGGCATGGATGTGACACTCGATTACGGAACGATCCTCGAAGAGCTTTGAGCCTGGCCCTCGGTCCCCCTCGGTCCCCCTCCAGGGGGTCGGCAAAATCATTTTGATGGAGGCCTCGGGGGCGACACGCCGGTGATGGGCGGGTAGCAGCGCGGGCACGGCCCTTGTGGTGATCATGGCGGTTCCTACGCCAGCCAGGTTCATCGCAGAGGGACCATGCCCGCGCCGCCATCATCACTGATCGATCCTGCTATCGGCCACCTGGTTGAGTTCGCCGCTGGTGCGGCGGAGGATCAGCCGGGCTTACTGGGAGTGCTGGCCAAGGTGGCTGATCCGCGGCGTCGCCGGGGTGTGCGCCACCGGCTGGCGGTGATCTTGGGGCTGGCGTTGTGCGCTGTGGTGGCCGGGGCGCGCTCGTTCACTGCGATCGCGGAATGGGCCGCGGCTCCCAGGGTGAGGCGATCTCGCTGCGCGAACTGCTCGTGCACATGATCGAGGAGTACGCCTGCCACAACGGGCACGCCGACCTGTTCCGCGAGCGCATCGACGGGCGCATCGGCCAGTAGCACCGCCGCGCGGCTACGTGATCGCTATGCGATCTGGTCGGACGCGCACCGCCGCCGATATGGGCGGCAGTTCGGCATCTGCATGCAAGCTTCAGCTCAGTTCCGGGCTGGCATTTCTGAGCGGCTTGGAGCCCCATGTACAGCCAGCGGCTAGGGGCCGCTTGGCCCTGAGTGCTCAGGCGGGCGCCGGCAATTGCCGGCCAAGGCGGCGGAGCACGGCTTCGGCTTCGGCGACCATGGTCCGTACGATGTCACCGGCAGGGACGACGGCACTAATGGTGCCGGCACCCTGGCCTGCCGTATAGCACTCCCGGTCGGGACCGACCCCCGCAGTGGCTTCGTCTCCGCCCAGGTGGAAGGCTCCGTCGTTCATCGAACGGACGACTTGCGCCGGGAACGGCTCTAGCTCGTCCGGGTGCTCGTCCCACCACGCCGTATAGGCGTTCGCCAGAACCCGCATGGTCTTGCCCGAGTACGCGCGGGTGACCGTGGTCGCGTCTTCGGCCGCATGGATGAGCGCTTCCTTATAGCCCCGGACCGTCTGCGCTTCGGGCGTGGCAACAAAGCGCGTCCCGACCCACACGCCGTCTGCGCCCAGGCACAGCGCGGCGGCCAGCCCTCGCCCATCCACGATGCCGCCGGCGGCGACCACGGGCACGATGTCACCCACCGCATCAATGACAGCAGGGACAAGCGCGAGCGTGGCTACCCGCCCGGTGTGCCCACCTGCCTCCGTGCCCTGCGCGACGACCAGATCGCAGCCGGCGTCCACGGCGCGCCGCGCGTGAGTGACCTTGCCGCACATGCTGGCGACGAGTACGCCGTGCCGGTGACACATATCAACGACGGCACCCGGAATCCCCAGCCCAGCAACGAATACCCTGGCGCCCTCGGCGATGACTTGCCCGACCTGCCCGGCGAGGTCACCGGGCATGGCAGTGAGCAGGTCGACGCCGAACGGCCGGCCGGTCCGGGCCTTGATTGCGCGGATCTCCTGCACCATCTGGTCCGTGGTCATGGTCGCCGCGCCCAGGCAGCCGAAGCCACCTGCCTCGCAGACGGCCACGACGAGATCGGCGGTGGCGACACCGGCCATCCCCGCCAGCATGACGGGGTGCTCGATGCCCAGCACATCAGTAAGCCGTGTACGCATAATGCCTCCCGTCTGGCCGGACGGCCGAGAACCGAGGCGCGACCTCGCCCCAACTCCACGCTGACGCAGCCGGCGGACAGGACAAGAGGCCAACGTCCCAAATCGCGCAAGGCATCGTCGCGCTACCCCCCTTCGCTGCGCCACTGTCCGCGACACAAATTCCGGGCCGCCCCTGGACGGCCGCAGCCAGCTGGCGGAGACAGCCAGCTGGCGGAGACAGCCAGCTTGATGACCGAACGTGGGGTCACAGGCACTGTCAGTACGCGCGCCGACCCGCCGGCCGGCGCGGGCTGCCTTCTGGTGTTGATCAAGAAGAGTCTCATGCAGATCCGGGCGTTCTGCGCCGCGTGGCGCACGGCCGATCATGTCTTTGCCCGGCTCCGGCGAAGGATCGCGTCCCATTGGCCAGGACAGCTTGAGCATCCGCTAGGACGGCGCCATCAGGACGCGCTGGCAGACGCGCCCTCAGAGAATTCCGCGCCCGCGGCGTGAGGTACCGGTCCAGGCTGGCAGTTGTGAAGCCGCAGCGGGAATCGGCCCGATACGATCTCAGCGCTGATCAAAGGCCCCAATCAGGTCGCGGGTCAGCTCGGTGACCCGGTCCGCGGTCAGGCCGTAGGTGGGGGGCGCCAGGATCACCGTGTGAGATGGCCGGGCTCGATCGAGCAGATCCGTGCGCACCTGATCGGGTGTGCCGGCTACAGCGAACGCGTCAATTACCGGGTCACTTACGGCTCTGGCCATCGACGTGAGGTCACGCGCCTGGTACGCGTACCGAATAGCCGAACGTTCGTCGCCAAATCCGAGCTGCTCAAGCCGGTAGGCGTACGTCTGGGTAGCCGCGTACAGGGCGATCTGCTGCGCGGCCTCGCGCCGCGCCTGTGCCTCATCCGCCGCTACCGAGCAGATGATGAACTGCACGTGCTCGATTTCCGACACGTCGCGTCCGCTTCTCGCCGCGCCCTCGGCGAGCCATTCCGCGTATGAGTCGAAGTCTTTCTGCGATGACATGGGATGGCCTACGAGCCCATCCGCGCACTCGCCGGCCAGCCTGGTCATGGCCGGACGGACGGCGGAGAGGTAGATCGGTATCGCCTGGCGCACCGCTGGGACGGGGCGGGTGAACCCGGTGAGGTCGAAACCGTAGTACTCCCCCGGCGGCATCGTGGGAGATCGCCCCTCGGCCAGCGCCCCCAGAGACCTTAGGGCCTGGACATACTCGCGCATGCGCTGCACGGGCCTGCCGTATTCGATGCCGTGCAGCCGTTCGTTGTACCGCCGGACCTGCGGGCCGAGACCGAGGATCAGGCGGCCGTCAGCGAGGTCGTCGACGTCCATGGCCTCGAGCGCGGTCATCAGCGGCGTGCGCGGAAACGCCTGGACGATACCGGTGCCGATCCGGACGCTTGTGGTCGCACGGGCGATGGCCGCGGCTACCTGGAAACCGCTGTGCCAGTACTCGCCGGTCCAGACCGACTCCAGTCCCGCGGCCTCGGCGGCCGCGGCGAGCTCGCCGATCTGGCCCAGCCTCATGCCGTCGCCGAAGAGATAGAGGCCGAGCTTCACGTCTTGCCTCCCTCGAACAGCCGCAGCAGTTCGTCGGCCACGACATCGCCTAGCTGCTCGGGCGACATCCGGGCACTGCGGTGGTACCAGGATGGGATGAAGTTGATGGCGCCGTGCATCAGCAGCCGGGCTATGGCCGGATCGGGCACGTGCAGCTCCCCGGCCCGTATTCCCTCGTCGATGATCGAGCGGAAGAGCCGGTCGTGCTGCTCCGTCAGCTCCCGCAGGCGGTTCCTGGCGGCCTCAGGCAGTCCCAGGTCGTGAATGAAGATCGCCGAACCTGCGGGCTCGTCGCGGGTCAGGACCAGTACCTGGGCACGGATCGCCTCGTGGAGGCGATCGCGGGGAGGCGCGGCGCTGGCCGCGACGGCCCGCAGTTGCCGGTTGGTGCTGTCACCGATGCGGTCTAGGCAGGCCAGGATGAGGTGCTCTTTACTCGGGAAATAGTGGTACAGCGAGGCCTTGGAGAGATCGAGCACCTCGGCGATCTCGTCCAGGTTGGTGGCCGCGTATCCGCGCTCCGCGAGCAGGCTGGTCGCGATTCGCAGGATGTCCTCGATCCGCTTCGCCCGCCGCCGGTCTGCCCGGCTGACGGTATCAGGCTCGGCAGGCAGCTGAGAGGTCACAGTGTCACTCCGGATGGAAGCGAAGCTCCGTCCAGCCCGGGTGATGGACGAAGCGCGGTCGAACCCGCAGCCCGGGGCTGGCAGCTTCTCCCGGCTCAAGTCGTGCAACGATGCGGCCGCCGCCGTCAAGGTCCGCGGTCGCGATGGTGTAGGGCACTTCTGCCTCGAACGCGGCCTGAAAGGCCCGCCGGACTGTGACCCACGAGTATACGGTTCCGGCCGCCGCCTCCCGGATGACGGCGCCGACGGCGGCGCAATACGGGCAGGAGGGCATGGGCGGGAAGCGTCTCCGGCCGCACCGGCCGCACGCCTGGACCAGCAGCCGCTCGCTGGCGAGGCCTTCCCAGTAGAACCGGGAGTCGGCGTCGGGGACGGGCGGAACGGGTTCGGGCGCGGGCGCCGTCATTTCCCGCTCCACCGGGGAGCGCGCTTGGCGGCGAAGGCCTCGAGACCCTCCGGCGCGTCGGCGCTTGTCAGGCAATAGCGGGCCGTCACCTCACGCTCGAACCGGAGCCCGGCGTCCACGTCTGTCCCCCCGAAGAACGCAGCGTTTAGCGTCCGTTTCGCGTTGCCGAGGGCGAGCGGTGATTTCTTCACCACCTCCCTGGTGAGCTCCACCGCAGCGGTGACCAGGTCACCGTCGGGGACGACCCGTGACACCAGCCCCCAGGCCAGGGCCTCGTCGGCTTTCAGCAGGCGGCCGGTGACGATCAGCTCCCGGGCGCGGGCCGGCCCGACCACACGGGGCAGCATGGTCAGCACCCCGCCGCCGCCCATCTGCCCGAAGGGAAGGTGCGCGTCGCCGATCCTGGCTGATTCGGCCATGAAAGCGAAGTCGCAGAACAGCACGAGCTCGATGCCGCCGGCGACCGCGATGCCGTTCACCAGCGCGACCACGGGCTTCGGGTACTGCGATATGCGCCCGAAGATCTCGTGGATGTCGGACAGGAACTGCGGGAAATGCTGGGCGTCGCGTTGCAGGGTCCTGTACTTCTTCATGTCCCCGCCCGCGCTGAACGCCCGGCCCGCGCCGGTGATCGCGATGACCCGGATCGTGGGCTCGTCCGCCAGGGCGTCCAGGACCCGGCCGAGTTCGCGCACGGTTTCCCAGTCGAGGGGATTCATCTCGTCTGGCCGGTTGAGAGTTACCAGGCCAAGCGCCGGTGAGCCATCGACGTCTACCCGGTCTACGGTCACGGAGGACGGCTCAGTGCTCACTTGTCACCCCTCTTGCCATCGCCGATCAGCCTTTCCTGAGTGCCTGGCTGTCACATTCGAGAGCTTGCCTCAGCCAGGGCGGCCTCGCCTGTTTCGCCAGTGCCACGCCGCCTCCGGGCTGCCGCACGTAACTAACGAACGCGTGCGTGACCTCGACCTCGACCGCTACCCGCTCGTCGCCGGGGGCCCACGCGGTGCAGCGGATCGTAAAGGACGTCTTGCCGATCCGCTGTGCCGACAGGCAGAGCCGACAGTGATCATCAAGGCCAAGGGGCGCGAGATAGCGGACCTGCACCCCGACGGCCGGCGTCGCTTCGTTCGCGGCGAGCATCGAGCTGATGCTTCTCCCTGACCGATCGAGCCAGTCGCCGAGCAGTGCCTCCGTCCAGCGGAGAGGACTGGCGTAGTAGAGGATCCCGGCCGCGTCCACGTCGGCCATCGTCACCCGCCACTGCCGCTCGATCAGCACGTCAGTACTCTACTCATAAGTCGATTATCGACGCAAGCAATGATTATCAACCCGTTGGTTGACGTACCTCGCATGACTGTGTAGCCTCTCATTCGTGGCGTATCGCGCAGCGGCAATAGCCGGGACTGGCTTCACCGCGCTCAGCAAGAACTCTGGCCGCAGCGTGCTGGACCTGGCCACGGAGGCGTGCCTCGCGGCGGTTGATGACGCTGGGCTGAAGGTGACCGACATTGACGGAGTCGGCAGCTTTATGGTGCTCGGCGATTCCGTCCCGAGCGAGGCGGTCGCCACCGCCTTGGCGCTGCCGGGCATCCGTTACGCCATGGACTTCCAGCAGGGCGGCCAGTCACCCGCGTGGGTTGTCGCCAACGCGGCGATGGCGGTCAGCCAGGGCTACGCCGAGAACGTCGTCGTGTTCCGCGCCCTCAACGGCCGGAGCGGAGTCCGGGTCGGCAGCTCCGCCTTCCAGGGCGGCGCGGGCCAGTTCCGTTATCCCATCGGCTACGACACCTACATGCAGTACATAGCGATGTGGGCACGGCGCTATCTGATCGAGACCGGCCATGAGCCCGATGACCTGGGCGCCATTCCGATCGCCCAGCGCTGGTACGCCGAGCGCAACGATCGCGCCGTCCAGCGCAAGCCGCTTGACCAGGAGACCTATCTGGCCTCGCCCCGCGTGGTGGACCCGTTCCGCGTCGCGGATTGCACGAGCGAGGTAGACGGCGCCTGCGCCGTCATCGTCACCAGCCTCGACCGCGCGCGCGATCTGCGCCACCGGCCAGCGCTCATCGCCTCGGCCGCCTACCGGGCGGGCGCGAGACCCGGGCTCGACATCGGAGATCACTTGCTGTACGAGGACTACACCCGCAATTTCACGTCGCTGCTGCGGGCCGAACTGTACGGTCGGGCCGGGATCGGGCCGAAGGACGTCCAGTTCGCCGAGATCTACGACTGCTTCTCAAGCACCGTCGTGTTCGGGCTGGAGGGCCTCGGTTTCTGCGATCGCGGCGAGGCGATCGAATTCGTGCGGTCGGGAGCGACGGCGATCAACGGGGCGCTCCCAGTCAACACGAACGGCGGCCTGCTCGCCGAAGGCTACCTGCACGGCATGAATACGGTGGCCGAGGCGGTCCTCCAGATCCAGGGCCGGTGTGGTGACCGCCAGGTTCCGCGTCATGAGGTAGGGGTGGTCACCTCAGGCGCGCTCGTAGACGGGTCGGCCATGGTGCTGGTGGCGGCATGAGCGCCCTATCCACCCGGTTCACCGAGCTCATCGGCATCGAGCATCCCGTCGTCCAGGACGGCATGGGCCCCTTCAAGACCGCGAAGCTGGCCGCCGCGGTCAGCGAGGCCGGCGGCCTGGGCACGGTGAGCATTCCTGGCATGTCCGGCGATCCGGCCGCGCTGGCGAGGGTCATGCGCGAGCACATCGAAGAGACCTCCTCGCTCACCCCGAAGCCCTTCGCGGTCAACGTCCCGGTAGGAAGGGCCGAGGACGGCCAGATCCTGCCGATCTCGGAGGCCTATATCCGGGCGGTCATCGAGGCTCGGCGGGCGGATGCCGGCATCGAGCGCCAGCTGACCGTGCTCACCACATCCGCCGGCTTCCCCGGCGAGTTCCGGCCGCTGATCGCGGACTCCGGGCTCATCCATATTCATAAGGTTGGCTCAACCCGCCAGGCCATCAAGGCAGAGCATCTCGGCGTCGATGTGGTGATCGCATCTGGCTATGAAATGGGCGGCCACACCCACGCGGTGCCGATGCACACATTCGTCCTCGTGCCCAATGTGACCGAGGCGGTCTCGGTCCCAGTGCTGCTGTCCGGAGGTGCCCGCGACGGCCGGACGCTGGCCGCGGCGCTCTGTCTCGGCGCCGCGGGCGTAGCCATGGGCACGCGTTTCATCGCCAGCGAGGACAACGCGGACTGGCATCCGGCGACCGCCCGTCGGATCGTCGAGGCGGGCGAGGGAGACGACACCATCTTCCCCGGTGTATACAGCCCCGCCCGCGGCCTGAAGAGCGCGGGTCTCGCTCACCTCATGGACCTGACGCGGCAGGGCGCGACTGCGGCCGAACTGCTCGAGTACAAAGACGCTGCCATGATCCGGGCGGAAGAGGAGGGCGACCTCGACTCTGGCATCCTGCCGGCCGGACAGGTCGCCTGCGGTATCCGCGACATCGCGCGTGTCGCCCAGCTGGTGCCAACTATGGCGGCCGAGGCCGCCGCCTTGCTGAGCCGGCTGGCATCAGCCGGCCAGGCCACGACAGCCGGATGAAAGACAAGGGGACCGGCCATGCCCATGCTCGTCCACGATTTCATGCGCAGGGCCGTGATCCGTCACGGCGGCCGTCCCGCCCTTGTCGACGCCCGTGGCACGCTCAGCTATAACGAGCTGTGGGACCGCTCGGCGCGGCTGGCGAGCGGCCTTCAGTCGCGGGGCGTAGAGAAAGGCGATCGCGTCGTCGCGGTAATGAACAACCGCAACGAGTGGGTGGAGACCGACATCGCGGTCTCGATGATCGGGGCCGTCCGGGGCCGGCTCAACAGCCGCGACGGCGAGCGCGAGTGGACTATCACCCTTGAGGATCTTGAGCCAAAGGTAGTGGTAAGCGGACCTGAGTTCACGCAGGTACTGGAGCGTATCCGGGCCGCGGGCAAAGTCGCCGACTTCGAACTGCTCACCCTCGGGACGGGCGAGTCCTACGAGGACCTGATCGGGCGGTCGGCCGCGATCGAGCCCGTCGAGGTCAGAGAAGACGACATTTACCTCATCTTCCACACCTCAGGGACCACCGGGCGTTACAAAGGCGCTGTCTACCTGCACAGCAACTGGTTCAACACCTACCGGAACATCCTCGCGCTGATCATGGGCGGGCTCGACCACACCGACGCGCTACTGCATGTCGGCCCGCTGTCACATCAGTCCGGCATCCTCACCGCCCCAGCCCTGTACCAGGGCGCGAGGTCGGTCATGATGGAGCACTTCGACCCCGAGTCGTTCTTCGATGTCGTCGCCCGGGAGCGGATCACCTGCACGATCCTCGCCCCGGCGATCATCAACATGCTGGCGAATCACCCAGCGGCGGCCACGGCGGACCTGTCCAGCCTCAAGACCATCTACTACTCCGGCTCGCCGATCTCGCCGACGGTGCTCCGCAAGGCGATGGAGGTCTTCGGGCCGATCTTCCTGCAGGGCTACGGCTCAACCGAGGGCGGCACCGTCTATAACACGATCCTCTACCCGGACGAGCACGTCCAAGCCCTCGAGCACAACCCCGACCGGCTGGCCTCCTGCGGCAGGCCGGTGCCGTTCTTCGATGTCCGCATCGCCGATGAGAAAGGCCAGGAGGCGCCGGTCGGCAAGATGGGCGAGGTATGGGTGCGCGGCGACGCCGCGTCGGTCCGCTACTGGAATCAGCCCGAGGCGACTGCGCTCGCGTACGAGAACGGCTGGTTCAAGATGGGCGATCTGGCGGTCCGCGACTCCGAGGGCTACATCACGATCGTGGATCGAAAGAACGACATGATCGTGAGCGGCGGGCTGAACGTCTACCCGCGTGAGGTCGAGGACGCCATCGCGTCGCATCCGGCGGTGCGAGAGGTAGCGGTTATCGGCGTGCCCGATGAGAAGTGGGGCGAGGCGGTAATGGCCTGCGTCGCGCCCGTCCCCGGCGCTAATCCGGAACTCGAGGAGATCCAGCGGCACTGCCGCGAGGCTGGCCTAGCGAGCTACAAGAAGCCCATCCACCTGGAACTGGTCGAGGAGATCCCGAAGACCGCCGTCGGCAAGCTGTTCCGCCGCGCCCTGCGGGAGAAGCACTGGTCGGATCAGGCGCGGCGGGTCGGCTGAGCGCTGATGATCACCGATGTGGCCCCCTGGGGCGAATCCGACCACCTGGTGCGCGAGGCTGTCCGCTCGCTGCTGCGCAGGTACGGGCGCAGTTACTTCCTGGACTGTTACCGAAAGGGTCGGGAGCCGGAGGCGCTCTGGCATGACCTGTGCAAGGCCGGCTACGTCGGTGCCGGGGTGCCCGAGCACCTGGGCGGCGCCGGAAGCTCGCTGGAGACGGTGATCGCGGTCGGGGAGGAGCTGGCGCTGGCAGGAATGCCGCTGCTCTCCTTTATCATGACCGAGCTGTGCCTCCCGGTGCTGGCCCGCAACGCGCTTCCCGAGACAGCGGCCCGGCTGCTTCCGCCGATCATCACCGGCGATCGCAGGCTGGCGTTCGCGATCACCGAGCCCGACGCGGGCACCAACTCCTTCGCGATGCGGACTACGGCGATCCGCTCCGGCCCGGAGTACATCGTCTCCGGGCGGAAGCGCTGGATCTCGTCAGCGGGTGACGCGGACGATCTGTTCCTCGTATGCACCGACGGCGAGCCCTCGCGCCGCGAAGGCAGGCGGCCGATCACCATCCTCATGGTCGATATGCGTTCACCGGGCATCTCAACCGAGGTGCTCTCAGCCGACGCGGGGACCCCCGAACGGCAGTATGACGTCATCTTCGACAACGTACGGGTGCCGACCGAGAACCTTGTCGGTGCCGAGGCGGACGGCGCGGCGGCACTGTTCGCGTCGCTGAACACAGAGCGGGTGCTGATTGCCGCCTTCGCGTACGGCGTCGGAGTTCACTGCATCTCCCGAGCGGTTGACTACGCGCGGGAACGCGCGCCATTCGGCGCCCCAATCGGCGGCTATCAGGCCGTGCAGCATCCGCTGGCCGCCTGCTGGGCTGAGCTGACCGCGGCCCGCGCACTCAACCGCGACGCGATAAGCGCCGTCGAACGAAGCGACCCGCGAGGGGCTGGCCTGGCGAACGCCGCCAAGTGGCTGGCCAGCGAGGCGGCGAACCGCGCAGCGGATCATGCCATCCAGGTCCATGGTGGGAATGGCATCACGGATGAGTACGACCTCATCCCGCTCTGGCGAACGACGCGCCTGATGCGGTTCGCTCCCATCAACAACGAGATGGTGCTGAACCAGATCGGCCAGCACGTCCTCGGGCTGCCTAAGTCATACTGACGCAATGCCGATTCTCGATCCCTTCCGCCTGGATGGCCGCTCAGCAACAGTCACCGGAGCCTCGTCAGGACCGGGCGTCGCCTTTGCCAGCGCGCTCGCTGAGGCCGGAGCCGACGTGGTCCTGGCGGCCCGCCGGATTGACCGGTTGAGAATACGAAAGCCGCCGTCGAGGCCACCGGGCGCCGTGCCCTCGCCGTTGGCACCGATGTATCGGATCCCGGCGACCGCGGCCCTCTGGTCAAGACGGCGATCAATACCTTCGGCCACGTCGACATCCTCGTCAACAATGCGGGGATAGGCACCACCGTGCCGGCCACCCGTGAGCAGCCTGACCAGTTCCGGCGCGTCATCGACATAAACCTGAATGGTTGCTACGCCAGTTGATTCTGTAGCGCTCCTGGCTCGCGACTGTGACCGGCCATAACTGGGCGCTCGGGGCGCTACAGGCTGCGTCGTGAGCGCCAATGGCCACCGCCGGGGATCTGTCGCCGCCGAAGGCCTGGCGCGCGACCGATGTGCTCACTGCCGGTAGCCAATGCGATCTGCCTGCTGCTGGCCGCTTGCCAGCCAGTCTGTTCGCCGCGGTATTGCCTAGGCCAGCCCGGCGCGCCGTGTGCGCTTGGCCCGCGCCTGGCGCGGCGCCGGCACGCCGCGGGTTGCGCCGAATCGCGCCGCGGCGCAAGCGCTCGCGCCAGAACACTGAGCCAGTCGCAGCTGGCGCAAGCCCGGCGCGCAGTGCTGCGCCACCAGCCTGTGGGGTGCCAGAAGTCTGCCTGTCCTATGAGCTGCAGCGATGCACCCAGGTCAGCGGTAGGCCATGATGGTCGGCCGTGCCCCTTCGCCTGCTCTATCTGATCTTCATCCGGGTCTGTGGCTGGCTGGTCCTGCTCGGTCGTTCGACGGCGTCCAAGGACGCGGAGCTGCTGGTGCTGCGGCATGAGATCGCCGTGCTGCGCCGCACCCGTCCCCGGCCCCGGCTGGACTGGGCCGGCCGAGCGGTCATGGCCGCGCTGATCCGGCTCCTGCCGGGAAAGCTGCGGGCGCACCGGCTGGTCACCCCAGGCACCGCCCTGCGATGGCACCGCCGCCTGGTCACCCGCAAATGGACCTACCCGAACCGGACAGGCCGGCCGCCGGTCAGCGCCGAGATCGCCGCGCTGACCGGGCAGCTCGCCACCGAGAACCACGGCTGGGGGTATCAGCGGACCCAGGGTGAGTTGCTCAAGCTCGGGCACCCAGTCGGTGCGTCCACCATCCGCCGGGTCCTCAAGGCGTTGCGGATCCCGCCGACGCCGGCGCGGCGCACTGACACGACATGGCGGCAGTTCCTGCACGCGCAAGCCGCGACGATACTCGCCGCGGGCTTCTTCCATGTGGACTGCGCGGTAACACTCCGGCGCCTGTACTGCCTGTTCGTCATGGAGGTCGGCTCCCGTTACGTGCACATCCCCGGGGTCACCGCGCACCCGGACGGGCCGTGGACGGTGCAGCAGTTCCGCAATCTGCTGATGGATCCCGGTGTTCGTGCCGCGGACTTCCGGTTCCTGGTCCGTGACCGGGCGGGGCAGTTCACCACGTCCTTCGACGCGGTCTTGACCGACGCCGGTATCGAAACCCTGAAGATCCCACCGCAAAGCCCCCGCGCCAACGCCTACGCGGAAAAGGTTCGTGCTCACCGCCAGGACGGAGGTCACCGACCGGATGATGATCTTCGGCCAGCGACATCTGCGGACGGTCCTGGCACAGTACGCGGCACACCACAACGGACGGCGACCCCATCGCAGCAGCCACCTCCACCCACCCCGGCCAGACCACCCCGCCGCCAACCTCTCCCACACGCAGGTCCAGAGCCGGCCAGTGCCCGCCGGCCGCATCAACGCATACTCTAGGGCCGAACAAGACCCCAGGG
>OFGU01000005.1_pt1 | contig 23153 bp, 24 predicted proteins | sample 1521841 | NCBI WGS metagenome assembly OFGU01 (sample SAMEA2553413, study PRJEB24118) | soil metagenome
CGGCCGGCCGGGGTGTAACCGTCTGGGCCGTTCACCGTGGATGTGATTCCCGCGTGCCCGAAGGCCGGCACTCGTCCGGCTGCTTCGGCCAGCACATCCTGGATCTGGTCCAGGTCCGGCGGGAGCAGGCGGCCGTGGAAGCCCTCCGGAATCCCATCCAGCGCCCAGGGAAGCGGCCGGCGCTCGAACGGGCCGACCAGCAGGCCTTCGCCTTCCTGGCGAATGTAGAAGGAGCCCCGGGGGTCGCGGAGCACCGGCAATTCTGGGCTGCCGCCCCGCAGTTCGGGTACCGGGCCTGTGACGACGTATTGGTGCTGCAGCGGGACGATGGGGAGGTCGGCGCCGGCCATGCGGGCGACCTGCCGGGCCCACTGCCCGGCGGCGATGACGACGATCTCCGATCGGTGGCTCCCGCCCGCGGTGTCAACTGTCCAGCCGCCATGTGACCATGACAGGCCGGTCACCGGAGTCCTGCGCGCGATCCGCGCTCCTTTGGCCTTCGCGGCCCGCAGGAGCGTCGTGGCGACGCTCGCTGGATCCACGTGGCCGTCAGTTGGCAGGTAGGCGGCCCCCAGAATCCCCGCGGGCTCCATCAGCGGGAACAATTCGGCAGCGCGCCGCGCGGAGACAACCTCGAACGGAATTCCCGCGAGCTCGGCGATGCCGGCTCGATGGGCGAACTCATCTAGATGGCCGGGTGAGGTCGCCAGCCGCAGGGACCCGCATGGATGAAAGCCGACCTGCTGGCCCGGCTGGTGCTCCAGAGACTGGTAGAGGCCAACGCTGTAACGCAGGAGCCGGGCAAGGTTGCAGCTGCCGATGTACTGGGTGCACAGACCGGCGGCATGCCACGTGGACCCGCTGGTGATCTCGTGCTGCTCAAGCAGGACGACATCCCCGCACCCGGCTTCCGTCAGGTGGTACGCCAGGCTGCATCCGGCGATGCCGCCCCCGATGATCGTGATCCTCGTGTCATCCACGTGCTTCTGCGCTCCGCTCGCTCATGCTCCCTGCCCACCGCGCGGCACCCGGCCGCGCCTCAGGACAGCCCCGGGCGCAAACGCCCGCGGGCGGCGCACGTCACGCAGCACGGCCATGGCCGCGTTGCGGCCGGGGACCGCCATGACACCGCCGCCTGGATGGGTGCCGGACCCGCACAGGTACAGGCCCGCGACCGGGGTGCGGTAGTCGGCGTAGCCGGGGATGGGACGGAAACTGAACATCTGGTCGATGCTGAGCTCGCCGTGCATGATGTTCCCGCCGATGAGACCGTAGCGAGCTTCGAGGTCGGGGGGCGAGAGGACCTCCATGTGCTCGACGCTTGCCGCGAGGCCGGGCAGGTACTCGTCAAGCAGGGAGACAACCCGCTTGCCGTAGACCTCCCGCTCGGTGTCCCACGAGCCGTCGGCGAGCTGGTACGGGCCGAACTGGGTGAAACACAGGGCCAGGTGCTTGCCCACGGGGGCCAGCCCTGGATCGAGGACGGTGGGCAGCACCAGCTCCACGTAAGGTTCGCTCGATGTCCGCCCGTACTTCGCGTCGTCCCAGGCCCGCTCCAGGTAGCCGATGGACGGCGAGATCGAGATAAGGCCCCGGTGCGGGTCGCCGGGCACCCGGCCGGACCAGGCGCTTGGCACGGGGAGATGGCCGAGGGCGAGGTTGACCTTCACCGAACCAGAGCGGCTGCGGTAGCGGCGGATCGCGGTCGTGACGCCGCTGGGCAGGTGCTCCTCCCCTACCAGGTCAAGGTAGGTCGTGACCGGGTGCGCACCGGACACGACCCGGCGGCCCCGCACCACCCCCCCATCAGCGAGTTCCACCCCATAGGCGCGGCCTCCCTCCACCAGGACCGATCTCACCGGTGACCCGGTGCGGATGCGCGCGCCGTGGCTGCGCGCCGAACCGGCGAGCGCCTCGCTGAGCGCCCCCATGCCGCCGTGCACCCAGCCCCAGGCCCCGGCATGGCCGTCGACTTCACCCACCCAATGGTGCATGAGGACGTACGCCGAGCCAGGGCTCATCGGGCCTCCCCACGAGCCGACCAGCGCCTGGGTGGCCAGCGCCCCCTTGACCTTCTCGTCGGTGAACCACTCGCCGAGGAAATCCGCGGCGCTCATCGTGAACACGCGCACCACATCGACGATGTCGTGCCGGGTCCAGCGCCGGAGCCGGGCGCCGACCCTGACCCACTCCAGCACGTCACGCAGCGTCAGGTCGGGAGGCGTCACCGTCATCAAGTCACGCAGCAGGTTCGCGACGCGGCCGAAGTACTTGTCGAACTCCAGATACGCCGCCGCGTCGGCCGGCGACCTCAGCGCGATCTGCTCCGCGGTCCGTGCCGCATCACCCCAGATCGTCAGGGACGTGCCGTCCTTGTAGGGCAGGTAGTAGTCCGGCTCGATGATCGAGACGCGGTAGCCGAAATCACGCAGCCGGAGTTCCCTGACGACCTGCGGCGGCAGAAGGCTGACGACGTAAGAAGCCGAAGACACCCGGTAACCCGGCCAGGGTTCCTCCGTGACAGCCGCCCCGCCCAGCACATCGCGGCTCTCCAGAACGCACACCCGCTGCCCCGCCCGGGCAAGGTACGCGGCGCACGCCAAGCCGTTGTGGCCGCCGCCGACCACGACCACATCCCAGGACTCAGGTTCCGCCACAACCCGTCTCCCCTCGCCGGAGTTCCTCGATACCGTACGGCAAACCTGTATCGTCGTACAGGTGACCGAGAACGACACGGGAGGCACCGCCCGCCGCCCGCCCATCGTGGCCCGGCGGGGCAGCCGCCGCTCGGGACGCGGCAGGGCCGCCGTCCTCGCCGCCGCCGGCGGCGTGATCGGCGATCGCGGAGCCGACGGCACGAGGTTCACCGACGTCAGCAGGGCATCCGGCGTACCCGTCAGCACGCTGCAGTACTACTTCGGCAGCCGTGAAGACCTGCTTATCGCCGCCTTCCGCCACGAGTGCGCCCGCGAGCAGGCCGCAATGACCAGCGCCGTGCGGGCCAGCGAGGACCCATGGGACCAAATGGTCCACCTGGTGCGAGTGGGTGTCGCCGACGGCGACCGGCCCGCGCTCACCTGGCGCACCTGGGTGGAATTCTGGAGAGCCGCGCTGCGCGACGACGAACTGCGCGAGGAAGCGCACGAGGTCTACCACAGGTGGCGCGGCCTCGTGCAGGAAGTGGTCCGCGCCGGAATCACCTCCGGCCGCTTCCGCTCCGGCCTCAACCCAGACATCGCGAGCCACCAGATCGTCGCCCTCATCGACGGCATCGGGATCCCCCTCGCCCTCGGCGACCCCGGACTGCCCGCCGGCCAAGGAACTGCCACCAAAATGGTCACCGACGCGGTCGCACGGCTGCTGGGTATGCGACCACGCGGAGAGCCAGGCGCGGACTGATCACATCCATCGCGGCGACGCCGCGACCAGGGCCGCCCGGGCGCAACGAGGATTCCAGCGCTGTCGGCGGCAGGAATTCCTCCCACCCGGTGTCGGCTGCAGTCATGATCGTTCGGCCTCCGATGGCAGTTAACGACGCGGTGCTCAACAGGACGCTTACGGGCTGACGGTGATAGCTGCAGCGTGCCGGTTCGTGAATACAGGTACCCGCACACCTAGTCGATCATGGGCTCGCAAGCCCTACGCGACGCAGATTACTTGTTCGGTACGCCTTCATCGGCTTGCCGGCCGATCACCACTAGCGTGCATATCGGCGGCTACTTGCGCATTCAGGGCCGGCCATGCCCAGTCACTGAGCGCGATCCGATCTCAGGCGTGACCTGATGCCGGATCCATTGCCGATTCTGTCGTATGTGCTGTGCGCCAATTTCCGGGTATTACCACCCCCGCTTTCAGGAGGGGCTTCGGGCGACGAACTGGTTCAGCCACCGGCCGAAGTGGTCTTCGCTGCGCAGGAAGCCCGCGGCTATGACTGCCCGGCCCGGCTCCTCGATCAAGGCACGCTCCACGGTGAGCGCCACGATCTGCAGCCGCACCCGCTGATCAGGACCCATCACCTGGACAGCCTGGTCGACGGCACGGTGCAGGTGCGCGGCCATGGCCGGCGAGATCATTTTGAGCCGTGCCTCGCCGAACCATTCGGGAAATGTTGGCCAGGCTGCCTGGCAATATGCTTGCAGCGCCGGCCAGCGAGACATGGACACGAACTGAGGCGGGTCATCACCCCAAGAGGGAACGGCGCCGAGACGAACCCGGGAGGGGCCGGGCCGCACACCCACCCACAGTTGCTCCTGCCATGCACGCCACTGTGCCGCCGCCGACGCGTCACCGGCCGGGCGGGCGCGCGCCGCGGGCACGTAATCCTCGTCCCCATATGCCGGACTGCAATACCACAGCCAGTTCACGGCCTCGTTTTCGTCATCGATCCAGATCATCGGCGACGTTGCACCCAGCCGCATGCCCCGAACTCTAACCTCGCGGAGCACATGGGTGGAAGCCGCACAAACTCAGCAGGGGGCACGATCGGCGTCGTTGGCCACGTCTCGGTGCCCCGCCAGCGCCCGAGCGACCACTTCAAGGCCGGCCTCGACAGCCATGCTGACGGTCGGGCCACTGCGCGGATCGCCGGAGACCTTGGTGACCCCGCAGGCTCCGACGACGGTCAGGGGTGCCCGGGCTGCCTCGTCCTGGTGGTTCTGGAACACGTGAGCGCCAAGCCGCGAACCGCACTCGCCGAAGTCCCGTCCGAGCGGCTGCCGGCCAGGCCCACCAGCGCCGGCACTACCTTGTGAACCCGGACGCCGACGGGCGTTGGGATGCACCGGCACCCGAGTTCCCAGGTGGGGCGCATATCCCCGACTACCGTCTGGCATGGTGAGCTGAACGGATAACGAATGTGACGGAGAGCATTGCCAGCGCGAGCCCGCGATCAGCAGGGGCGAGGGTCCGGCCGGATGGCCGGGTGGCGAGGACGGTGCCCATGTAGCCGGTATCCCAGCTCCGTTTCGTCCTCCCGGTGAAGGGAGATGTCGCGACGACATCGATCCTGGTCACGGGCGGTACCGGTACGCTCGGGCGGCCCGTGGCGCAGCGGCTGCGCGATGACGGCGCCAGCGTCACCGTCCTCAGCCGCCACCGCAGGGAAACCGCCGACGGTATCCGCTACTCGGCCGGTGACCTCAGCACCGGTGAGGGCATCGAGGCTGCCGTGCGAGGTGCCGAGGTCGTCGTGCACTGCGCAGGCAGCAGCAGGGGCGACGAGCAGAAGACCCACACGCTGGTCAGCGCGGCCAAGGACGCGCGGCACATCGTGGTTATCTCCGTCGTCGGCGCGAACCGGATCCCGCAGGCCAGCGCCATCGACCGGGCGTTGTCCGGCTACTTCGGCATGAAGCCCGCCACCGAGCGGGTCGTCGAGCGTTCCGGCATCGGCTGGACCACGCTGCGTGCCACCCAGTTCCACGACCTGATCCTGATGGTGGCCAGGGCGCTGGCAAGACTTCCGGTGATCCCGGCCCCGACCGGCTCCCGGTTCCAGCCAGTCGACGCCACCGAGGTCGCCGAGCGGATGGCCGGGCTGGCGCTCGGCGAGCCGTCCGGCTTGGTCCCCGACCTGGCAGGCCCGAAAATCTACACCGTCTAGTGAGGTCCGGGCCCGTAATGGCGCATCGTCGTACGCGGGTCGGCGTGGGAGGCGGCCTCCTGAACATCCCGCAGCGGGACCCCAGCGTCCAGGGCAGTGGTGATGAACGCATGCCGCAGCGTGTGCGGCCCGACCGGCTTGGTGATCCCGGCCCGGCGGGCGGCGCGGCGCACGATCCGCCCGCGCCGTGGCGGTCCAGCCGGCGGCCATCGGCGGCCAGGAAGATCGGTCCTTCGGCCCGCTCGCCGATGGCCAGGTAGATAGCCCGGGCGGTGCGCGGGGGCAGCGGGATGGTGACCACCTTGCCGCCCTTACGCGTGACTACCAGCGTCCGGTGGCCGCGCTCGATGCCAAGCGCTTCGATGTCGGCACCGGTAGCTTCGGACACCCGCAGCCCGTTGAGGGCGAGCAGCGAGATCAGCGCATGCTCCGCCGGCGGGCCAAGACCAGCCGCGACCAGCAGGGCGCCGAGCTCGTTACGGTCAAGGCCAGTGGCATGGGACTCATAGTCCAGGCGCGGCCGCCGCACGTGCGCGGCAGGCGAGTGATCGAGGAGTTCTTCTTCGACGGCGTAGCGGTAGAACCCGGCGATCGTGCACAGGCGGCGGGTGATGGTGGCCCGGGCCCGGTAGCCATCGGGCACCTCCCGGGGACTCAGGCTGAGACCCCGATGCTGCGCCAGCCGAGGCCCCAGCGAACAACGAGAACCCAACGGTAAAACGCCAGCAGCCATCACACCAGGTCACCGCCGCGCTCGTACGGAGGCGAGCCCATCACCGAGCGACCGCACCCGAGCACCGACTATGCGTCGATTGGCATTGTTTGGCTTACATGTGTCGTTAAGTACAGATCACCTTGTTCTGGCGTGGCCCGTGGCGGGTCCTCCGCAGCCCGTGTCATGAGGCTCCTCGTCTGTGGGAAGGACAAGGGGCTCTGCGGCGATGGTGGCGCGGCGGAGACTTTCGCGGAATGCTTCGTCGGCGGTGGCATCACCGCGCCGCAACTCCACCCTGTCCGTCAACCCCGCCTCTCTAACCTTCTGAGTGGTGATGTCGAGCATGCCCTCCGATATGTCAATTCCAGCAACGCTGCCCGACCCGCCGACCGACCGGGCCAGCGCCACGATGCAGTGGCCAGTGCCAAAACCCACTTCAAGAGGCTTATTCAGGCCATCCGGTAGAAGTGCAGGCCGATTACCGCTGAGATTGTCGTGGTGAACGTATCGATCGGGCGGCGGTAGTCGGTGTGCATGATCCGCCAGTTCTTGAAGTGCGAGATTACCTGCTCGATCATCCAGCGGATCTTGTTGACCTGGCTATTGAACTCTCTCTGCCAGTCCACCAGCTCGCCGCCGGCTGGTTTCTTGAAAGGCGTAATCATGCCGTTGCCGACGTAGCCCTTGTCGCCGATCCAGTCGTAGCTGTTCACCAAGGGTGATCGAGCGGGCAGTTGTGTCCTGATGGTGCTGATGTGGCTTGCCGCGGCGGGCCTGGCGCTGACGGTTCGCTGTTAGGCGTCACCCGCTCTGGAACCCCACCGTCACCGATTTGAACGAGGCCGGGACCGTGATCTTCTGCTCGGCGGCAGCACCATCGTGAAGATTGCGCTTGCCGGGGTCTGCCGTTCGCCAGTAGCTGACCTGGCCGTGGCCACGGTGGCTGAGCGCGGAATGGGCGTTACGGTCGAGGGGTGAGTGGTCCGGTGGCGCGTTACGACGAAATCGCCGATTTCTACGAACAGAGATCCGGCAAGACCGTCTGCGATCCGGCTACCGCGGCCCTGCTGGACCTGGCCGGGGACGTCAGCGGGCTGCGGCTGCTGGAGGTCACCTGCGGGCAAGGCCGGGTGGCGCGAGAACTGGCGCGCCGCGGCGCCGCGCTGACCGGGCTGGACATCTCCGCCGCACTGCTGGCCAAGGCGCGGGCCTACGAGGCGGCAGAACCGCTGGGCATCCGCTACCTGCACGCGGACGTGACCACCCGCGGTGTGCTGGAAGGCCAGGCGTTTGACGGCGTGGTGTGCAACTACGGGCTGTCCGACATCGATGACCTCGACGGCCTGCTGGCCAACGTCGCCCGGCTGCTGCGCCCAGCCGGCTGGTTCGTGTTTTCCCTGCTGCATCCCTGCTTTCCCGGCTGGGACAGTGATGCGCCCAGTAGCTGGCCGCCCGATCAGGGGTACTACCAGGAAGGATGGTGGCTGGCCAGCAATAGCGGGTACCGCGGCCGGGTCGGCTCCAGCCACCGGATGATCTCGACCTACCTCAACTCCCTGACCGGGCACGGGCTGGCGCTGGACCGGGCCGCCGAACCACCTCCTGGCCCGGAGATGGAAGAACGGCGCCCGCCGGGCGCTGTGCCCGTGCCGTTCTACTTCGTCGCCCGCTGCTTGCGCCGGTAGCCGCGGGCAGTCCGGCCGGAACCGTCACGCTGAGCATCAGTGCGTCACGGCGTCATACAGGGTTTTCGGTCAGGCCGGTCCGATCGACCGTATCCACCAGGAGTGACGTCCGGTGCTCATAACGAATGAACGGGGCGCAGTTCGCCGCCGGGTGACACGCCGGAGCGGGGTTGCTGATTGGCGGGCTGGGATGACGATCATTGCCAGTTGTGCCCGCCGTACCCGGTCTGCCCTCGGCTGAGGAGCTTTCCGCGCTGCCAGCCGCTGAGCTGGCGGCCCGGCTGGCGGAAGCGTACAGGCTGATCGCCGAGCTGACCGGGCAGGCCGGACGGCTGACCGCGCTGAACGAGCGGCTTTCAGAGCGGGTCGATGAGCTTGAGCGGCGAGCGCGCAGGGACTCGTCCACGTCGTCACGTCCCCCGTCGTCGGACAGCCCGTATAAGAAGAGGGGCACGGGCCGGTCGCTGCGGGAGCGGGGGAAGCGGCGGCCGGGAAAGCAGCCGGGCGACCCGGGGGTGACGATGTGCCTGGTCGATGACCCGGATGAGAGCTTTGACTGCCCACCTTCGGCGTGCCGGGGGTGCGGCGCGGACCTGACCGGGGAACCGGTGACGGGGCAGCGCCGCCACCAGGTCACTGACATCGAGCCGCCACCGGAACCGAAGGTCACTCAGTACGTAGCGCAGGCAAAGGAGTGCCCGTGCTGCGGGGCGGTCACCGAGGGAGAACTGCCGCCGCACGTGCGGGCGCGGGCCAGCATCGGGCCGGAGGCCTGCGCACAGGCCGCGAATTTGACCTGCGGGAACTACATCCCGGTTCACCGGGCCACGGTGCTGTTGTGCCAGCTCGCCGGGATCACGGTCTCCACCGGGTGGATGGCCGGCATCCGGGCCAGGGCAGCCGCGCTGATAGATGACAGCGGGTTCATGGACCGGGTCCGCGAGCTGCTGAAGACCGCATCGGCCATCCACGCCGATGAGACCCCGGCCCGCGCCGCGGGCGGTACCAGGTATGTGCATCTGGCCTGCACCGCCTACCTGACCTGCATGCACACCGGCGACCGGTCGGCGGAGGCGATCGACGCGGGCGGAGTCCTGCCGGGCTACGAGGGCGTGATCGTGCGGGACGGCCACGCCGGCTACGGGCATCTCACCAGCGCCCTGCACGCATGGTGCGGGGTCCACCTGCTCCGCGACCTGAAGGGACTGTATGAGTTCGAGCCGGAGAAGCAGGGATGGGCGTCCCGGATGGCGGCCCTGCTGACCGGGGCCCGCGACGCGGCAGCGGCCGCCCGCCTCACCGGGCAGACCGCCCTAGACCCGGCCGTCCTGGAAGACCTGCTCACCCGCTACCGGGCACTCGCCGCCGCCGGGCTCGCCGCCAACTTCTACCGGCGTACCGCCACCGCGAGGGATGCCCGCCGGATCGCCCGCAGGTTCCGGACGTTCGAGGACCTGATCCTCCGCTTCGCCACCCGCCCTGACCTGGACATCTTCTCCAATAACGAAACCGGGCGGACCATCCGCCCGGTCAAGGTCCAGCAGCGCGGCTCCGGCGGCGCCTGGCGCACACTCGGCGGGCTCGCCGACTTCGCCATCGTCGAGTCCTACCTGTCAACCGCCGCGAAATGGGGCATCACCAAGCCCGACGCCCTCCGCGACCTGTTCAACGGCAACGCCTGGCAGCCGCCCGGACTCGAACCAGCCGGATAAGCCAGCAACGTCCGGCACGCGTACATCACGCCGCTGACGCTTGGTGAATAGCTACATCCAGTCTTCCGGGTTGAGGGTCAGCAGCGCGCCGGATTCGTTTAGCCCGAGGTTATCGTGGCGGTTGCCGTTAACGGGGTCGGAGATCCAGGCGAGCTGCCCGTAAATGGTGCAGGCGACCTGGACTTTCATTCCGGTGGTCTTGTGTTTTCCTGAGTAGAGTTCCGGGCGCGCTGCCCATGACCAGCAGGGAAGCAGTGTCCCATCCACGATATATTGCGTGTCCGCGTCCAGTTCGTCGGCCGCGGGAACGTAGTCGGTCAGGTCTTCCGCGATGAGCGGTGTTATTACTTTGATCGCGGGGCTTATGGCGGACTGCGAGACTCCGAATGACTCCCCGATTTCGGCCTGCGTGCGGTTATGCCGCATGTAGGCCAGGGTCACTATCACGGACTTGAAGAGGCCGAGGATCGGTGGCCATTTCTGGAAACCCGGATCCCGTTCGGCAGAGTTGATCAGCACGCAGAGGTCAATTATCTCGTCCCGGCGGAATCCGGTGGCATGATACATGTCGATGGCCCGTTTCTCTGGGAGAGAGTGTGGTAACCCAATCCTTTCGAGAAACGGGCCGTCTTTCACGTGGGCGCGCCGTTGCAAAGATCAATTTTGAATAAATCTGTCCGTCCGTGAATAAGCCTCCTACAATCATCGGTACGCTCTGGAAGGGATGCTACAGACAAAGATCCAACTCGCGGTCCACGTGATCGTGAACTGGTATCACTTCTACTGGACTTTCTCCCCCAGGGCAACGGGATTCCTTGTCTACTACTATTGCTCCCGCTCGAGCTGCAAGACTGTGTACTGGTGTGATGAACGCACGCATCATACCTCCACGATATCGCAGCGGCCGGATCAACAGATCAATGAGGGATTGTGTGGACCCCGCTGTCTCCTGCGATCGGCTGGTCGCTAACGTGGCCTCAGGAAATGAGGAACATGGTGAAGGGTAAGGAGCAAGGATCTTCAGCTTGAGCTGCACTTATGGGCGCCTTCTCGGCTAGGCCCTGCCAGGGTTCCAGTGGCCGTTCGTGGCCGTCCGGGGGGGCGATGGTGATATGATGTAGCTTCCCCAAGATAGATGGTGCATATGAATGCTGAATACGAAACTCCTGGCGCGTGAGGACAGCCAATCCCAACACCGTATGTGGGCGGTATTTTGCTATATCGGTACTCTAATTGTGCCTGTCTTTGCGCCACTGGCCATCTACTGGCTCAAGAAAGAATCTATCTTCATTAGGCGTCATGCCATTCAGTCACTTAATATGACGATCACGCTAAGTGTTTACACGACTTGTCTTACTATCCTATCCCTTGGATTCCTCGGGATGTCATCTGGCGCTGCCCTCTTCCTTGTGATTTACTTTGGCCTGGACTTGCTGATTGCAGGTTTCTTCCTGCTCTATCTGAGCAGAGCTGCAATCAGTGCAGGCCGGGGAACCTTCTATGCAGTGCCGTGGTGGATCTGTATGGGGTTGTTTAAATGAAGTAACTGATACGACTTGTGGGAGCCACGTCCCGCCGGGTGGTGTATGAGATGACCACCTCGCGATCGGTTTCTATGTAAGCACCAACGGCCTCAATTGTCACGCCAGTTTCAGTATTGGTGTCAGGGTTTTGCGTTGCCTTCTGGCAGGCGGCGAGGATTTCCGGGCCCATGTAGCGGCGCGCCTCGGTCCATTCGTCGTTCTGCTCGGCCAGTACCGCGCCGACGAGGCGGATGATGGCGTCGCGGTCGGGGTAAATGCCGACCACATCGGTCCGGCTGCGTACCTCTTTGTTCAGGCGTTCCTGGGGTTGTTGGACCAGATCTGGCGCCAGACCTCGCGGGGGAAGGCGGTGAAGGCCAGGATGTCGTGGCGTGCCTCATCCAGGTGGGTGGCGGCCTGGGGGAACTTGGCCTCCAGGGCGGTGACGACCTGGGCGTGCTGGGCGCGGACGGAGGCGGCGTCGGGCTGCTCGAAGACCGTGACCTGGACCACCCAGCTGCGCAAAGACGCCGCCCTGTATGAGCTGGCACCGCCGCGCACCGGCAGGCGCGGCCGGCCGCGGGCCAAGGGCAAGCGCCTGCCGTCCCTGGCCGCCCTCGCCAGCCAGGCCACCTGCGCCCCCGTCACCGTGCGCTGCTACGGCAAGACCGCCACCGTGCAGGCCGCCGTCATCCAGTGCCTGTGGTACGGGGTTTTCGGCCCGGTGTCGCGTTGAGCACGCCGAGCCCGGCCAGCACCGCGACCAGGATCGTGAGCGGCCCGATAAGGGAGGTGCCGATGTCCCCCTAGAGGCCGACGCTCCCGCTCTGTCCTGGCGTGACGCTGGTCACGGTGCAGCAGTGGCCCAGGGTCTTGCCCAGCGCCGCCGCGTAGGCGGGGGGTTTGACGCCGGGCTTCAGCGCGACGATGTACTGGTTGATGGCCAGCCCGGCGGCGCCGTCGAGGGTCTGCCAGCTGGTGAGTAGGGCGCCTACGACGCCGGGGTTGTAGACGGTGCCGGTGATGATGGCGGTGGCGGTCTTGCCGCCCACGGTGATGTGGATGGCCCGGCCGTCGGTCAGGCCGGCGGTGCCGGCGCTTGTGAAGGTGTAGAGCATTTGCTGCTGGGCGGGCGCGCCGGCCGGGCGCAGGGCGGCGATCTGGCCGGGGGCCACCCAGGCGGCCTCGTCCGGCCCGATCGAGGAGGCGTAGCCGACCACCGTGAGTTTCGGCGGGCCCGGCGCGCTGGCCATGGTGACCGTGCTGCCGATCGCCGCCGGGAACGGTATGAGGTGGGGGTCGATGTCGATCTCGCCGGGGCGGGTGGCCCACCGGCCCTTCTGCAGCGTGAGGTCAGCCAGCGGCCCGGACGGTGCCGGGCGGCCCATCACGGCCAGCCACATGTCCGGTGTTGCCAATACTGCGTTCACCTGGCCGTGCGGGATCGTCCTTCTCCTCTCGTCTGTGCGGCCTGGCCCGCTGGTGCGGGGGCCGCTGTTGTTCGCGGCCGGGTCAGCGGTGTCATTCCGTGTGCAGGGCGGTGGTGGTTCTGGAGGTGGCGGCCCAGATGGCGGGCCCGAGCGCGCCGGCGGCGGCGATAGCCAGCCCGGCCAGTGCCACCATCCCGGCCGGCACCGTGATGGTGATCCAGGCCGGAACGGCGGCGGTGACCTTGAAAAGCGACCTTTCCTTGATCAGGGGCAGCACCCACACGTTGCCGAGCGCCGTCCCGGCAACGGCCCCGGCCAGCGCGGAAATCCCGAGCTGGCCCACGGCCCGCGCGGTGGTGATCACAGATGATCTTGGCGCCGCCGGAGGCGTCCCGGCAGTTCCTTGTGCAGACTGGTTTGTATCGCTAACCTATTGTCCATGGCAACCGAGACTTCATACCCGGGAGACGACCCGGACCGGCTGCTGTCGAACGCGCGCGAACTCGCGCAGCGGGTGCGCAGGGAACAGCGCGCGACCTGGTTCCCCCTCCTGGTATTCGCGGCACTGACCTTCGCCTCCATCCCCGTCCGGCGCTACAGCGGCCACCACCTGGACTGCCTGGCCGTGCCGAGGATCTGCACGGTCTACTCGGACGCGGAGTTCGTGTACTGGCCGATCGCCCTGGTGCTGGCCTACGTGGCGATCGCGGCCTTCTACATCCGCCGGTCCCGGGCACGGGGCGTCGGGACACGCGTGCGGCCGTACGCCATCGCCGGGATCATCGTCGCGGTGGCGCTGACCGGTGTAGCGCTCTGGGAATTGCACAACCCCCCGGCCGGGAACCCGATGGGGCTGAACGGCTTGCCTTACCGGCTGGCCAGCCCGGGGGCTGCCATCGGGCTCGCGCTGCTAGTGCTGGCCTGGGCGGAACGCAACCGCGCCCTGCTCCTCCTGACCCTCGCCTACCTGGCGGCCGTGCTAGTGCCCATCACCTTCGGCTGGGTCCAGCACGACCCCCCTTGGTACTCCCTTCCGGCCGTCTTCCAGGGCAGCGTGCTGCTGCTCGGCGGCATCGGCTTCGCCCTGGCCCAGCGACCACTCCGGTCACCTGCGCCATGACCGGCCATCCCGCTAACGGGCTCGACGACACCGTCCACCAGCGGGTCCGGCTCGGCATCCTCACCATCGCGCACGAGGCACGGCGAGTCGAGTTCAGCTACCTGCGCAACAACCTGGAGCTGACCGCAGGAAACCTCTCCCAGCACCTCGGCGTGCTGGAAAGCGCCGGGCTCATCACCATCGAGAAGGGCTACGCCGGAAAACGCGCCCGCACGTGGGTCACCCTCACGAAAGCAGGCCAGGCCGCCCTCGCCGAGGAGATCACCCAGCTCAAGCGCCTGATCAGCCAGATCGAACGTGCCGGCACGTCGCCGGACTAGGCACACATGACCCGGACGGGCTAGACGCGACGGCGGAGCGGGCGCAATCGCGCAAGATTTGATCCCCCGCTATTGCGGAGCCACCGTGGCCCGGCTCGAAGAACTTCCAGATCTCTTGTCGCCGTAGCGTCAAGCCGTCAGGTCCGTTGAGTGGTCTCTGGCCCGTCCCCTTCCTCCTCGGTGCCGAAAACCAAGTGAGCGGTCACCGGGTCATGGGTGGCGAAGCCATCGCGCAGCGACGGCCCGGGAGGGTCGCCCTTGAGGCGGTGGCCGTGAGCTGGATACTCGGGGTCGAGGAAAAATGCTGAGTGCTGCACCCGCGCTCGTGACGAATGGACGGTTCGATCTGGCGAACCGCTGGGGTGCATGGCCCGGCGTGCGGTGGGCGGGCCGCCCCAGGGCCAAGCCCGCCGCTGACGCCGGCCCAGCGGCGCCGCGCAACGGGGCCGCTCTCGATCTGAGACCGGCTCAATTCGGCAGTGCAGGGCAGGCACTGCCAGGCACTGCCAGGCACTCGCGGTCCCGGATGATGCCGTTTCCCGAGTCGGCGGTTCTACGCGCGTGCCCTCACCTTGGGTCGGCCACGCTCTGTCACCGCTGGCGTCCCCGTGAAGCCTTGCGGCAAGGTCGTCCCGAGTCGGCAGGGGCCCGTGCGGCATGGGTGGATGGTGCGGGTCTGCGGGAGCCAGCTACCGGGAGGGGAGGCCGAGCGCTTCGGGGTGGGCCCTGCGGTAGTGCTCGGTCAGGACCTCGCTGAGGTTGCCGGGCCGGTAGGCGACGGTGCGGTGGCAGATCTGGCAGCGCGTGACCGGAAGATGGGTAACGGTCACGGGGAAGCGGCGGGGACTGGAATTGCTCATCACCTCTATGATGCCAGCCCCGTCGGCGTGACCTGGCCCTGCGCCACATGCACGCCCCGCGGCTATGAGCGGGTGTCTGGCAGGTTGCGCGTCTACCGCGGCAGTCCTTCACGGGGTGAACGCTTCAGCGAGGCGGTCGAGCTGGTCGAGGGCTTCTTGGAGCTGGACGTATGCCCTTGCTGCGCTGGGTCCGCTGGCGGGCAGCTTGCCCAGCTTATGTGCGGTACGGGCCAGGGTGACCAGGACCTCAGGGATGGCGGCTTCTGGGACGCTGCTGACGTGGGCGCCGCGGTAGTTGGACAAGATGGCCTGAATAGCTTTGGGCAGTCTGGCCAGGTCAGGCGTGCCGTCCGCGAGGAGGTAGGGCAGGTGCCATGTCTTCGGGTCGGCGGCGCTGCCGACATAGGCGAAGCACACCGCTGGCAGGTGGTATTTCGGGTGAACAAGGCCGGCCTGGGCACCGTTCCCGGACTGAGGCGTGCTGTCAGGGGCGGGTGGCAGCAGGCGCAGGCGGGCGCCTGAGGGGTTTTCGCGGGTCCGGTAGATCCCGTCGGTGCTGAGCCACCACAGGTCCACCGGTGCCTGTGGCTGGTCGAGGTGGACGAACACCCGGTCCCGGTGCCCGCCGGGGACGTGATCGCGGGCATACAGCATGATGCCATCGCTGACCGCGATGGAATGGACCTTCTGCTCGTCGGCGTACCGGTGTGCCTGGGCCAGCGCGAGATTGACCGACCGTTCGTTCCAGGCCAGCGCTCCGGGGCGCTTGACCTCTACGATCAGGTGCTTGACGCCGAGCCGGGTAAGCACCAGGTCCGCGTAGCCCACCTGGTTGTTTACCTCGGATAGGCGCCAATCCAGAACCATCGTGAACAGGTCCTCGACGATGTTCTCGGCCACCTTCTCGGCGGCCGTGCCGAACCGCCGCTGCTGAGCGAGCCGCTCCTCCCGCTTGGCAAGGAAACCCGGCCATGCGGTTGTCAGCCGGTCACAGCAGCGCCGGTAGGAAGCCAGCGACACCACCGCCACGCCCCCCAGCGTCACAGCACAACGGCCAGTTCGCCAGGGACCAACGCCCCGGGGGAGACTGCCATCCGCCGGCCCCTGATAACACCATCGGGGAAATCAGTTTTCGCCATTCAGCCAGCTCCTCAGCCATCGGCATTCATCGCCGCCCGGGCGGCCAGCCCACCTCCGACAGGTCGTCCGGTGCCCAGCCCATGCGTGATCCCGCCGCGCTGCGGCGGACGCTCCCCCACATTGTGTGACGCGCAGCACACGGGAACGGTATACACAGGACCCGGATTACGACGTGAGCCGCGCCTCAGCGCCCCGCCGGCGGCATGTGCGAGTGTTCTCCCTACAGGGATGGCCCGTATAAATATGCAGGCCGACTCGCCAGCGTGCCGTGGACGCCCGGCAATACCTACCTGTACCAGCCGGCCGACCGGTTCTGGCACTTCCAGTTCATCGAGGCCGGAATATTCGCGCTGCTCACGGCGGCTGCGCTCGGCGCCACGATCTGGCTGCTCCACCGCCGCGCTGCCTGACGGCCCCACCTCGCAGATGGCCCCGGTGAATAGCGCCAGACGGGCACCAACCCCGGGAGCGCAGAATCGGAACCACGCGAACGGCAAGAAGGCGCACAGGTTCCCGTTCAGCCAAGGGCGGTCGCGTGTCGTTTCCCGGCCAGCAGGCCGCGATGGCGCTGAGGCTGGAGAAGCGGCCAACCGGGCGCGACCGGTGATGAGCGCCGCAGACGACAACTTATGGTCGTCCGCCAGCCGACCCCGATCTGGGTGATATGTGCTGGGTGCTCCTCGCCGCCCGGAGCCGCGGCGAGGAGCACAGAGTCGGCAGATCACGCCGGACCCGAAGTTGGATCACGCCCAGTGACTGGGCCTGGTCCGCAGCCGTGCGCAAGTAGCCGCCGATCGGCGCGGCCGAGCAGTCGACTTCGGGCAGGCAGCGGCGCGGATCCGGGAGATCTGCGTGCTTGCGCTACGGCCCGCGGACGGTCATGGCGATGGCGAGATTCTGGCTTGGCCGGTCAGCCGATCGGCTTGCGGAAGAACACGGCACCGGCTGCCAGACTCCAGTCCTGTCACCGAGCTGCACACGTGGTTCGCGCACGTGGATGCGGACGGCTGCCATTCCGTCCCCAGAAGGGCTGGGGCTGGCTCAGGCGCTGTCGCGCAACTCGAAGGCGTCGGGGGTGATGTCGATGTGGAACTCCACGCCGAGGATCCTCGCCAGCCGGGACAAGGTGGCCAGCGACGGCTCGTGGTCACCGGCTCCCAGCCTGGCGACGGCGGGCTGGTGCATGCCCAGCAGGCGGGCCAGCCCGGTCTGCGACAGGCCATGCTCGACCCGGTAGCCGATCACCCGCATCGCGACCGCGTGTGCCAGTGCCGTCCGCTCATGCTCGCGGCGGATCTCCGGGTCGGCCAGCTCCTCAGCCGCGATCTGGCCCGCGGTCCTCAGCTCCGACACCTTGGGCATCAGTCCCCCTCCACCTTCGCCAGCCGCTCCAGCGCCCGCACCGCCCGGGCGAAGCCCCGCGGGTCGGACTGGGCCTCCGGCCCGACCGCCGCCACCACTAACACCTCCCCGACCTGCCGGTACAGCGCCCGCCAGGCGCCGCGCCCGGCCCGGGGCCGAAGCTCCCTCAGCCCCTCGGCACCGCGCACCGCGCTGGTGTGCGGATACCCCCGGCAGCGGGCCGCAGGCGCCGAGCTTGGCGCCGGCGTGCCCCAGCTTTGCTGCCGCCCGAGCGAGCAGTTGCCACGACGGGCAGGATTCCCGCCGGACGAGCCGGCTCGGCGTGTGGTCAGCCGGGTGCGGTGGCGGCTGCCCATCGTGCCCGCTCTGTGAGCTTGTCCCTGGTGGATGCGGGCAGGTCGGCTCCGATCTGCACGGCGAAGTCGGCGAACCCGTCATGCCCGGGCAGCTCGGCCAGGCACTCCTTCGCCAGTGTGCGGGCGGCGCCGGTGTTCCCCCGTAGCTGGGCCAGCCGCGCCCGGGTGACCGTGAGCTCGGGTCCGCCGAGAGCGGGATGGGTGGCGAGGCGGTCCAGCCGGTCCTCGGCCTCCGACCCGGCCAGCCGCTCCAGCAGCAGCGAGTGCCATTCCGCGAGGTCGCGGGTCCGGTCGCGGCGGCGGTAGTGCGGGTCCGGGTAACTGTACGAGGGCCGGGAGGAGGGCTTGGCGGCCTCCGCGCGGGCGATCTGGTCCAGCGCGTCCAGGTAGCAGTCCGCGAACGCGGTCCACGCGTCCGGGGCGCGCAGCGTCCGGCCGAGCACGCTGGCGAGCGAGGTCTCCTTCTCGGCCAGCTTGCCCCACCCACTGCGTGACCAGCCGTACGCCGACTCCCACCTGGGCAGCTGCGCCGCGGCGACGGTGGCGAACCGGGCGAACCCGTGCCGCTCCCGCACGAACTCCCAGAGCGCCGCGACAGCGTCGGAGACCACGAACTGGGCCGCTTCCATCGGGTCCTCGGACCGGAAGTAGTCGAAGCGCTTCGTCTCGCAGGCGAGGTCGACGAGGAGCGCCACGGCCTCCTCCGCCGGCCCGCAGTCCCCGTGGCGCAGCGCGGCCAGCGCGTCGGCTGCCAGCCGGCGGAACGTCAGCCGCCAGCGCGTCCGCTCCTTCGGGGAGACGCGCCGGTCCCCGGCGATGTAGGCGCCCGCCCTGGCCAGTTCGGCGAAGTCGCGGACCTCCCACAGCACGGTGCCCGGGTCGGGCGGCTCGGCTGCCGCGCGCTTACGTGCCGCGTCCTGGGCGGGATCCAGCTCGCTTTCGATGCGCTCGCGCAGCTGCGCCGGGCCCCGCCAGTACCGGTTCCACAGGGCCTTCTTGATCCTGTCCTCGTCGAGGCCTGCGAGCTTGGCGAAGAACTCGTCGCGGTTCATCCGGTTCAGGGGCACGGCAGCTGATGTTAGGCCAATCGGCGGCCCTCGCGTGAGTTGTAGACGGTTGGCCGAGTTCCGGGGTTCCGGCGTTCCCACCCGGTCGTCATCCCTGCCGCCGCCGCGCTCCTGTCGTCAGGGCCACAGGATTGTCCGCGGGCCCGTGGCGCGGGCGCGCAGCGCTTCGAGGACGGTCGCCTTGCCGGTCCCGGTGAGACCGTAGCCGCGGTCGCGCCAGTCAGCGCCGACCGTCAGAAGGCCGAGCGCGCGGCACAAGTTGCCGGTGTCTTGGATGGCCCAGTTCACGTCATCCTCGCTGGGCGGGTCGCCGGTCCGGTTCTCGCGGAACCCTTCCTCGCCCGCTGCGGTCCACACGGTGGCCCGGATCTCGTCGCGGGGGCGCCAGTCGGCCTCCAGCAGCTGTGCGAGGAACAGTTCGCCCGTGTACGCCGTGAAGTCGCTGTGGCCGGCCAGCAGGAAGGCGGCAACGGCCCGCCACAGCTGCTCAGGATCGTCGGCGAGCCGGCGGCCCTTCGCGGTGAGTGTCAGCTTGTGGCCCGTCCGGCATGCCAGCCCGAGCTGCTGGGCGAACTCACGCACATGGTGCAGGTCGTACAGGTCGTCCTCGGTCCGCGGTCGGCTGTCGAAATCCCATCCGAACCGGTCCGCGTTCTGCCAACCGGCGTCTTCTCGGGCGATGTGGCGCAGGGGAGTCTGGCTGACCTGGAGGCTGGCGCCGACCAGGCGCTGAGCGCGTTTGTGTACCAGGGTGAAGATCGTGGGATCGGGTTTGCTATCCGCCGGGCCGCTGCCCATGGCGGCTTGGCCTGCCGCCACTGGCGGGGCCATCCGGCCTGGCCGGGCCTGGTGGGTGGTTCCTGCTCGCACTCGGGGGCCTGGCGGACCTGGGCCGCAATCATGACAAGCACCTGACCTACGCCGATCGGGACGAGGACGGCGGGGCTGCGTCAGCGTGATCTTGTGCGATACGGGGCCGCTGGCCGCTGGTCGCCGCGTTCAACGCAGCTGACCGCGACCACGCCCGCTGCGCCGAGTTCCTGCGGGAGAACTGGTCCCGCCTGGTCGTCGCGTCGCTGGTGGTCACCGAAGTCTGCCACCTGCTCGCCGACCCGCAGCGCCGCGGACGTCCTAGCCTGGCTGCGGAGTTCTGTGCTGCGATCGCTGAGGACGACGAGCTGGATCGCTTCGCGGACGTGCCGCTCCTCGATGACGGCAGGCAACAGCCGCCCGTGCCCCCCGGCGAGGACATATTCGGGTGAATTACCTCCTCGACACCAACGCTGTGGTCGCCCTCCTGCGGAACAAGCCAGCCGGGATGCGGCACCGGTACCGGGAGGCGGAGACGTCAGGCGACTGCCTCGCGGTCTCGTCCGTGGTCTTGTTCGAGCTGTGGTATGGCGTGGAAAAGAGCATTCAGGTGCTGGAGAACACTGAGCGCCTCCGGATCTTCCTCTCCGGTGACCTGGACCTCCTGGCCTTCGATGACGAGGACGCCAAGACCGCCGGCCAGGTGCGCGCGGTCCTGGAGAAGAGCGGAACGCCGGCCGGCACCTACGACCTCATGATCGCTGGTCAGGCACTTCGTCACGGACTGACAGTCGTAACGGCGAACACCTCCGAGTTCAGCAGAGTTCCCGGCCTGAGCTGGGTGGACTGGACGAGCTAGTCCGGCGCCTCGACCAGGCTGCGGCAGCTTTCCTGCAGCATGCACGCGCGCTGCACCGCAGCGACATCGGGCAGTAAAGACAAATGTCATGTGCCGATGTTCGTCTTGCTGGCGCCGTTGGGGCCGATGAACCCGGTGATCTGGCCTGGAGGACGGTGAAACGTCATTACCGGCCGCACCTGTGCGGTTCACTCCGGGCGACGGAACGGCGGCTCGTCCTCGGGGGCCGGCCCGTGATTCTCGTCGCCTGCGAGCACCGAAGCCGCGGAGCTGGCCGCTTTGCGGGACCGGGCGGCGCTGTCGCCAGCGAGTCCGCTTTGCCCGATGCACCACTCCGTCCACTCCGGCAGCAGCTGGAGCGCCGGGTTGGCATAGTCGGCAAAGTAGCCTTCGCGGATCAGGTGCGCTGCCATCTCGATACGGTGCGGCGAGCAGGCGTAGAACGAGCGCTCGTCCGGATTCTCATGCGGTCCCCACTCACCAAGGATGGTGCCCGTGGCCTCGGTCACCGCCTCGGGGACGTTATCGTGCCGTGTGGCGTACCAGTCCAGGAACGCATCCTGCACATGGCCGGCGCCGAACGGGGATGAGCTTGCGCCGGCGTCCGCGGATCCGGTGAGGTCGCGGGCACGGCGCCGGAGCCGGTAGTACTCATGGATGAGCTCGCGGGGCTCCTGGCCCTGTAGCATGCCCGCCAGGACCCCGGTCTGCAGGCAGGGGGCCAGCAGCCGGGCGGTCATCCCCGCCGCGCACAGCGACAGCGCCGCGCCGGAGGCTGCAGGGCCAACGGCGTCGCGCCATTCACGCAACCCGTCCTCGGCCGAGGCGAACACGCCGGCGCCGACGACGACGTCGATCCAGCACAAGTCGATGTCCCAGGCATACCAGTGATCCGGTACGCCCCCTTCGTAGCTGAACGGGGCTATGAGCAGGAGCCGGCTGCCGTACACGTCGCGGGCAACCAAGGGTTCCCCGGCCGGCCGGGAACCACCGGCCGGGCAGCTGACCACGGGCTCCAGCCCGCGGCCCGCCAGCAGCTTGGTGACCTTGCCCGCTTCGGCCAGCGCGGTCTCATAGGGATCCTGGATGTCGGGGAACTCCTCGCGGACGCTCAGGGCAGTCTCGCCCACCGCCTCGGTGAGCATCCTCGGCGTCGTCAAAGCCAGCCCGCACAACAGCGCCCAGAGCTTCTGCCAGTCATCACCGCCCTGGGCTATCCCCGCGCGCAGCGCAGCCCCGGCCTCCTCCGCGAGGGTGCGCAGCCACTGGGCTGGATGAAGACCGGTCTCCAGCGACTGCAAGCGATCGCAGAACTCATCGCCCACGATCTGGCAGGCCTGCGTCTCCAGATCGGCCAGGCGGGACGGCCAGGTGAGGGCACGGGCCCGGGCGAGAATGCGTTCGTGGGATTCCCGCCACCACGCCGCGGCCGGCGCGCCGCCCGCCAGGCGATAGGCCAGCTCCCGGAACGCCGCCCGCTCCGGATCCGCAAGCGCAAGCTGGTCGGCGCCGTCATGCCCTACCTGGCGGCGATGACTCCGGACAATTGGCAGGTGACGCTGTGCGACGACGCGATCGACGAGCCCGATTACGACGGTCGATACGACGTTGTCGCTATCACGGTGCGCACGGTCACCTCACTCAGGGCCTTCGAGATCGCCGACAGGTTCCGCGAGAGAGGGGCCAGCGTTCTGATGGGCGGGCCCCATGCGACCTTCTACCACGAAGAGATGGCCGGCCACGCCAACGCCGTTTGTATCGGCGAGGGCGAGGAGATCTTTCCGCAGATGCTCGAGGATGCCGCGGCGGGGCGCCTGCAGAGGTTCTACAAACGCAAGGAGGCTGCGAGCCTTGACGCCCTGCCGACACCGCGCTGGGATCTGCTCAACCCGAAGCACCACGTCTTTTACAGTCCCTACGTCATCCAGCAGTCGCGTAGCTGCCCCTACACCTGTGACTTCTGCGCGGAGCGGCGACTGAACGGCGACTACGGCTGGCGCGGTCGCCCGGCCGACGAGATCGTCGAGGAGATCAAGAAGTGCGGGTCGCGCCACATCTTCTTCGCCGCCAGCCAGTTCGTGGGCCACAAGGCCCGCACAATGGAGCTCCTTGAGAAACTGATCCCGCTCAAGATCCATTGGTCGGCGCTGTTCTCGCCGCGCTTCGGTCTCGACGAGGAATTCATCGACCTGGCGAAGCGCTCGGGGCTGCTCCACGTTAACATGGGGATCGAGAGCGTTTCCCAGAAGACGTTGAAGACCATGCACAAGGACTTCAACCAGGTCCAGACCTACGTGGACATGATCAAGAACCTGAACGAGCGCAACATCAGCTACTCGTTCAACTTCGTGCTCGGCGGCGACACGGATGATCTCGAGGTGCTGTCCACGACGCTCGAGTTCGTGCAGAAACACAAGGTTCCGGCCGCCTATTTCAATCTCCTGGCGCCCTTGCGCGGCACGCCGCTCCACGACCGCATGAAAGCGGACGGCGCCATCCTCGACGAGCCCAACCTGGAGCGCTGGGCCGGCGTCCACTGCCACTTCCACCCCAGACTCATGACCATGGAGCAGTTGATGGACGGCGTGAAGC
>OFGU01000006.1_pt1 | contig 21991 bp, 18 predicted proteins | sample 1521841 | NCBI WGS metagenome assembly OFGU01 (sample SAMEA2553413, study PRJEB24118) | soil metagenome
CTGGTTCACGCGGCCGTGCTCCACCGAGTAGCGGTACGGCCGGACCAAACAGAGGCAGAAAACCCGTTGCGCGACACTACCCGGGCGTTCCCCGTGCGCCCCCTTGGGGGCGGGCGCCCAGGGAAACCCGCCTGTAAGTTGTGCATGACGGGGCCGTCGTCACTCGCGTGGAGCTGAGCATGACGGAACGATCAGAAAGCGGTGCTACGCCGCCTCCCTACGTCCGGTTGTCCGGCATCACCAAAGCGTTTGGTGGTGTGCAGGCACTCGACGGAGTTGACGTCGACTTCGCCGATGGTGAGATCCATGGCCTGCTCGGCGAGAACGGCAGCGGAAAGTCTACGCTCATCAAGGTATTGGCTGGGTTCCATACCCCGGATGAGGGTGAAATCTTCGTCCGTGGTGAGCCCGTCGATCTTCCGATGAAGCCGGGAGCTTACCGCGACCTCGGATTCGCCTTTGTCCACCAGGACCTTGGTCTGGTGCAGTCGCTGAGTGTGCTTGAAAATGTGCGGATGGAACGATTTGCGGCGGCGAGGCGTTCGATGCACATTTCTTGGCGATCTCAGGAACGCATCACCACCGAACTATTCGAGCGCTTCCGAGCCCCTTGGATTTCCGCGCGCGCTACCGTCGCCGATCTGCGTCCCATCGACCGTGCACTCGTCGCGATCATCAGGGCGCTTTCCAACTTGGAACTGCGGGAGGAGGACGGCGGGGCCAAACCGGGCAACCTGCTCGTCCTGGACGAGCCGACCGCCTTCCTTTCCCGCGCCGAGGCGGACCAGATGTTCGCGACACTTCGCCATATCGCTGCGGGAGGCACATCGGTACTCTTTGTGTCGCACAAGCTCCACGAGGTTATCGACCTCACGCACCGCATCACCGTACTGCGCGACGGACGTGTTGTCGGCACACGACTCACACGCGACGTCGCGGAGAAGGATCTCACCCGTATGGTCCTCGGCCGTGACCAGATCAGTACCACGCCCGCACAGGCTGAAGTCTCCACTGCCGCAACACCTACGGCAGGTAAGCCACTGCTGTCCCTCCGCAAGCTGCGTATTTCTGGTCGCCTCGACCAGATGGATCTTGAGGTTCCTGACGGGCAGATCCTCGGGCTCACCGGGCTTGAGGGTTCTGGGTTCGAGGAGATGCTCTACGCGCTTTTCGGGCTCTGCACTCGACCTGTCTCTGGCAGCGTCTTGCTGGCGGGGGAAACCGAGAAACTCGCACGGCTGACGCCCGAACGTGCTATGGGCCTCGGGATCGCCCTAGTCCCCGGGGACAGGCAGACTCAGGGGTGCATCCCAAGCTTGGCTGTCCGCGAGAACCTTGCGGCACCTGTATTCGACACATTCTGGTCCGGCACGCACATGTCGTGGCGCCGGATCAATGCCGCGGCCAGGAAGCTGACCGAACAGTTCGACATCCGGCCGCGCGAAGTGGAGCGGGAGGTGGCGACCCTCTCAGGCGGTAACCAGCAGAAGGTCGTGCTCGCTAAGTGGCTTCAGATCAGGCCACGGGTGCTGCTCCTGCACGAGCCGACCCAAGGCGTCGACATCGGAGCTCGTGAGCAGATTTTCGCGTTCATCCGCGCCGCCACCCGGGAAGGCAAATGCACCGTCGTCGCCAGCACCGACTACGAGCAGTTGGAGCAACTGTGCACTCGCGTGCTGGTCATCGGCGATGGGCATGTCACAGCGGACCTGCGCGATCGCGAGGTCAATAAGGACAGGATTGCCGAAGAATGCCTCCTGAGTCAGCGCACCGTGATCACTAGGAGCGAGGCATGACATGACTACTCGGCATAATCTCAACGGCTCGGTGGAGCCCGAGACAGGCGTAGAGCCTGATCGCTCGGCGAGCGCCAGTGCGCGCACTCGTCGTATCCGGATCATGCGGCGGATCGAGGCTTCCGTGCTGCCGGCAGGGCTGGTCTTGGTCTACCTTGCCTTCGCGCTGGCAGAGCCGGGGACGTACCCGACCGTCTCGAACCTGGCCACGATGCTCGCATCGCAGGCTGTGCTCGTGCTTGTCACACTTGCGCTGCTCTTGCCGCTGACGGCGGGTGACTACGATCTGTCGGTTGGGGCCATGGTTGGCTTCTCCGCGATGATCATCGCTGAGCTCAATGTTCAACATGGCTGGCCGGTTGGGTTGGCGCTGTTGGCGGCCCTCGTGGTCGGCATCTGCCTCGGCGCGATCAACAGCTTCTTCACCATTACCGTCGGAATCGAATCACTCATCGTGACGCTCGGCAGCGCGACCGTGATTCAGGGCTTCACCCTGTGGATCAGCGGCTCCAACACTGTAAGCGGGGTTTCCCAGGATCTCGTGAACCCGGTCATCGTCTACCGATTCCTGAGCATCCCGCTTGAGTTCTACTTCGCGCTCGGTGTGGCGATCATTATGTGGTACGTCTTCGAGTACACGCCCTTGGGGCGTCGTCTCCTTATCACGGGCCGCGGACCGGTCGTCGCACGCCTTACCGGCATCCGCGTGAATCGCATCCGGGCTGGCTCGTTTGTCCTGTCAGGCCTGATCAGCGCGCTCGCCGGAGCACTTTACGCTGGGACCTCCGGGGCAGCCGCGCCGACCGGCGGCAGTGAGTTCCTGCTGCCCGCCTTCGCCGCCGCCTTCCTTGGCGCGACCACCATCTACCCAGGGCGGTTCAACCCCATCGGGTCGCTTATCGCCGTGTATTTCCTTGTATTCGGAGTTACCGGGCTCGAATTCCTTGGCGCTCCCGACTACGTGCAGGAACTCTTCTATGGCACTGCCCTGATCATCGCGGTCACCTTCTCCCAGATCGTGCGCCGCAAGGAGGCCAGCGCGAGGTCAGGCCGATGAGCGAGTCCGACGGTGGGGCACCACTCGATGAGAATGCGCTGGAGCAGCTCGCTCAGCGGTTCCTCCTTGCGCGTCGCACAGGACGGACCGCCGGGCCCGCGAGCGAATACACAATGCTGCGTGATACTGAAACCGGGCTGCGGGTGGCCGCAAAACTTGGGCAGATGCTGGCGGCAGATGGCATCGGCATATCCGGGCTCAAGCTGGGCGCGAATGACTCAGCCGCCCAGCGCGCGATGGGCCTGCCCGGGCCTCTCGTCGCTCCGTTGTACGAGGAATGGATGCTTCCGGCGCAGGCAGCGGTCCCGCTGTCCCGCTTTGTCCAGCCGAAGCTCGAGGCCGAGATCGGCTTCCGCCTCGTGAGAGGGACATGGGTCGCGCTCGCGTGCATCGAGATCGCTGACAGTCGGCTCAGCGGCTGGTCCGGCCAAGGCGGACAGATACTGGCGGACTTCGCCCTTAACGGAGCGATCGTGCGGGGGACGGATCTCGGTACGGCGGCGGAGACGTCATACGAAGTGCGCCACGATGGCGCACTCGTCGCCGCCGGCACGGCATCGGTGAGCGAGGCCAGGCGCCGCATGGAGAAACACGCGGCAGACGCCGGTGTGCGCTTCGTCGCCTCAGGTGCGCTGCACGCACTTGTCGACCTGGAGCCGGGTGCCTGGGCTCTGCGTTTCCGCGAAGGCGGCGAGGTCGCGGTCACAGTCACCGGCACGACCGCCCCGGAGTAATGGAGGTAATTGTGTTCGACCTGTTGCTCACTGGCGGAACGGTCGTCAATCACTGGGGGAGCGTGCGCGCTGATGTCGGTGTCCTTGGCGGAAAGATCGCCGCGGTGGCGGCACCGGGTGCGCTAACCACGGACGCCGCGGTGGTCACCGACGCGACGGGGATGTATGTCCTGCCCGGCGGAGTCGACGCTCATGTTCACTTCGACCTGAGTCTCACCGATGCCATGTCCGCCCAGTCCTCAGCACGCGGTAGCAGAGCCGCCGCATTCGGCGGTACCACTACCTTCCTCGACTTCTCGCTACAGCATGACGACGAGAGCTTGATCGGGAGCATCGAGGACAAGCTGGCCGCCCTGAAGACACAGGCGCCAGTGGTCGACTATGGCCTGCACGCGATGGTGACCGGTGACGTTCCCTTCGCTGTGATGGATGAGGTCGCCGACGCCATCAGCGGCGGCGTCAGCTCAATCAAGATGTTCACCACCTTCTCCGGCGCGTCAGCATCAGGTGACCTCTTCTCCGATGACGGCCGTATCTGGGGCGTGATGCAGTCTGCGGCCCGCCACGGCGGGATCGTCATGGTGCACTGCGAGGACGACTGCCTCATCAGGTACCACGTCCAGCGGCTGTATGCACAGGGCGAGCAGAACGGGCGGAACATCCACCGTGCGCGTCCTGAAATCGTGGAAGAGGCCGCGATCCGCCGGATGATCCTGCTATCGGAACGCTCGGGCAGCCCGCTGTACGTCGTGCATGTCTCATCTGAGCTGGGAATCGCCGCCATCGCTGACGCGCGGGCACGCCACGCTCCGGTCTTCGGGGAGGTACTGCACAATTATCTTGTCTTCACATCCGAGGACTACGCGCGCGAAGACGGCACCCTCTACCACAATTACCCTCCGCTCAAAAAGCCGGCGGACCAAGCGGCATTGTGGCGCAGCCTGAGAGATGGCAGCCTGGACACTGTCGCATCAGATGACTTCACGATTCCCCGCGCAGCGAAGCTGTCCGGCCAGGTCGTGGACAACGTTCCTGGCGGTCATAACGGGATCGAGACCCGGCTCAACGTGCTGTTCTCCGAGGGCGTCTGTGAAGGGAAACTCAGTCTCGAGCGGTTCGTCGAACTGGCATCTGCGGCGCCCGCGCGGCTGTTCGGGATCTACCCCCGCAAAGGGGCAGTCACGGTGGGAAGCGACGCCGATCTTATCGTGTTCGACCCAGCCGCAGAATGGATAGTAAGCCTCGATCAGCTTCACTCGGATTGCGACTACAGCATCTGGGAAGGACGAACACTCCACGGCAGGGTCCGTTCCACATACCTTCGCGGCCGACCGCTCATCCTTGACAGCAAGTGGGTAGGTGACGGCGTTACCGGCGAGTTCGTGCCGGCCGGCCATCCGTCATCATCGGACTCATCGAACTGGCGCTAGCGATGACTGCCGACCGTCCAAGCAGGGCACTATTCGACGGGTTCCACCGCGCGCCGGCCAGGTCATATCTATACGGGATTGGCTATACGGCGGAGGCGCTCGCCCGCCCGATCGTTGGTATCGCTCACTCGTGGACGTCCACGATGCCCTGCAACTTCAACCATCGCGATCTTGCTGCTGCCGCGGCGGCCGGAATCCGCGAAGCGGACGGCACTCCGATGGAGTTCTCTACGGTGGCCATCTCCGATGGCATCACAATGGGAACCCCGGGAATGCGCTCTTCCCTGGTCAGCCGAGAAGTAATCGCCGACTCCGTCGAGTTGATGGCCCGGGGTCACCTCTTTGACGCTCTGGTCTGCATTTCCTCATGTGACAAGACCGTTCCTGCGTGCGCCATGGCCATGACGCGGGTCAACCGGCCGGGCGTGCTCCTCTACGGCGGCACGATGCTGCCCGGCCTCTTCCGCGGCAAACGGGTCGCTGTAGGCGACGTATTTGAGGCCGTCGGCGCGGTCGCGGCTGGACGGATGTCGGTGGGGGACCTGGAGGAGCTTGAGCGATCAGCGTGCCCGGGCCCGGGTGCCTGCGGCGGCCAGTACACCGCGAACACGATGTCCATGGTGATGGAGGTGATCGGCCTCTCGCCACTGGGGGCAAATTCGGTGCCCGCGGTCGCGGCGGGCAAGCAGGATGCCGCGCGCCGCGCTGGTGCTATCGCCATGGAGTGCCTGGCAGCCGATCGTCGGCCGCTCGACATCCTGACCCGGCAGGCGTTCCTCAACGCCGTGGCGGCCGTCAGCGCGTCAGGGGGCTCGACCAACGCCGCACTGCACTTGCTGGCGATGGCACGTGAGGCCGGCGTCCCGCTGTCGCTGCAGGACATCGACGACATTTCACGGCGCACCCCGCTCATCGGCGACCTGAAACCCGGCGGCAGATACACGGCGGCCGAGTGGCACGAGGCGGGCGGGGTCGCCGCACTGCTGAGGGAACTGGTTGCTGAGGGGTGCATAGATGGATCGACCCTGACGGTGACCGGGCGGACCCTCGGCGATGAAATCAGACGGCAGCCGCTTGGCCCTAGCTCGCAGGACGTCATACGGTCCGCCCAGTCTCCGCTTGCACGAGAGGGCGGACTGTGTGTGCTCACCGGCAACATCGCTCCTGGCGGTGCAGTGGTGAAAGTGACCGCGCATACGCCCCGGTACCACCGGGGCATAGCTCGTGTTTTCGACGGTGAGGACGCCGCCATAGCGGCCGTGCTGGACGGGCGCATCCGGGCTGGCGACACGGTGGTGATCAGGAATGAAGGACCGCGCGGTGGCCCTGGGATGCCCGAGATGCTGCTCGTTACCGCTGCGATAGTCGGTGGCGGCCTTGGGGATGATGTGGCGCTAGTGACTGACGGCAGGTTCAGCGGGGCGACACGTGGCCTCATGATCGGCCATGTTTCGCCGGAAGCAGCTGCCGGTGGGCCGATCGCCAGGCTTCGCGACGGCGATGAGATCGAGATCGACGTGGAACGTCGATCAGTCCGCGTGCTCAGCGTGGATCTGGCATCCCGACCGGTGGTGATCGGCTCCAAACCCCCGCCGGCACCAGGTGTCTTCACCAAGTACGTGGCGACTGTGGGTTCCGCGTCCGAGGGTGCCGCTACTACGGGCGGACTCCGCGCCGCAGCCGAGGGTTTCGGCGCCGCGGCCGACGGAGGCGTCGGCCGCCTGGACGCGCCGGAATCTCCTGCGGACTGAAACGGAACGAGGTGCACATGCCAGCACAAGATCTCTGCCTCGACGAGGATGGGCTCCGGCTGCGGCGTGCAGTCATTGGCGATGACTGGGTCGACTCGTCGCTCGATGCTGCCGACGAATTCACCCGGCCGTTGCAGGAGATCGCGACCAACAATGTCTGGGGAAACATCTGGACCAGGCCTGGGCTCTCCCTTACCTCGAGAAGCCTCGTCACAGTGGCCATACTGGTGGCGCTTAACCGTCCTGCCGAGCTTGCACTCCATGTCGCTGGCGCACTGCGCAATGGCTGTTCCCGTGATGAGATCCGGGAGGTTCTCATCCACTGCTCCGCCTACTGCGGCATGCCTGCGGCTGTGGACGCGTTCGCGGTAGCGCGAAAAGTGCTCGCCGACGCCGACGCCGTGGCTGCAGGGGGCAGAAGTGACGGCTAGCGCGCTCGCACAAGTGATTGACGACCTCGCTGCGCGTGAACGGACGTCAGTTGCGGAGATGGTGGGTGCCGCCGTTATCTGCGCACGGAAGTGGCAGCCGATCGTTGACTCTTACATCGAGATCGCGGACGACTCTGCCATGGCTGCAGCAGCTGCGGCTGTGCAAGAAGGGGCAGCGCTTAGCGGTATTCCAGTTGCAGTTAAGGACAACATTGACGTCGCGGGCATGGGTTGTACCGCTGGTTCCGGATTCTTCGCCGACCGGATAGCCACGGCCGATGCTGGCTGCGTACGCAGGCTGCGCGACGCGGGCGCGGTCGTCATCGGCAAGACCAACATGCACGAGTTCGCATATGGTGCGACGAACGACAATCCCTTCTTCGGCCGCTGCCGCAATCCCTGGAATCTCGATCGCATCTCGGGCGGCTCAAGCGGGGGAAGCGCCGTCGCAGTCGCCACAGACTCGTGCGTCGCGGCCCTCGCCTCTGACACTGGCGGTTCGGGACGGATACCGGCCGCGTTCTGTGGCGTCACAGGGTTCCGGCCATCGCATGGCGCGATCACCTGCACCAGGGTCTTCCCTGTCGCGTGGTCGTTCGACACCGTCTCGATTATGGCCAGGCAGGTCAGGGACGTTGCTGCGGTATTCGATGTCATCGCAGGCTACGACCCGGACGACGCGCGGTCTGCGCGCGAGCCTGCTGCCGCACGCGCCTGCGGCGCGGGCACCGCAGGCGCCAACCTGAGGATCGGCCTGGTAGGCACGGCCGACGCCGCGGACACGGAGCGCGAGATCTCCGCCGCGATCACGAGCGCCGCGGACGTCTTCGACTCGGCAGGCCACATGGTGACTGCCGTCGGAGTGCCCGGCCTGGGGGAAGCATTTGATGCCTGCGACAGGATCATGAAGTCCGAGGCGCTCGCGGTGCACCTGGAACGGATGGAGCGTCATCCGGAAGGCTTCGGCGAAGATATCAGGCGCCGTCTTGATCTCGGCAGGCGGATATCGGCCGCTTCTCTCGCTGAGGCTTACGACTACCAGGCCAGGTGGATCAGGCGCATTGAAAACCTCTTCGACGAGCTGGACATTCTGATTCTGCCGACAGTGCCCGTCTCATCTCCGCCTGCACAGGGCGCCGAAACCTTGTCCACAACGGCTCAGGTCGCCCGGCTGACTTATCCGTGGAGCCTCGCCCGGGTGCCCGCGCTCTCCCTGCCGTGCGGGCACACCAGCGAGGGAATGCCCATCGGCATGCAAATGGTCGGGGCGCGATTCTGCGAAGCAGATCTGTTCACGCTCGGCCGCCAGTACCAGCAGTCGACGGCATGGCACCTGCTCCGGCCACCGGAGGCCGTTGCGCAATGAGCGAGCCTGCGCGCCGACGCCAACGACGACCCTCGCGACGAGGAGGTCCGGCACATGCCTGAGCAGGTCAGGAGGTCACTGCCCCTGGAGGGGATCAGGGTGCTCGAACTCGGGGATTTCGTAGCGGGGCCGACGGCGGGACGGCTGATGGCCGAGTTCGGAGCGGAGGTACTCAAGGTGGAGAAGCCTGGAGCAGGTGACCAGGTTCGGCAATGGCGGCTGTACGGCGATGAGGTGTCGATGCTCTGGCGTACGCTCGCCCGCAACAAGAAGTCGGTCACGGTCGATCTAAGCCGCGCCGAAGGCGCGGAACTTATCCGCGTGCTGGTTAGACGGTGCGATGTCCTGATCGAGAACTTCCGCCCAAGCAAGCTGGAGTCCTGGGGCATCGGTCCTGACGTTCTTCGACGGGAGAATCCGTCGCTTGTGATCGTCCGGATCTCCGGATTCGGGCAATCAGGGCCATACCGTAATCGTGTAGGTTTTGGCGGCGTGGCCGAGGCCATGGGAGGGCTGCGCGGTACCACCGGCTACCCCGACCGGCCTCCTACACGTGTCGGAGTCAGCATCGGCGACACGCTCGCCGGGCTCTACGCCGTGATCGGGGCGCTGATGGCCCTCCTCAACGCGCGCCGCACGGGCGAGCGTCGCGGCGAAACCGTGGATGTAGCCCTAGCCGATGCCGTTCTTTCCGTAATGGAATCACTGATTCCCGAATACAGCGCGTATGGCGTTCTGCGCGAGCGCGCAGGAAACCGCATGGAAGGCGTGACACCGTCCAATACTTACCCGTGCCGGGATGGCGAGTGGGTGATCATCGGAGGGAATACGGATAGCGTCTTCCGCAGGCTCATGAACCTGATCGGCCGTCCTGACCTTGGGGCCGACCCGGAGCTTAGCGGCAACGATGGCAGGAACCGGAGGGCCGCCGAGCTTGACCGTGCTATCGGTGAGTGGACTCGCGGCCAATCGCTCGCGGATGCGGTCAACGCGCTCGTACGGGAAGGGGTGCCGGCTGGTCCAATCTACGACGCAGCCGGCATTGTGGCAGACGAGCAGTTCCGTGCGCGCTCTATGGTCGTTGAGGACACGACCTCTGTCCACGGGCGGCTGCGCAAGGTCCTTTTCCCCGGCGTCGTGCCGAAGCTTGAGTTGCACCCCGGCGAGCATCGCTGGCTGGGTCCTGAGCTTGGCGCTCACACGAGCGAGGTTCTCCTTGGTGTCGCAGGGTTGTCGCTGCAGGAGATTCAGGATCTGGCAGACAAGGGCGTGATCTGAGTGACTGGCCCCACCGCGCAAGCCGCAGAGGTCGTTGAGGTCGGGCTCAGGGACGGGCTGCAGAACTGGCCTGAGGTCGTGTCCACCAAGGACAAGCTGGCCCTGCTCGGGACACTGCTTGCTGCGGGAATCAAGCGCCTCGAACTTGGCTCGTTCGTTCGCGCGGACAAGGTGCCGCAGATGGCCGATTCCGCGGAGCTTTTCTCGACGCTGGACACCGGAACCCGCGACCGCGCCGAATTCATCGCGCTAGTGCCCAATCTCCGCGGCGCGAAAGCGGCGCTTGCGGCCGGCGCGACTTCGCTTCGTCTGGTCTTGTCGGCGACCGAGGGCCACAGCAGGTCCAACACCGGCCGCAGTGTCCAGGAAGGGGTCGCAGAGGCGGCGCGGGTCGCGGAATTCGTCGCCGGAGCAGCCTCCGCGAGCGGCCTTTCCCTGACAGCTGCCCTGGCGACCAGCTTCGTGTGCCCCTACGACGGCGTCGTGCCACCGGGAACAGTCGTCGGCATCGTCAGCCGCCTACTAGGCCTAGGCTACCGCACAGTCAGCCTGGCGGACACGCTTGGGCGCGCCAACCCGCAGCAAGTGACACGGACTGTACGCGAAGTGCGCGCTGCCCACCCCGGGCTAGTGCTCAACCTCCACCTGCACAACACCTATGGCATGGCCATGGCTGGAGTCGTGGCTGGCCTCGACGCCGGAGTGCGCAGCTTCGACGCGTCGATCGCGGGCGTGGGGGGTTGCCCGTTCGCGCCCGGCGCCGCGGGGAACGTCGCGACGGAGGATCTTGTGTTCATGCTGCATGAACTTGGCCTCGAGACCGGGATTTCCCTCGCAGGCCTTCGAACAGCGGTCGGCCAGTTGTGCGCGGTCCTCGGGTCGGAGCCGTCGTCGTCGGTTTCGCGCGCGCTGGGCTGGTCACGCCACTTCTCGTAAGAGCGATCTTCGCCGTGATCTTGCGCGGCACATGGAGGTGAAAGTCATGGCCACACTGACACTGCGCAACGCACTCATCGTTACGCCGACCGGAATCGTCCGGGGCGGCCTGAGCGCTTCGGGCGGAGTCATCACGCATATCGGTGCGGACTCCGGCCTGCCGCTGTCCGAGCAGGACATCGACTGCCGATCGATGTATGTGCTGCCGGGGCTGATCGACCCGCACGTTCACCTCGGCATCGGGCCGGGCGCAGGGCCGGAGAAATTCGAACGCGACTTCCGCACCGAGTCACGGGATGCCGCCGCTGGCGGGGTGACTACCATGGTGACCACCACCTTGTTTGGGGCACAGGACCGCACCGAGGTCGCGGAATTGGCCATCGAGGCAGGGAATCGGTATTCGATGGTGGACTTCCGGCTTACCTCCGTCATCACAAAGAGGGAGCAGCTGGCCGCGATCCCCGAACTGGTGAAGCAGGGCATTCGCTCCTACAAGTTCTTCCTTGGCTACAAGGGCGCGCAGGCTGAGGCCTTCGGCATGGCCTCCGAGGGAATCTCGTGGGATTTCTTCTATCAGGCGTGCGAGGCGATCGGCAGCGCGGACGCGCGGGCATTCCCGACCATCCATGCCGAAGACCCCTATGTTCGCGATTTCCTCACCGAACGGATGCGCAACCGGCCTGCTCGTAACACGCTGCTACAGAGCTGGCTTGAGAGCAGCCCCAACATCCTCGAACCCATGCAGATTTACCCGGCGGCACTCATCGCCCACGAGGTCGGCACTCCCGTGTATGTCGTGCACACCAGCGCTGCGGAGAGCGTTGCGCTTATCAGGGACCTGCGCGACCGTGGCTGGGATGTCTACGGCGAGACGCTTGCGGCTTTTCTTTACTGGACCGCCCAGGAAGCCGACGCGCGCAACAAGGGCGCCATCGCGAAGATCCAGCCGCCGATCAGAACGACGAGGGACCGGGACGCATTGTGGGGTGGCGTCGGCGACGGCACCATAGCGAGTGTCGGGACCGACTGCCAGATGTATCCGCGAGCCTCCCGCCAGGGCGACTTCTGGGACGCGCAGGTTGGGCTTGGGCCGGGCATGGGGACACTGCTTCCCGCCACCGTGACCGCGGCGAGCAGGCATAGCGCCCTGGATTTTGAGTTGCTCGCCCGCGTCCTCTCAGAGAACACCGCCCGCCGGTTCAATCTGTATCCCAGGAAAGGAGTGCTGCAGGTTGGCTCTGACGCCGACATCGTGGTCTTGGACCCAACTTCGGCCGCTGACGTCGATCCAGCCAATTTGCAGAGCGCGGCTGGATATTCCCTTTACGAGAATGAGCGGCTGATGGGATGGCCTGAGCGCGTCTACGTGCGTGGCGAACTGGTCGCGGAGCGCAGCAGGATCGTCGCCGACGCTCCCGTCGGCAGATACATCCCATGACCCGCTGGCGGGCACCTGCGTTGCGCGGGGCCAGAGACATGACCGTGAGCCAGTTGTGAGCATCGGCCTGATCAGGCGTTACGGTGCTCTACGCCCGCTCACGCTGGCCCTGGCGGCGCTGGCTGCGGCGAGCTTCGCGAGCCTGACCCTCCTGGGACTCGCTCCCGAGATCCAGCGCTCGCTGGGACTGACCACGCTCGAGATCGGAGCTATCGGTTCAGTCATCTACCTGTCGGCGATGCCAGCGGCATGGGCGGCAGGTGTCAGCACCGCGCGTCTCGGCCTGGCCGCCGTTGTTTCGGCGTCACTGGCCCTGCTCGCCACCGGGCTGGTCATCTGCGCCGTCAGCACTGGCAGCATCGCCTTCTTCCTTGGGGTGCTTATCCTCGGCGCAGGCTACGGCGCCATTAACCCGCCGACCAACGTGCTTGCTGACACCCCGGGCAAGGAAAGAAGAGCCTTCACAGTGAGCCTCAAACAGGCGGGCGTCCCGCTTGGCGGCGTCCTCGCCGGGGCGACTGCGAGCGTCGCGATCCATTTGGGCGACTGGCGAACGGGGCTGCTCCTCGCCCTCATTGCCTGCACAGTGGTCGGCGTTGCCGAGGGAATCGCCCTACGCCAAACCCCACCAGCCGCCAGAGTGCGCGATCGCCCAGACGGATCCCGCCGCGCGGGCACCGCCCTCGACAGCGTCGGCTTCCTTCTCGGTGCAGTCCAGACAGCGACACTTACCTACCTGACGACCTACGCCGTCGCGGCGCGCGGGTACACCCCTGCCGCCGCCGCAGAGGCCTTCGCTGTCGTGCTCGCGGCCAGTGTGCTCGCGCGTCCGGCCTGGGGCCTCATCGCGGACCGGACCGGTGATCGCGCCCGGATCGTGCTCGCGGTATGCGTCCTCGTCGTCGTCGGCACCGCCGCGTTGATCCTGCTGCCTGACGGCGCAGTCTGGGTCAGTCTCCCGGTCGTCGGGGCGGCATGTGCCGGGTGGAACGGCGTCTACTTGACACTGGTCATGGAAACCGTGCCGCCCGCGCAAGTGGCCCGCCGTACCGGGCGTACCCAGGTCTTCATCAATGCAGGCGCCGTGTGCGGCCCGCTGATATTCGGCCTGACCGCGTCGCACACGCGTTCGTGGGCGGATGCCTGGATCCTGGTCGCGCTATCAGCGGCGATCGCTGGCGCGCTGATCCTGGCCGCGCATCGGAGGGTACCCATCAGGGACGCGTGCTAGTCCAGGGCCGCGCCGGTTGCGTGCCGTGCTCGGCGAGACGACCAGACAAGAGAAAGGTGTGACGAGTAATGACACTCCTTCTCCCCGCCGCCGACGGGGTGGCTGACCACGTCCAGCGCTGCTTGCCGGACGCAAGGATCATCAGGTACGGCGACGCAGACGGCATGGAGCTTGCCGACGTCACCTTCTATTGCCTGCCGTACATGGGCGACGCCGCGAGCCGTGCGCTGATAGCCAGGATGCCGCGGCTGCGAGTACTGCAGAGCCTCAGCAGCGGAGTCGATGACGTGCTCGGTGCGGTACCGCCTGGAGTAACGCTCTGCAACGGCCGCGGGCTGCATCATGAAGAAAGCACTGCGGAACTTGCGGTCACACTGATACTCGCCAGTTTGCGCCAGTTGCCTCTGTTCGTGCGGCAGCAGTCGCAGGCCCAGTGGGGGCATATCCGGACCGAGAGCCTCGACGGCAAGCGGGTCTTGCTAGTCGGTCACGGCGCCATTGGTGTGGCCATCGAGAATCGGCTGAGTCCATTCGGTGCCAGTGTGAAGCGTGTGTCCCGCACCGCTTGTTCCGGAGTCGCGCCGCTCTCGCAACTGGCCGCACTTGCTGCAACCGCCGACGTTTTGGTGCTCTGCATCGCACTGGCAGACAGCACCCGAGGTTTGGTCGATGCGGACGTTCTCGCTGCGTTGCCTGATGGGGCACTCGTTGTAAATGTCGCCCGCGGGCCGGTCGTGGACGCGGCCGCATTGGCCAGCGAACTCAAGAGTGGCCGCCTTCGGGCCGCGCTGGACGTTACAAACCCAGAGCCGCTGCCATCGCAGCGGCCAGAGTGGACGCTGCCAAATCTGCTCCTCACCCCCCACATCGGCGGCGACACTTTCGCCTTCGCACGCCGTGCGCCGCAGCTCGTGGCCGATCAGGCAGCACGTCATCTGGCGGGAGAGGAGTTGCTCAACATCGTAGTCCCGGTATCGGCATGACCAGTCTGCATCCGTATCAGTCCGAAGGGAGACCACGATGGGCCCAGCTGCCATGGCATCCCGTCGTCACCGCATCTGCATGATTCCTGGCGATGGAATAGGTCCCGAAGTAGTCGCACAGGGGGTCCGCACGCTGGAGAAGGCGTGCGCCGCGCATGCGGTCGCACTTGACATTGAGGAATACGAGTGGGGTGCGAAGTACTACGACAGGTACGGCCAGATGATGCCCGCCGACGCCCTGAGTGTGGTCGAGAGTTTCGACGCCATCTACTTCGGTGCGGTCGGGTCCCTGGAAGTCGCGGACCACGTCGCGGTCTGGGGACTGCTCATGCCTATCCGCAAGCATCTGGACCTGTTTGTCAACGTCCGACCGATCCGGTGCTTCGCGGGCGTAAAGACGATGCGCACCGCAAGCCCGCAGGACGTGGATATGGTTATCATCCGCGAAAACACCGAAGGTGAATATGCGAACGTGGGGGGTCGGATGTACCAGGGTGAGAACGAAATCGCGGTCCAAACCTCGGTTTTCACCCGGCGCGGGACCGCGCGGATCATCGATTATGCTTTTCGGCACGCCGCGCCCGAGCGCGGCGTGCAGAGCATCACGAAGTCCAACGCACTGGCATTCTCCATGACCATGTGGGATGAGGTCACTCGCGACGTATCCGCGCGGTATCCGGACATCCCATGTGAGCGGCTGCATGTTGACGCGGCGGCGTACCGGATGGTCATCGCGCCGCACACATTCCACACCATGGTCGCATCGAACCTTTTCGGCGACATCCTCAGCGATCTCGGTGCTGGCTTGCTCGGTAGCTTGGGGCTCGCCGCGAGCGCCAACCTGAACCCCGACCAGTCGAGGGGATTGTTCGAGCCCGTGCATGGCAGCGCACCCGACATCGTTGGCCGCGGCACGGCCAATCCGGTGGGCGCGATACTTTCCGGGGCCATGATGCTGGAGTTTCTCGGCGAGGACGAAATCGCAAATGACCTGCGTGGTGCGGTCGGCCAGGTGCTTGGCAGGGGACTGGGGACACCTGACATCGGTGGTGCCTGCAGCACGAGCGAGCTGGCGGACGAAATCATTCAGGCCCTGAGGTGAGTGATGCCGTGCCTGTGACCGCCGACGGCGCACCCGTATCATTGGAGGTGCTTGGAGAAATCCAGCGGCGGGTGCTGTGGCTTGCGACTCGCATCGTGGATGTGGCGAACCATGACCGCGAGAAGGATGAGGTCAAGGTTGGCGGGCACCAGTCGTCGTCGGCATCGATGGTGACTGCAATGACCGCTTTGTACTTCGCGCACCTTGATGCCGCCGACCGGGTTAGTGTTAAACCTCACGCGTCTCCCGTCTTTCACGCGATCCAGTATCTGCTCGGCAATCTCGAGCGGCGGTATCTGACGACACTGCGCGCCTTCGGCGGCCTGCAGTCGTACCCCAGCCGTACCAAAGACCCGGACCGGGTCGACTTCTCCACGGGCTCGGTAGGCCTTGGCGCGGTGGCCCCGCTGTTCGCCGCACTGGTACGTCGCTACGTCGACCAGCATTTCGGTGAGCGGCCGCGTAGCCGTTTCTTCGCGTTGACCGGTGACGCCGAGCTCGACGAGGGCAACGTGTGGGAGGCGATTGCAGACTCCGCCACCCATGGCCTCGGCAATGTGACGTGGGTGGTTGATGTCAACCGCCAGTCACTCGATCGCGTGGTTCCCGGTATCCGTACGCCACAGCTTGAGCAAATGTTTGGCGCATGTGGATGGCACGTTATCGAGGTCAAGTACGGGCGGCGGCTACAGGCGGCGTTCGCAGGCGAGGGCGGTGGCGCGCTGCGTAGCTATCTCGACGATATGCCGAACGAGCAATACCAGTCGTACTTCAGGTACACCGGATCTGAGCTTCGTGAGCGGTTTTGCCAAGGTGCTCCGCCTGGTGTCATCGATGCGCTCATGCGCATCGATGACGGCGATCTTGCCTCGGTCGTCCAGGATCTCGGCGGTCACGACCTCGGTGCCCTGCTCGATGCCTACCGCATGGCTGACGAGGCCACCGGCAGGCCTACCGTCATATTTGCGTACACGGTGAAGGGCTGGGGGCTGCCGGTTGCGGGCGACCCGCTCAACCATTCGGCGCTGCTCACCACCGGCCAGATCGACGAGCTACGCGTCCGGGCTGGTCTGACTGTGGAGACGGAGTGGGATCGCTTCGACCCGGATTCTCCGGCGGGGCAGTTGTGCGCCAGGCGGCGTGCCCACCTCGCCCGGGCCGAGCCGTCACCCACCCTGAAGATCCGTGTGCCAGACAAAGTGGAGGTAACCTCCCCCGGCAAGCATGTCTCCACGCAGGAGGCGTTCGGCAGGCTGATGCTTGGGCTTTCCCGCGATGACGCGGTCGCGCCGTATCTCGTCACCGCCGCACCCGACGTAGCTGTATCGACGAACCTCGCCGGGTGGATTAATAAGGTCGGTGTCTATTCCGCCACGAGCACGCAAGAGTGGGAAGGCACCGACACGCTGCTGCGCTGGCGCCAGTATCCGCGTGGCCAGCACATTGAGCTGGGCATTAGCGAGATGAACCTGTTCCTGCTGCTCGGGCAGCTCGGCTTGGCCTGGGACCTGTCTGGTCAGCCGCTGCTGCCAATAGGAACGGTGTACGACCCCTTCGTCTGCCGCGGTCTCGATGCATTCATCTACGGCGTCTACAGCGGCGCACGGTTCGTCATCGCAGGCACGCCAAGTGGCATCACGCTGGCACCTGAGGGCGGCGCGCACCAGTCGACTATCACGCCCTCGATTGGATTGGAGCTGCCAGGCGTCACATCCTGCGAGCCTGCGTACGCTGGTGCGCTTGACTGGATGCTCTGCGACGCGCTGCGCCGGATTGCCGCCGGAGAGCCGGATTCCTCGACATACCTGAGGCTCTCCACCCGTGCGATTGACAACGCACCGTTTGAGGCCGCGTGTCGGCGTTATGGCGATGAGAGGCTGCGTAAGCTGGTCCTTTCGGGTGGCTACCGTCTCCTAGCCTGTGAGGTCGAGGGGCCCGCCGTCCATCTCGTGGCGAGCGGTGCTGTGCTGCCAGACGTGCTCAGTGCTGCGGCCGAACTCGCCGACGAGGGTGTGCGCGCGCACGTCGTAGATGTGACCTCGCTGGACCGGCTATACCACCAGTGGCGGTCGGCGCTGCGTGATGGGCTGCGTGCTGCGCGCGAACCTGCTATGCCGCCACTCCTGCGGGAACTCTTCCCCGAGCGCGGGCCGGTCGTCACCGTCCACGACGCGGCCACACATGCGATGGCCTGGCTCGGCTCCGCGCTCGGCGTCCCGTGTGTGCCGCTCGGAGTAGACGCCTTCGGGCAGAGCGGGCGCGTGGCCGACCTGTACCAGGAACACGACCTAGCGCCAGGCCACATCGTAAACGGCGCACTTGCCGCCCTGTCAGTCAGCCGCCAGCAGGCCCGGGAATGTTGAACGCTCTGGATGAGGCATGGTGAACCCCGGAGGTCTGCCTGGCCATGGCACCCAGCGTCAGCCGATCCTGCCGCCAGCCCTCCTGGCCGGGCTACCGACGCCCTGCTTGCTCGTTGATCTGCGTGCGGCCGATCGGAACATCTCGGCAGCCGCGCGGTTGCTCCGTGGCACGCGTGTCAGTCTGCGTCCGCACTTCAAGGCTCACAAGTGCACCCAGCTGCTGCGGCGACAACTCCAGGCGGAAGGCTGCTTCGGAGCCACCTGCCAGACGGCGGGTGAAGCCGAGTGCCTGTCCGAGGCTGGATTCCCTGACATCCTCGTGGCGAACGTGATCGCCGATCAGTCCTCCCTCGCCCAACTCGGGCGCGCCGCGCAATCGGCCCGCATCACCGTCGCGGCCGATTGCCTTGCCCACGTGAACTTGCTGCAGCAGGCCGCCGCTGCCGCAGATGTCACTTTCGACGTGCTTATAGAACTCGACGTCGGCCTCGGCCGATGCGGCCTCCCCCTGGGCAGTCCGGATCTGGTGCCGCTTGCGGCGATGATTGGCCGAGCCCCCCGCCTGACATTCCGTGGCATCCAGGCCTACGCCGGGCACGTGGTGCTGCGCGAGGGCCGAGAATTGCGACGGACGCTTTCCCAGCAGGTTGAACTCCACGTGGCCACAGAACTCGACCGGCTGACTCGGGCTGGGCTGAGCTGCCCGGTCGTGACTGGGGGTGGCACAGGCACTCTGCAGGTCCTTGGCGAGAGCGAGGTGTTCACCGAGGCGCAGGCCGGTTCCTACGTGCTGCTGGACGCTGCCTACGACCAGCTGGGGTTGCCGTTCGAGCCGGCCCTGTTCTGCGTGACAACTGTGATCAGCTGTCGCGAGCGAGAGACAGCCGTCATCGACGCAGGCCTGAAGGCGCTGTCGGCAGACCGCGGTCTACCCATCTCCGTCAACGATGATGCCCGTGTCCTCGGGCTGTCCGACGAGCACGCGCGGCTGGCCATCGCAGCTGACAGCAATATCGCCGTGGGCGACAAAGTAATCCTGATTCCCTCACACGTTGACCCCACGGTAAACCTGCACGACATGCTGCACGTATTTGACGGCGAGCAGTTGGCCCGATGGCCGGTCGATGGACGGCGAGTTACCCGCCTCCGGACTCAGGAGTCTCGTCCGTGACGTCGCCCAGCGAGGATGACCTGATCTTGCCGGACACAGCCAACAGCAAGACGACTCTCATTGGGATAGGGACGCGGTCAACGGGCACACCGCGCCGGAGGCACCGGCGGAGTCGGACGTTCAATCGCGACCGGCGAGGCCGGTTGGGGCAGGGGCCCCGTCAGGAATTGTTCGAATAATCGAACATTGGCAGTGCTAAGGGAGTCTGCTGGGAGCCAGCGACGCCAGTTGCCAGGCGACGCCTAGCCACACCGAGCCAGAGTCGCTGCAGGTAAACTGGACCGCCCCGGTGATCTTGGAGGCTCTGATCCTTGGAGAGGATGGGAGCCATGCCAGCACAGCGGAAGTACCCCGAGGAGCTGCGCGAGCGCGCGGTGAAGATGGTGTTGGAGATCCAGGCCCGGGAGGGGAAGGGCCGGGGCGAGGTGGCCCGGGTGGCTAGGCAGCTGGGCATTCACCGGGAGACGCTGCGGCTGTGGGTCCGCCAGGCGCAGATCGATGGCGGGCAGCGGCCGGGCACCAGCAGTGAGGATGCGCGGCGGATCGCCGAGCTGGAACGCGAAGTGCGGGAGCTCCGGCGGGCGAATGAGATATTGAAGGCGGCGAGTGCGTATTTCGCCCGGGAACTCGACCCCAGACTTCCGCGCTAGTCGGGTTCATCGATTCACACCGTGACCGGTTCGGGGTGGAACCGGCGTGCGCGGCCCTGGAGTTCCCCGTCTCCACCTATTACGCGGCGAAAAAGCGCGAGCGTGATCCGTCACGCCGCGGGCGGCGGGATGAGTGGCTGAAAGAACAGATCATGCGGGTGTGGGAAGACCGCAGGAAGGGCCGCCGCCTGTATGGGGCGCGGAAAGTCTGGCTGCAGCTGCGGCGCGAGAGCATTGAAGTGGCCCGGTGCACGGTGGAGCGGCTGATGGGAGAACTGGGCATCGCCGGGGCCGCGGCCGGGCGCAAGAAGCCGCGTACCACGGTGCCCGATGCCACAGAACCCAGGCCCGCTGACCTGCTGGAACGGGACTTTACCGCGCCGGCGCCCAACCGCCGGTGGGTCGCTGACATCACCTATGTGGATACGGCCCGCGGGTTTGCGTACACGGCTTTCGTCACCGACCTGTTCTCCCGCAAGATCGTTGGCTGGCAGGTCGCTGACCACCTGCGTGCGGGCCTGGCCCTGGACGCCCTGGAGATGGCGATCTTCGCCCGCAAAGACGGCATCGGCGGCGAGCTTGTCCATCATTCGGACCGGGGCGTGCAGTACACCTCGATCCGCTACACCCAGCGGCTGGAAGACATCGGCGCGGTCCGCTCGGTTGGCAGCAAAGGCGACTCCTACGATAATGCCGCAGCAGAGGCGGTGAATTCCCTGTACAAGAAAGAACTCATCAACCGCGAGGGGCCATGGGAAGATGCCGGGCACGTGACCGTCGCGACAGCGGAATGGGTGTCCTGGTACAACAACGACAGACTCCACTCCGCCAGCGGTAATACCCCACCAGCAGAATATGAGAATACCTGGCTAATAAGCCAAAGTCACGCTATAGTTGTTCCGGAAGCCAAAGCATCATAGCCTCCAATGAACCCGGGGCGGCTCAAACAGCTCACTGGGCGACGTCTGGCACCGCTAAGCGACGGCTCAAGCCTGTATGGCATGTCAGAGGTCATGAGTCCGGGGATCACAGGTCTGCGATTGCCGGCGGCGCACACCGCGCGACGATGATCTGCGGGGGAGTGCGGCCACCGTCACTGCGGGTGCCGCGGACATGGGCTGCTAGCCATGGTGACCCGCGTGTCTTGGCCGCCCTGCGGATGGCACGACTCGACGGGGGATCCGGGCCGGTCCGATTACCGCTCATGCCGCTTTCCGGTTAGAGGTGACCAGGGACTGTCTGGTTGCGTCAGCGGCTAAGGCAGGCGGCCGGTCGTCTGCCCAACCTCGATCAGGTGCCCGTCAGGGTCGCGGATGTAGGCGCGGATCTCCCGGCCGTGGTCCTTGGGCTCGGTGAGGAACTCGGCACCTCGCGCAGACCACTCGGAGTACGCCGCAGCGATGTCAGCCACTCTGATGTTGAGGAACGCACTGGCCCGGCTCGGGTCGCCCGGAGTTGTCAGCGTCACCGTGGGCTTGTCGTCGGTCGGGCCACCTCCCACATTGAGAATGAGCCAGCTATTCGCCAGCTTCATGATGACCGGGTCGCGTTCGAGCACCACCGTCGCCCCGAACACCGACTGGTAGAAATCCCGGGACCTGTCCTGGTCGGAGACCACCAGGAAGTGGGTGACGAGGAAACCGGTCTCCGGGGCTGGGAAATCGTCCTGACCCATCTGAACCCCCGTTGCGGATTGACGGCACAGCGCCAGCGCTGACCGCAGCTATCAGTCGCATCTACCCAACCATGAGGCGCCGCCACCGGCGCACTGTCATGCCGCTCTGTGAGTCACCGTGTTTGATCATTTGCGGTCAGGTCCGCCGGGCGGGGGGCGTAAGGCGTCGGCTGGGCCGGGGGTGCGACAACCAAGTACGGCCGTCCGCACATCGAGCAGGCCAGTCTGTCACCGTCGGAGGTCCGTTCGGTGATCTCGTGGCAGTAGCAGCACAGTTGCGTCGAGCCGACCATGACCATCACCATGGTGCCGCTGCGAAGGTGCGAATGCACGCGAGATACCGGTCGGCCAATCGTCACTTCGGCGTTGACACCGCACGAGTCGACCGCTTCTGCCGCGACTGCGTGCAGTGTCGGCTCACCGTGACCTCGCTCGCTTTGGTCGGAGCGGTCTCGGGCCCGCCTGGTGTCAAGGGGCAGCAGGTTCTCGTGGCCGTCGTCAGCCTGGCGCCTGTGCGCGGAGCGCATGATCGGCCTGTTGCCGGCTGGTAGTTCCGTGGCATGATCGGCCCAGGTTCTCCCCTCTTTGGTCTGGGAGGC
>OFGU01000007.1_pt1 | contig 21149 bp, 22 predicted proteins | sample 1521841 | NCBI WGS metagenome assembly OFGU01 (sample SAMEA2553413, study PRJEB24118) | soil metagenome
CCATCGAGCCCAGCACGACGCCCCGGCCGGGCAGCGGCGGCATGCCCGCCTTCCGCACCGCCGCGCTCAGTTGCGCGGTGAGTCCGGCCTGGTCGGCGGCCTTGCGGAGCAGGACCGCGCCGGCGTGGCCGACCAGGCCAGTCCCGTCCGCGGTGACCTTCAGGGCATGGTCCCACCCGTTATGCTGCATGGCGAAGAGCGCTCCAGTCCGGGAATTAAGGCGTGTGGTAACCCGTAATCTCCCAGGACCAGGGCGCTCTTCGCCGTTAAACCAGCGAGGACGGCCGCTCCGCGGCCGTCCTCATCGTTGCCCGCCCCGCGGATCGCCCCGCACCCATAACGTGCATGCTTATCCCGCCCGCCATGACGCGAAACCCCAGATCACAGCCATAAGGAAGCCGCCGATCCGCTCAGCTGACCATTAGCGCTGAATAGCGGAGGCCAGTTGCTCGATGCCGCCCGCCAGCAAAAGGAACACGTCCGCGAAATCTACGAAGCAGTAGAAGACCTCACGACGGCCCTGGTGTGGAACACGCCAGGGCCGCGAGCGTCCGCCACCGTGGTAGCGATGCTCCAGACCCGACTCGCCGCCGTCGGCTGGCCAGTCAGCCTGCCGACCACGGCCGTTTCAAGATCGTTAAGGGAATCTGAGCAGCGTGGCGCGACGGGGTGTCGCAATGCCAGGGAGATGAGGGCCTTCGCGTGAGTCCGCTGCCTGGTTTCTGATCTTCAGGTTGGTCACGTTGTGTGATGACGGTGGGTAGGCGTGCTGGAGTGCCCGGGTGCGCCGGGTTCCACTGCTCATGGTTTGCGTCTGGCTTCGTGCTGGGGTTCCGGGATCGGATCAGACAGCATCGGGCGGGTCCTCTGACCGGTCTTGGAGGATCTGATCATGGTCTGTGGCCGTTCAGCCCAGGGGCGGGCCGTCGACCTGGGAGTCGTGCTCGGCGAACAATGCTCGCATTGCGCCGGGGTTCTGGGCTCCTTCGGGCATGCGCACGATCAGGTCCATGGCCTCCGGTGTTGCCACGACGAGCATGCGGGCCGGCTCGGCGGAGGGATTGCGGAACGCGTGGGTGGCGCCCCGCGGCACGAAGGCCATCGATCCCGCAGGCACCCGTGACGTTTCACCGTCCACGCGGAACTCCATCTCGCCGGCCAGCACGTAGAAGGCCTCGTCGTAGGCGTTGTGGTGGTGGGCCGGCGGGCCGCCGCCGTGCCCCGGGAAGTTGTTGATGAAGATGGCGAACCCCTGGGCCCGGCCCGCTTCCAGGAGCACGTTCAACTGGGCGACCCCGTTGTCGATGGCCTCGCCGGCCTTCGGCTCGGTCACGAACTTCGCTGCCATGGCTGACCTCCAGATCGGTCTCTTCCGGCTCGCACAGGGCCATTGTTTGTAGAGTGTGACTCTATAGAGGTAGACTCTCACGTGTGCGTGAGCCGGTCAAGGGAACGACAGAGGGGGGGCGCCGCGGTGAAGCCCGGGCGCGTGCCACCCGCCTGCGGATCATCCAGGCCGGTGTCCGGCTCTTCGTGGAGCAGGGCTACGCCGCCACGACGGTGCAGGCCATCGCTCACCAGGCAGGCGTTGCTCCCGCTACCATCTACCAGGCCTTCGGCACCAAGCAGTCCATCCTGGCCGCCGCCCTGGACCTCACGATCGCCGGCGATGACGCACCCCAGGCCGTCCTCGACCGGGACTGGGTCGCGCGGGCGCACCATGAACCAGATCCACGGCGGCAGCTGCGGCTCGTCGTCGAGGGTGCCTGCCGGATCGCTGCGCGCACCGCCCCGCTCAAGGAGGTCATGCGCGACGCGGCGGCCACCGAACCGGCAGCCCGGGACCTTCTGCGCCAGGACCACCAAAGGCGCCACCGGACCCAGGAAGGCCTGGTCAATCTGCTCCTGGAACGCCGGCGGCTCCGCCCCGGGATCGACCGCCGCTACGCCGTCGACACGTTCTTCGCCCTCGTCAACAGCAGCACGTTCGAGCTCCTGGTCGTCCGCACCGGCTGGACCGAAACGCAATGGCAGGACTGGCTCGTCCACCTCATCGAGGCAGAACTCTTCCGGCCTGAAGACTGACCCCCGGCCATCGTCAACAGCAGGACCATCCGGGGGGATTTGCTCAGCAGGCTGCTGCTACTCCCGTCCGTCCACCGGCTCCGGCGCCGGCCGCTGTTCCCTCCAGCCCCCGCAGCACCACGCAGACCGGAGGCCCAGGCCGCTTACCCACCGTAACCACCACGCAACGGCCCCGGCCCCCACCCGAAACCGCTCATCTCCCCGGCATCGCGGGGTGTCGCGGTGTGATCTGGTGTGGCGTGTTGCCACGGAGATGGGACGAAGCTCCGGTATGACAAGGGTCTTCCTATAGATCCGCGTCATTCCTGGAGCTTCGTCGTGGCCCAGTCTGCCATTGCCCTTGCTGATCGCGAGCCGGTTGCGCCTGCTGGGCTGGCCACAGCGACCAGAACCTGCGATGACCTGCTGGAACTGTTCGGGCCGGTGTCGGATGGCCGGTCCGCACCGCCGCCGAGAACGCCGGCGCCAGGCCAGCTCGCCCTCATTTGCGCAGTGAGGGCGCTCCGGTGGCTGGTCGCACATGGACGGACGTGGCCGGGAGCGCAAGGTCTGACTGGCGGCGAGAAATCGGTTACGGCGGATTACGGATTCTGCTGCCGGCTGCAGTCTGGTGCGGGGCACCGGCACCGTGGTCAAGACTGTGGGCGTGGAGTTCTTCTGTTACCACCGTGACCGGCCCGGCTCTGTGACGTTGCGCGAGGAGTTGCGGGAAGAGCACTGGTCCTACATGGACCGGTACGCGGCGGAGATGCTCGCCCGCGGCCCGACTCTCGCCAGTGACGGTGACACGCCCACCGGGAGCGTCCACGTCCTGGCCCTGCCCGACCCGGCTGCCGCGCGCGCGTTCGCCTTCGACGAGCCGAACTACCAGGCCGGTGTGTACCGGGACGTGATGCTGCGCCGGTGGCGCAACCTGCTGGGGCGCACCATGTGGGACTTCCCCGGCGGGCGGGACGGCGGCAACCGGTATCTGGTGCTCGGCCTGGGCATGGGGCAGGCCGCCGACCTCGCCGTGCCGCCCGGCCGGGACGAACTGATCGCCTACGGGCCGCTGCTGTCCGACAACGGCGCCGCCTGGCTGGGTACGGCGGTGCTGGTCCGGGCGCCGGACCCGGGCACGGCACGGGCTGTCCTGACCCCGGGCCGGTACGCCGGCGTCGAAGTCCACAACTGGCAGTTCGGCGGGCGGCCGTCATAGGCCGGCTGGCTTCACGGCCAGCCACAGCATCCCGGACCGCTCGCCAGGCAATCGCCGGACCTCACAGGCCCGCACATCCCATGCCGTGAATCTGCATAGCGATCTCAGTCACGATCTGCAGCCGTAACACCAGCCAGCCGACGCGCGCCACACCGCCGATGGTGGCGGCGGCGCAATTGCTGGCCCCGCTGCCTGTTGCGCTTCTGAATGGCTCATCTGTGCGGCGTGAGATCAGCATGGCGGGAAGGGCCGCCGAAGGCCACGTTTGGGCATCCACTTCCGCGAGTGCGGCGGCTGCCCCAGGGCGGCCGCCATGACTGATACGAATAGGGCATGACTGCCCGGCTGCTGCTCGTTCACAGCCCGCTGGTTGGATGCGCGACCTGGGATCTCGTCGCGGGGAAGCTGGCTGAGCGTTGGATATGAGGTGAATGTCCCCGACCTCACCGGGACAGTGGCGGCACAGCCGCCGCATTGCCGCCGCCAGGCCGAGGCCATCGCTGGCAGCGCGTCCGGCCAGCTCGCGATCCTCATCGGCCATAGCGGGGCGGGGCCGCTGCTGGCGGCTGCGGGCGCCATCACCGGCCAGGCCCGCGGCTACATCTTTGCCGATGCCGGACTTCCGATCCCAGGCCAGACCTGGATGCAGACAGTGCCGCCTGAACTGGCCAGCCAGATGCGGCAGATGGCTGATGCTCAGGGCTGGCTGCCGCCCTGGCCGCACTGGTGGGGCGATGAGGTCATGGCTGAGCTCATCCCCGATCCTGATCAGCGGCGCCGCTTCGCTGCCGGCTGCCCGCCGCTGCCACTGGCGATGTTTGAGGAAACCCACCCCGCGGTGCCGCACTGGCCTGACGCCCCCGCCGGTCACCTTCAGCTCAGCGAGGCATACCACGACCAGGCAGAACTAGCCCGGGACCTTGGCTGGCCCGTCATCACGCGCAAGAGCCACCACCTCGCCCCGCTCACCGATCCCGGCATGGTCACCGAATCGCTGCATGAACTGATCGATCGCTTCGGCCTCTGACAAGCCCCGAAACGGCAGGTGTGAGTTACCGCTGGCCGCGCAAGCCGCTTGCCAGCACACCACCCAGAGCCGGCGATCCAGCGCCGCGGCGATGTGCCGCGGCGTGGGTGTAAGTGATCTTCACCGGTGCCGCAGGGTGACTGACGATCGGATCACGCTCCGCGACCAGCGCCGGTCCACGGCCGGTGCGCGATCCGCCGATCTGGCGTCGCGGACTGACGTGACCCATGATGTCGTCAGCCTGACCGAATGGGCTGATATGAACGTCAGCCCGGTTCCTGCTCATCCGGCAAACACGGGCCTGCGCTGACGGCACATGCTTCACCCGTCACTGACGACTTCGATGATCGCGATCGAGTTGCCGTCTGGATCCAGCACGACGGCCTTGCGGCCTGCATCGCCCTGTGGCTGGACCGGCCCGGTCGTCACACCTCGCGCCGCCAGGGCCGCGACTGCCTGTTCGATATCCGGCACGGCCATGGCCACGATGCTGTTGCCAGCGTGGTCCGCATCGCGGACGATGTACAGCCAGCCGCAACCGGCCACCTGCCACATCACTTCGGTCTCGTGCGCGACGACGTCGGCGGCCCGGGCGAAGAAGCGTTCATACCACGCTTGCGCTGCCGTGAAGTCGCTGACCGGGATACCCACGAAGAGCACATCGACATCCATCACCTCAGCTTGGCAGCGCCACTCACCCAAGTGCTGGAGGAAACACGGCAGGGGACCCAGCCAAACCCGGGGCTTGCATGGCGGTCACCGTGTGGAGGGCGGGGTTTACCAGATGTGCGGAACGAGCCGTGGTCTGCCTTGGATGTATTCGCGGTAGCCGGGAAGGCTGGCGGTCAGCTCGCGTTCCTCTCCGCTGATGCGCGCGGTTATGCCGATGAGCGGCAGGAGCGCGCATGCCGCGATGCTCGCAATGTTGCTGGTGGCCAGGCCGATGCCGATCATTTCGAGCCACTGGCCGGTGTAGGAGGGGTGGCGTAGCCGGCGGTAGGGGCCCGAGCTGACGACGGCCTGGCCGGGCTGGACCAGCACGTGGCCCACGAAGTATGGGCCCAGGGTGATGATTGCCCATTGCCGCAGGGCGATGCCGGTGACGGTGACGGCGAGGCCGGTCACCTGGCAGGGCCTGCCCCATCGTGGGGGGATGCCGAGCCGGGGCAGCGCGGCGGCTGCGGCGAGCCCAGCGATGCCGGCCGGCCACCAGGTGAGCGCGAGCAGCCGCACCGAGGCGGGGTCGCGGTCGGATCTGGAGGCCAGCAGGGAGCGGTTGGTGCCGCGCCGCCGCTGGTGCACCACCTCCACACCCTCCAGGACCCCCACGAGTTCCAGCATGGCGGCCGGCAGCAGAAGGCGCCGCGAGCGTGGTGACATGAGCTGAGTATCTCGCGGCGGGTCATGTCCGCGCGGCCCGTCCGGCCGGGGTCATGCATGCTGGCGTGATGTGACCGGCGGCCGGTTACGGGGGCCCGGGGACCGGCGGCATCCAGGGGCGGCTTGTCCCCAGGCCCCGGCCCCGCTGAGCTGGACCGACCGCGTCCACACGATCTAGGCCCCGCCCGGCCAGCTGCGGGTGGCTATGGCGAACCCGGCCACCCCCGCGGAACCGGTGAGCACCCAGCCGTCATGGCCTGCGGCGCCCCGCCCGACCTGACCGGGAACATCGCAACGATTGCCACCTGAACTGGTCATTCTGGGTGTTGAGCCCGGGGGGTAGCCCGGCTGGTTCGCACACCTCGTTCGGGCGCGGATTTAGTTCAGCCGCCGACCGTCCCCTGCGGATCAGTACGGGTGCTGGTCCGGATGCGGCTGGAAAGCTGGTGGAGCTGGCGGATGGCGGTGTAGCCGAGGTGGCTGGCGAAGTGACGTTCAACTGAGTCGAGGTAGGCCGGCTGTGCTACCTCGAATGCTTTCTCGCCTGCCGGTGTGAGCGCCGCGTAGACAGTGCGGCGGTCGGCGGGGTCGCGTTCGCGGCGCAGGAGACCGCGTTCTTCCAGTCGGTCGACGGTCTTGGTGACCGCGCTCTTGGCGATGGTCAGGACGGAGGCGATGTCCACCATCCGCAGGCGGCCTCCGGGCGCCATGGCGACCTGGCAGAGCACCAGATTCTCGGCAAGCGTGAGCCCCGCGGCGGCCTGCAGGTCCCGGTTGAGCAGGATCCGCACCTGGTCGACGAGCCCGCTCAGCTCGGCCCAGGCGGCCAAGCCGGCCGGCCGCTCGCCCGCGTCTCCCGTCATGCGCCCCAGTGTACCCAAAAGTTGACAAGAGAAAGATTCTCTTGTCAACGTTATCTAAAGAATAATAATCTAGAGAATGGAACTCTGCGATGGCGCCAGGCACAAGGTGCCCTGGGTGGACGGGGGAGGCGCGCTCCGCCGCGGACGGCTACCGCGATCGGCGGGCTGACCTCGAGCCACTGGCCCGCCTTGTCATCGACGTGTTGGCGCTGGCCGCCGTGCTGCGGCGGCTCTTCAGGGACGGCAGCCCGTCCCGTCTCAGTGAGGAGGAAGCACCATGACCGCGTTCTCACCGCCAGAGTTGGCGTACCTGTCCGAGCGGCGCCTGGGGCGGCTGGCGACCATCGGCCCGGACGGCATGCCGCACGTGGTGCCGCTCGGCTGGAGCTACAACCCGGCCCTCGACACCATCGACGTGACCGGCCGGGACCTGGCCAGCACCGTGAAATTCCGCAACGCGGCCGCCAGCCGCAAAGTGGCGCTGGTCATCGACGACGTGCTGCCCCCATGGCGGCCACGGGCTGTCATGGTGCGCGGCCACGCGGAGACCCTGACCGAGGCGGCCGGCCCTGACGGAGCGCCGCTCGGGGCGATCATCCGAATCCACCCCACACAGATCATCTCCTGGGGCCTTGAGCCCAGCCCTGCCTGACCGCCGACGCGGCCCGCCCATACCCAGAAACACGGGCCGCCGGGAACTCCGGCTTGACCAGGGCCGGGGCACGCCAATGGATGCATACGTGGGTGATCTGCGCGTGGTAACGCTCGGCGTGGGATGCTGGGCGGCATGGCCGCTGTTCCGCCGGCGCCACCGTCTGGCCCTGCGGGCGGGCGGCCGGCCTGCTGGTTTCCGCTGGCGCTGTTCGGCGTGATCGTCGCGTTGCCGGTGCCGCTGTACGCGGCGCGGCTGGCCGCGGCGCCGGGCGCCGTGGGCTGGGTTGCCTATGCGCCGCTGACCCGGACTGTGTCGTGGTCGTTTTCGGGCAGCAGTTTGTTCGCCGTGTTTCACTCCGGCGGTGGGCTGCTGGGAATCGCCGGGGGCTGGTACTGGGCGGCCGCGCTCACGGCCGGGTTCGTGCTCGCGGCGGTGTGGTACCGGCGGGCCGGCCGCCGCACCGGCGCCGGGGCGCCTGGCCTGGGTTACCTGATCACCGGCCTGGTGCTGACCGCGGCGGTCACCGCCGTGCCGCTGCTGGTGATGCGGTGGGCCTCGCTGCCCGCCTGGCTGTGGCTGGACGGCCAGTGGGCCAATGGCACGTTCGCGCTGCTGGTCATCGGCGTCGCGCCCGGGATGGCTGCCCGCCGCGCCCGCAGCCGCCCGCTCGCGATCGTCGCGCTGGCCTACACGGCGGCGGCGCTGGTGGTGGACTGGCCGGCCCTGCGCAGTGCCCCGTCAGCGCTGCTGGCCAGCGGTGGCGATCCGCTGCGGTCGCTGGTGTCCACCGGCTCGCAGTGGCAGTACGGGCAAGCCGCGGTGCTGCTGCCCGCGCTCGTGCTGCTGGTGGCAGCAGCCGTGTCCGTCGCGCTGCCGTCCCGGCCGCGCAGCAAGCTCGCGGCCAGCTGACAGCAGCTATGGCCGATCAGCAGCCCGGCGGGCAGGGCAGTGGCGGCAGCCAGACCCCGCTGCCGTCGATGCCGGCCCTGGTAGGCGCGGTCGGTGGCGCGCAGCCTGCTGGGTGCGGGCGGGTCGGGGTCGGTGAGTTCGGGACGGCCGGTGCGCCGGAGCCGGTCGTGGGGGCGAGTGAGGTATCTGGCTGAGCGCAGTCCGGTGCCGGTGACTTGGTACCGGAAGGTGTGCGAGATGCGTTCGATCAGTCCGTGCAGGCGAAGCCAGCGCAAGTCGTAGGTCATCTGCCCGCTGGTCATCTGCCCGAGGGCTGCGCCGAGCAGGGGCGCCAGGTGGTGGCGCAGGTCAGCGTTGGCGAAGCCGCGGGCAGGTCGCTCCGCGCAGTGATCTGGAGGATCGGCGCGTGCAGGACATGCTCGTCCCGTCCGTGCTCAGGAGGAGCTAGTGTGCATGGGACGGGTGATTTCGGCCGCTGGCCTGCCTTGAGAGTGTAGACATTGGGATTTCCCGGGCTGTGGCGCAGCAAGGCAAAGCAAGCTGCCTCCGCCGGCACCCTCCCCGATGTCTACTCGCCGGCCAGCGACGAGACCTGCCGCGGTGGCTACCTGATCACCGAGGACCCGCAGTCTCCGGTGATGATCCTCACCGTGCCATTGCCCAAGAACGACCGGGCAGGGGACTGCCGGCACCTGCCGGTTTCAGTGCCGCCGCAAACGCTGCAGGCTGGCCAGTTCTATCTCATCGGCGGCCCCGGGCAACAGTCGTGCGAGGTGGTCCGGGTCGAGGGAGAGCCAGTTCCCGGTCAACCGCGGCGGATCCGGCGGCATCTGTTCCGTACCATCGGGCCCGTGAGTCACCCGGCCGGAACGTGGGTGCGACGGGTGACCGTGGAGCGCGTCTTCGACTGGGCACGATGGGAGAAACAAGCCCAGAAATGAATGTTCTGGGCGTGACGTGACGCAATGGGCCACGCAGCCGCCGACCGCGCCGAGTCGGCGATCCGGCGCCATGCAGGCTGAGAATCCGATCACGCTCCGCAACCGTCACTGGTCTGCGGCCGACGCACAAGATCCGCCTTATTGGAGGATCGGTGCAGGAGCTGCGGTTGTGGCCGTAGTGTCCAGAGGTCCGATGGGCTGGCTCTCGAACCGCCTGCCGGCTGGGTTCAGTCTGGCTTTTTAACGACGTGCCAGCTCGTCGGTTCCTCGCCGTGGTGTGGCTCGAAAGAGGCGCGCAGCCAGCAGGTCCTGCAATAAGGCATGCCCGCCACGGTCATCTTCGTCCCGGGGAAGGGCTGGTCATGGCGGCAGTAATGATTGGGGTGGATCCGCAGGAGAGGGAAGAAACGGACCCGGAAGAGAAAGAAGGCACGGCGGCCGGGGGCGCCGCACGTGCTGATCACCCGGACCCCGGACGGGCGGCTCACGTTCCTGCAGGCCATCGGCTCCCGCCGCAAGGACGCCATCGCCGCCGGCCTCCCGGCCCTGTTCACCGGGTACCTGATCACCGACGGCTACACCGGCTACCAGCACCTCCTCTCCCGGCTGGCCGGCATCCAGCAATGCGCCCAGCACGTGATCCGAAGATGCCGCGCGGTCACGAAACTCGGCCCCGGCAGCCGAGCGCCGGGTCAGCCCGGCCTGGCCCGTGAGCGTCGGTCTCCGCGCGCTCCAGGAACGGCACGATGGTCCGGTCGAAGCGCTTGGGCGGGATGGCAAGCACCCGTGCGATGAGGGCGGCGTGCTCGGGATGGCGCAGGGCCGCGAACCGGAATCCCGAAGAAAAGCGGCAAGAAGTTGCCGCCCAGGAGCTGCATGACGTGGTCGCCCGGGTGATGGGCGCGGCTGCCGGCGCACAGAGACGCGGAAGTGGGGCAGACGATAGAGCCGCGGCTGCCCGGTCCGTGCCCTGGCCAGAGGCGGGGGGACGGACCGTGCGGAGCACGGGACCGTTACGGATGATGGATCGTGACTTACTCCGTGCGGAGGGCGGTGGCGGTGCGGGAATTCGCCGCCCAGCTCGCCGGGGCCAGGGCGCCCGCGATCGCGATGACCAGGCCCGCCAGGGCGAGGATCACCATTTCCGGTGCCGAGTAGACGGAGAGCAGCGAGGCCGGCAGGCCGGAGTTGGCCGCGTGGGCCATCGCCGGGAGCACGTTGTGGTGCATCAGGATGCCGGCCGGGACCGCGATGATGCCCGCGACGAGGCCGGTGATGCCGACCGAGCAGATGACCATGGTGAGGGTCTGCCTGGGGGTCATGCCGAGGGCCTTGAAGATGCCGATGTCGTGGGCGCGCTCGCGGATCTGGAGGGCGACCGTGTTCAGCACGCCGAGGCTGGCGACCGTGATGATCAGCAGGGTGAGCATCGCGACCAGGGTGACCACGGCGAGCAGCGCCTTGTCGCCGCCGCCGTAGGTGTTGACGCTGTAGCTGTCGCCGAGTGTGCTTTGCAGCGCGCTGGCGTAGGCGTCGGCGTTCACGCCGGGCTTGAGGGAGACGGCGTAGGAGCCGGGGCCGGTAACCGTCGGGTCGATCGCGGTCAGCGTGGCGGGCGACATGTAGATGCCGACGCCGTTGCCCGGCGCGAAAACCTCGCCGACGATCTTCGCCGTGACCTGGTGGGCGCCGTTGACCAGCGTGTACGTGTCGCCGACCGCGGTGTTGGTGTCGTTGAGGAAGAGGGTGTTGACGTCGATCTCGGGGAAGCTTGCGGACTGGGAGTACCAGCCCCCGGAGATCAGCGCCCGGCCGGACCAGGACGGGTCGCCGTCGCCGTAGGCGGTGACCTGCGCGCCGCCGTTGGCGTCGCCGAGGCCGGGCAGCGAGAGGTTGTCATGGACCACCGACAGGTAGTGCAGCGTTCCTGTCGTGGCGGCGATATCCGTCGTGATCGCGTGCTCCTGCGCCGCGGTCAGGGATTGCCCGCCAGGACCGCCGTTGACGATAATCTTGTGCGCCTTGGTGGCCTTGCCGGGGCCGCCGGCGATGGGGCGGGGAGGAGCCGTCACGCCCGGCGGCAGCAGCATGACCTGTACCGGCAGCCCGGAGATGTCGTCGTAGACGTGGTTCAGCGAGGTCGCCAGGCCCACCCCGAACGTCACCGCCGCCGCGCCGAACAGCACCGCGACCACCGTGACGACCGTGCGGCCCGGCCGTGCCGCGGGCGAGGCGAAACCGAGGGTGACCGGTCGGGGCCCGCCCGTCAGCCTGGCGGGGAGCCGCTGGGCGAAGAACCCGTGCTTCGGCTTCGGCGCGCGGCCGGTGGCGATCGCCTGCCCCGGGGACATCGCCCCGGCCCGCGACGCCGGGCCGACCGCCGCCGCGACGGTGAGCGCGAGTCCCGCGAGCGGCACGGCCAGGTCCACCCAGAACGGCACGCCGAGCACGCCGACCTGGTACACCTGCGCGTTCTGCCGGTACAGCGGCGCCGCCAGCAGGTTGCCGCAGACCACGCCGATGACCGCGCCGGTCACCGCGGGGACCGCGGCGAGCAGCACGTAACAGGCCACGACCTGCAACGGCGTGAAGCCGATGGACTTGAGCACGCCGATCCGCGTGGTGCCCGCTACGACCGCGCCGCTGACCACATTGACGACGATCAGCACCGAAATGACCAGGGCGATCACGCCGAACGCGATGATGAACGGCACCCAGGGGGCGATGCCCGACTGCTCGGAGGTGCGGATGTCGAGGTAGGAGCCCGGGCCGCCGAGCACCGCGCCCGACGGCAGCGCGGCCTTGACCTCGTTGATGTCGCTCGTGATGTCGGTGCTGGTCGCGTTCGATGAGAACCGGTAAAGGAGCTGGGCCTGGCCGGTGCCGGCGGACCCGGCGATCGCGTTCATCTCGGCGGGCAGCACCCAGGCGTCAGCGGTGTTGGTGACCGAGTTGGCGACGCCTACGACGGTCATCACCTGCTTGCCTACGGTAATTGTCGAGCCCACCTGGCCCGGCGCGTTCGACGAGATCACGATCTGGTTGTCGCTGGTCGCCCAGTGGCCTTGCTGCAGGGCGAGGTCGTCCACCGGGCCGCCGGGCGAGGACCGGCCAACGAAGTTCGTCGGGTTGGTGATCGTGCCGCCGATGCCAGGCATCGACACCTGCGCGGCGACGTTCTCCGAGGCGAACGGGCCCGCGACGGCGGTGACGCCCTTGACCTTGGTCGCGGCCGTGATCTGGGCCGCGGACGCGACGGACGTGTCCACGGTGATCGCGACGTCCGCGCCGTTCTGGGACGCGAACGCGTGGTCGAACGGGGAGTGCGCGTCGGCGAGCATGCCGAGCGCGAGGGTGGAGGCGGCCGTCGCGACGAGCACCACAAGGCCGATGATGACGGCCTGCAGTTTCCGCCCGCCCAGGCCGCCGCGGGCGGCGCGGAAGACGGCGCTCATGGTCTTGGCCCCGTGCTGTTAACCACGGATCCGTTGGCTACGGGCGTGTCGGAGGCGATCCGCCCGTCGGCGAGGTGGATGACGCGCCGCGCGTACCGGTGCGCGAGCTCGGGGCTGTGCGTGACGAGGATCAGCGTCTGCCCCCGGGCGTTGAGGTCGAGGAGGAGCCGCCCGATCTCGTCGCCGGTTGCGGTGTCCACCGCGCCGGTCGGCTCGTCCGCCAGCAGCAGCGACGGCTTGCTGATCAGCGCGCGGGCGATCGCCACGCGCTGCCGCTCGCCGCCGGACAGCCGGGCCGGGTAGGCGTCGCGCCGGTGCCCGATCTGCAGTGTGTCGATGAGCTCGTCGGCGCGCAGCCGCGCCTGGCTGGCCTTCGCGCCGGCGAGCTGCGCGGGGAGCAGCACGTTGTCGATCACCGTCATGTCGTCGAGGAGGTTGAAGAACTGGAAGATCATGCCGACCTGCCTGCGGCGGAACCTCGCCGCAGCCGCCTCGGACAGCTGGTCGACCCGGTCATCGCCCACCAGGACCGCGCCGGCGGTCGGCCGGTCCATGCCCGCGACGAGGTTGAGCAGCGTCGACTTGCCCGACCCAGACGGCCCCATGATGGCGACCGCCTCGCCGGCGTCGATCCGCAGGGATACATCGTCGACGGCGGCCACAGGTGCGCCCTCGTACCGCTTCGTGACGTTCTCGAGCTGAACTAGCGTGTCCACGGTGACGAAGGTAGCCGCACGGCGCTTGACGGAGGCAGGTTCCCTGTAGGTCATGCCTCCAGTCAAGGCGGTGTGGTGTTGCCAGCACATATGTGTTTTCCGATATGCCGGCGATATGTTACCAACCGGTAACATGCGGGAGAGCGCGTGTATTGACCGCCGGGGGCGAGCCCTCCGCTCATAGAGCCGCACCGCCCTCGTAGCCGGCGATCAGCGCCTCAACCTCGGCCGGGGACAGGCGCCGTCGGAAGCAGCGCAGCTCGCGGATGACGTCGGCCGGGTTCTGGGCGGACCCGGCGAAGACCGGCAGCTGGAGGACCTGGTAGCGCAGCTGGTCCTGGCCGGGATGTGCGCGATGCTCATCGCCGGGCTCGTCTACTGGGGCGTGGCCAGGCGGGCACACCGCACCTGGCACGCGGCGCTAACGGACGAGGAGCGGCGCGAGATGCGCGCGGAGTACTCAGCGTCTCTACCAGGTCCTGGAGGCGCCTGACAAGCGCGGCCACGCTGGATCTCGCCCCGGGCGATCTTGAAGGGCTCTCGCCGGCGCATCGGCAGCAGCTGCAGCCGGTCAGGCAGACCGGGTACGCCAGCTCGGGACAGTCGCCGGAGCCGCAGTAGCCAAACGAGATGAAGGTGCCGCAGGCCATGCACCGCGCGTCGTCCCCGTGGTAGTCGCCGATGGGACGCCGTGCGGTGTCCGGCACGTCGAGCGGCTCCTGGGCGGCTGCGCGGGCGACTCGCCTGCCACTGGCCGACGGTGCTGCTGTGCCACCACGGTGTGCGAGCGTCGAAGCGCCCGTCCGCTGCGGGGGCCTGGCCAGGGGCGGCGTAGGAAAGCCAGGTGGATGCCGGCACGTTGAGGCACTCGGCTACCTGGACGCCGGTGAGCCTCGTCGAGTCGGCGCAGCGGAGCGAGGCCGACACGCTGGTCGTGGGCTCAGGCATCGCGGCTCCTCCGCCGGGCGCGTAAGACCCGCGGTCAGCTGACCGCGGCGCAGGTGGGTGAGGGCGGTGCGGCTCTATGAGCAGAGGGCTCGCCCCCGGCGGTCAATACACGCGCTCTCCCGCATGTTACCGGCTGGTAGCATATCGCCGGCATATCGGAATCCGCATACGTGCTGGCAACACCACGCTTCCTTGAATGGAGGCATGACCTACAGCGAGCCACCACGAACAGTGGCCTACCGCGCCCGGTCGCTGGCGTCCTCGTCCTCCCCGGCCGTCCCTGCAGTGGGAATCACAATTTATGGATGCGGGCAGGACGAGGCCGTTTTGTTCCGGGAGATGGCGCCTCGCTTTGGCGTAATTCCAGCTATCACAGAGGCGGCGGTGTCTGAGGCTAATATTGAACTGGCATTCGGGAACCGGTGCATCAGCGTGGGTCATAAGACTCAGATCACAATCTCCACACTTTTCGCGCTCAGCCAGGCCGGTGTGGAGTATATCTCCACAAGGAGCATTGGTTATAACCATGTCAATGTGAACTACGCGAAGAGCGTCGGCATTACTGTTGGTAACGTCGCCTATTCGCCCGACAGTGTGGCTGACTACACGCTGATGCTGATCCTGATGGTCGTGCGAAATGCGAAATCCATGATCCGCCGTGCAGATATTCACGATTACAGACTGAACGATGTGCACGGGAAAGAACTACGCGATCTGGCCATCGGGGTAATTGGAACAGGACGCATTGGCGCTGCAGTCGTGGACAGGCTGCGGGGTTTTGGCTGCCGTATATTGGCCTATGACAGTCGTCCCAAGACCGCTGCTGATTACGTTCCTCTCGATGAATTGCTGCAGCTGAGCGACATCGTAACACTCCATACACCGCTTAACGCGGATACACGCCATCTGCTAAATCGTCAGCGTATCGGGCAGATGAAACACGGTGCGTTCATTATCAATACTGGGCGCGGTGCACTTCTTGATACCGAGGCCCTCATTTCAGCGCTGGAAAGCGGCAGATTGGGCGGTGCGGCGCTGGATGTCCTCGAAGGAGAGGAAGGAATATTCTACGCCGACTGCAGGAGCAAGCCCATTGAAAGCAAGCCGCTGCTGCGGCTGCAGCGGCTGCCGAATGTGGTTATCAGCCCGCACACAGCCTATTACACAGACCACGCCCTGAGCGGCATGGTTGAGAACTCCATCATCAATTGCCTGAAATTTGAAAGGGAAAAATCAGCATGGACAGGCTGAGGGTCGGGATCATATTCGGGGGCTGTTCCGAAGAGCATCCCGTCTCCGTCATATCCGCGCAGGAAGTCGCCAAAAACCTTGATGCCGGTAAGTATGAGCCGTTCTGGATCGGGATTACGAAGAGCGGTGCCTGGAAGCTCTGTGACGGCCCTGACGCGAATTGGGAAAACGGCAGTTGCCGTCCGGCTGTGCTGTCGCCGGACAGAAGCGTCCACGGATTGCTTGTCCTGGAGCAGGAACAATACAAGATGATCCGCCTGGATGTGGTGCTGCCCGTTCTGCACGGCAAACTCGGCGAGGATGGTGCGATGCAGGGATTGCTGGAGCTCTCCGGCATCCCCTACGTAGGCTGCGATGTCCAGAGTTCGGCTCTGTGCATGGACAAAGCCCTTGCCTACATCGTCGCCAGAAGCGAGGGAATCGCAACCCCGAATTACTGGGCTGTCACGGCGAACGAGGATATTGATCCCGGCCGGTTTACCTATCCCGTCTTTGTAAAGCCGGCCCGTTCGGGGTCATCTTTCGGTATCAGCAAGGTAACCCGGAAAGAAGAACTGCCGAATGCGGTGGAAACCGCAAGACAGTACGACTCGAAGGTGCTGATTGAAGAGGCTGTCGCCGGCAGCGAGGTCGGATGTGCCATCTTGGGGAACGATCTGGATCTGATTGCAGGCGAGGTAGACCGGATTGCTCTATCTCATGGTTTCTTCCGAATCCATCAGGAGAGTGAGCCTGAAAGCGGTTCCGAGAACTCAACACCAATCGTGCCCGCTGACATTCCGGCAGAGTTGCGCTCGCTCGTCCAGAAGACGGCAAAGGACCTATACCGCGCCCTGGGATGCAAGGGGCTATCGCGGGTGGACATGTTCCTCAAGGAAGACGGAGAAGTAGTCCTTAACGAGGTCAACACTCTGCCTGGCATGACCCCATACAGCCGTTACCCCAGAATGATGGCAGCCGCAGGGCTGCCGCTTGCCGAAGTGATCGACCGGCTGGTGTCGCTGACATTGACGGGGAAAGCCGATGAAAAATGACTTCGTCTTTGTAGACGAGTTTGCACCCGGCATACGCTGGGATGCCAAATACGCGACATGGGACAACTTCACCGGCAAACCAGTAGACGGATATCTGGCAAATCGAATCGTCGGCACGAGGGCTTTGTGCGCAGCTCTGGAAAGCGCGCAAGAAAAGGCCGCATTCCTTGGCTTCGGCTTGCTCCTCTGGGACGGGTACCGTCCGCAGCGCGCCGTAGACTGCTTTCTGCGCTGGTCAAGACAGCCGGAGGATGGCCGGACGAAGCTGCGGCACTACCCGAATATCGGCAGGCCCGAGATGTTCGAAAAGGGATATGTGGCCGCCAAGTCGGGCCACAGCCGGGGCGGCACAGTTGACCTGACGCTCTATGGCTTGGCGACCGGTGAACTTGCCCCCATGGGCGGGGACCATGACCTGATGGATCCAGTCTCACACCATGGAGCAAAAGGAATCACGCAAGCCGAAGCGAGAAACCGTCAATACCTGCGTACCATCATGCAGGCCTGTGGTTTTAGTTCATACGAATGCGAGTGGTGGCATTACACACTGAAACACGAACCTTACCCAAACACTTATTTTGATTTTCCCATCACATAGTCGGGCCGGCCAAATAGACTGCCAGAGCGCTGAAAGTATTGATAGTGGACACACTCATCGCCGGGAGCATGCCGACCTCCTTCGCCCGGCACGAGCCTGCCGAAGTGCAGGCGGCCCCCCCGGCGTACCGGCCCGCCGGGCGCGGCCGCCCCGGACGGTGGGCTTGGGTGCCGGTGCCGAAGGGATACGCGGGCCCGAAGCGGCGCGCCCGGCCGTCGTCGGAGGCCCGGGCCGCCGCGGCGGAGGTCCGCGGCAGGGTGCTCACCAGCGGGGTTCGGCCGGCGGGCCGGCCCGGAGTCGGCCGCGCCCGGCCGACAGGCGTCGTGAGGCCGTGGCTGGCGATCGTGATACCGCCGGTGCCGCATACGGCACCCGCCCTGTCACGATCGCGGCGAGCACGACGGGGGCAGGCGTGACGGCACCGCGCGTCGTTGTCGCCGGCGGTCATTCGGCAGGGCACATCGAGCCCATGATGAACTTCGCCGACGCGCTGCGCCGGCTGGAGCCCACGGCCGAGATCACCGCCCGCGGCTACCCGCTCGAACTCATCCAGCCGGTGCCGCTGCCGCGCAAACTGAACCGTGCCCTGCTGCAGACGCCGGGCAGGCTGCGCGACTCAGTGCTGGCGGCCGGGGCGGTGCTCGACCGCGTGCGGGCCGAGGTCGTGGTGGGCTTCGGCGGCTACGTGGCCGGGCCGGCCTACTTCGCCGCCCGCAGGCAGGGCCTGCCGATCGTCGTCCACGAGGCGAACGCGCGGCCCGGAGTGGCCAACCGGCTGGCGGCCCGGATGACGACGCACGTGTTCACCGCCTCGCCGAGTGCCCGGCTGGCTCACGCCACCGCCATCGGGATCCCGCTGCGGTCGGCGATCACCGGGCTCGACCGGCCCGCGCTGCGCGACACAGCCCGGCAGCGGTTCGGCCTGCGACCCGACGGGCCGGTACTGATGGTCACCGGCGGTTCGCTGGGCGCCCGGGGCGATCAACGCCGCGGTGTCCGGCGCGGCTGCGGCGCTACGGGCGGCCGGCGTGCAGGTGCTGCACATCACCGGGCCGCAGAACGTGGTCGAGGCGCCCGACGGCGACCCCGCCGGCCCGAGGCCCGGGGCCGATCACCGTGGCCGGGCTGCGAGCGCCCAGCGGCGACGTCGTCATCGGCCACTCCCCGCGGCACCTCGACGACACCGGCACCCTCATCTTCACCACCGCCATCACCCCCGGCACGAGGAACTCGCCGCCGCGCGGGAGAGCGGCAAGCGGGTCCTGCGCCGGGCCGCCGCGCTGGAAGACCCCGGTGCGTCGCGGTAGCCGACACCCACGGCAGACCCCGGCGACCTCGCTGCTAGTGGTCGCGCTACAAGCGTGCGACCTGGACCCGTCGTCCGCCAGCGGAGTCCTCCCCGGACGACCCGGCCAATCAGCAAGCGGTGACACTCACGTCGCATGACACGCTGATCCACAGGCCTTGACTATTCCTCCCGGGGCCGGGCGGCGAGCGGCAATTCCGCTGATCGTCACCTGCCAGTGTGCGGTGGCGCGGCGGGTAGTTGCACCGTGACGCAGAGCCCCCCAGCGGCCCGGGGGGTGAGGGTAAGAGTCCCGTCGTGTGCTTGGGTGATGCTCTTGACGATTGCCAGGCCGAGGCCGACACCCGCGTGGCCGGTGCGTATGCGTTCGGTGCCGCGCTGAAACGGCTCGGTGAGCGTCGAGACCAACTGTGGGCTGAGCTTGTCGCCGGTGTTTTCGACAGTGAGCACGACGGACTCGGGGCAGATGGCGGTGCTGACCTGCACGGTGCCGTGTTCGGGGAGGTTGTGGACGACCGCGTTGTGCAGGAGGTTCGTGGTCAGTTGCAGCAAGAGAGCGCGTGAGCCGATGGTAGGGGTGATGTCACCGGAGGGCTCGATGGTGACGCCGTGCTTTTCTGCGAGGGGGAGGAGTGTTTCGGTGGCTTCTTCCGCTATGAGGGACAAGTCGACGTGTTCTCGGGCGAACGACCGCTGGCCGGCGCGGCTGAGCAGCAGCAATGCTTCGGTGAGGTCGATCGCCCGGGCGTTGACGGCGCGGAGGCGTTCGTCGAGCTCGCCGCTGTCACGGTTCGGATCGTTGCGGGCCACGTCGAGAAGACTCTGCGTGATCGCCAGCGGGGTACGCAGTTCGTGGGAAGCGTTGGCCGCGAACCTCTCCTGTTCGGCGACATGCGCCTCGAGCCGCGCGAGCATGGCGTCGAAGGCGTCGGCGAGCTCGCGGAACTCATCGCTGCGCCCCCGTAGCCGGATCCGGTGGGACAGCGACCCATTCGCGGCCATCCGTGTGGCGTCTGTGAGGCGAGTCAGGGGGGCGAGCATGCGCCCTGCGAGAATCCACCCTCCCAGGAGACCGAATACCAGCAGGAACGCCAGCGCGATGGCCGCGACCGGAGCGAACGAACGCAGGAGGAGGGGGGTGTTGATCAGAAAGTCACCGGTGGCGTAGATCGCACCGCGGGGTAGGTGGAGGTAGAAGAACCCCACGGTAGCGAGCAGCAAGGCACCTGCGAGCATGAGGAACCCGGCGTAGCTGAGGGTAAGTTTGAGGCGAACACTCAAACCCGGGGCCCTATCCACGTTCGCCTCCAGCAGCGCCGGCGCCTGGTCCTGTATCGATGCGGTAGCCGACGCCGGGCACCGTAGCGATGACCCATGGTTCGCCGAGACGCTTGCGCAGGGCCGAGACTGTGATGCGCACGGCATTGGTGAACGGGTCTGCGTTCTCATCCCACGCCCGTTCCAGGAGCTCTTCGGCGCTGACGACACCACCTTCGGCGGCGACGAGAACTTCGAGCACGGCGAACTGCTTCCTGGTCAGCGCGACGAAGCGGCCGTCCCGGTAGACCTCCCGGCGGAACGGATCCAGACGCAGGCCAGCGATCTCTAGCACGGGCGGCCTGTGGTGGGTGCGCCTGCGGTCGAGTGCCCTGCGCCTGCGCACGAGCTCTCGCAGCCCGAACGGCTTGGCGAGGTAGGCGTCGGGGCCGACGCCGAACCGGTAGGCCTTGGCGAGCATCAGGATCGGCATGCCGCTACCGGAAGCGACAATGCTATCGGCGATCTCGTCACCGGAAGGCCCGGGAATGTCACGGTCGAGGACGGCGATGTCGTAGGCGTTAACGCTCAGCAACTCCAGCGCCGTGTCGCCGTCACCGGCGATGTCGGCCGCAATCGCTTCCAGGCGCAGCCCATCGCGGATGGCCTCTGCCATATAGAGCTCATCCTCGACGACCAACACACGCATGCTCCCGATGCTACGAGCCGGTGCATATCGTGGGCATATCGCGGCCTGGGGCAAGACGACCAGGCTGCGCGGGGTCGGCCGCGCGAAGGTGTCGCGGCTGAACGGGCCGTAGGTCTCCAGTCCCCGCCAGGCGTATTGATCGCGTTTGCTGCGGGCGGGATCGAAGCAGTAGTCGAGCTGCCAGGCTGTGACCACGCTCTGGTAGCCAGGTGAATTCAAGACAGCCAAAGGAGGCCCCACCGAGCACGTCAGCATATCTCAGCATCCTGAGCGGCGTCATACGCTGGAGCCCGCGTTCAGCCGCGCCATTTCCGGCGGCTCGCCATCTGGTCAGGGACCGCGGTAAGGCGCACCTCGTCGATGCGGGCCTGTTCGGTCTCCACAGCGGAGATGCCTTTGTCGATCCTCCGCTGCAGCGTGCTTGCCACATACTGGCCTAGACGCTTGCAAAATCATGATCGACAAATTGTTGTCGTTATGCTGCGGCGAGGCCGCAGTTGTGGAGCAGGGCTCGCATCTGGGTGCGGAGCGCGGCGTAGTGCTGGTCGGCTGGGCTCGGGCTTGCTGGCGGTGGCGCGAGCGCTGGGTCGCGGATTGCGGCCAGGCATGGGATGAGGACCTGGTCGCGGAGGAGGAGGATGCCAGCGATGGTGCGAACAGCGTCGGGCGGGGTCTGGTAGCGGCGGGAGCAGCCCTGCCGGTTGATGAGGTGCTTGGCGCGCAGTTTGCGCATGTCGTAGGCGGCCTGGCGGGCGGTGTAGCCGGTGTCACCGGTGATGGCCTGGATCTTGGCGGTGAAGTCTGCGGCGGTGAACCC
>OFGU01000009.1_pt1 | contig 20889 bp, 14 predicted proteins | sample 1521841 | NCBI WGS metagenome assembly OFGU01 (sample SAMEA2553413, study PRJEB24118) | soil metagenome
CACGTCCCGGATGCGATGTATCTTGTGGCGTGTGCGGTGGACCGCCTTCGCCGTCACGGTGAGGCCGTCTGGCTGGGCGGCCGGGCCGGGCTGGCCGTGGACCGTGCGCTCCAGGATGGGCCCGTTGCTGGCTGCCCGGCCGGCGAGGTCGACCAGGTAGCGCGCGATCTGCTGGCCGCCTTCGACCGGGCGCAGCGCGGCGGTGGCCAGGCCGCCGCCGTCGGCGGTCATCGTGGCGCCGGGGTCCAGCAGGCTGATGAGGGCGCCGATGTCCTTGGCTTCCCATGCCGCCTTGAAGTCCCTGACGAGGCCGGCCTGCCGGGCCGTGGGGGCCGGGGGAGGCTGCGAGGCGCGGATGCGGCGGCGGGCTGAGGAGGCCAGCTGGCGGCATGCCGCCGGGGTCCGGCCGACGATGCCGGCGACTTCGGCGAAGGGGTAGCGGAAGACGTCGTGCAGGATGAACGCGACGCGCTCGGCCGGGGTCATCGATTCGAGCACGACCAGGAAGGCCATGCTGACCGACTCATCCAGGGTGACCCGCTCGGCCGGGTCGGCCGTGGCGCCGCCCGGCCGCCCGCTGGCCCACTCGGCAGGTTCGGGCAGTGGCTCGGGGAGCCATTCGCCCACGTAACGTTCCCGCCGGGCCCGTGCCGAGCCGAGCAGGTCCAGGCAGATGCGGCTGGCGACCGTCGTCAGCCAGCCGCCGGGGGATTCGATGGCCTGCTGTTGCTGGCCGGGCATGGCGTACCAGCGGGCGTAGGTCTCCTGCACGGCATCCTCAGCCTCGGCCAGCGAGCCCAGCAGCCGGTAGGCGAGATTGATCAGCTGACGCCGCTCGCCCATGATCGCGCTCAGGCCCGGGTCGGCCCGGCCGTCTCCTGGCCCCGATGGGGTGCTCATGGTACCGCCCTTTCCCTGGCCGGATCTGCCCTCACCAGGTCGACGAGACAGCGCACCGGAATGTGAGGCCGGCGCGCCGCCTGACATTCGGAGGGGTTGTGTCGTCGTACGGCTGGGGAGAACACACCATCGCGCGAACAGGAAAGCTCAGCGACATCATGGAGGAGACCGATGAGTGATTTCCAGGCCATTGCTGACCGCGTCGAGATCGAGGCGCTGCGCGGCGAGTTCACCGACGCGGCGATGATGCGCGACGGGGACCGCCTTGCGTCGCTGTTCACCCACGATGGCGCGCTGCGGATGCCCAACATCCCCGCCGAGTTCCACAGCCGGGAGGAGATCCGCGCCGGGCGCGAGCGGCTACAGGCTCAATGGGACTACTTCGTGCAAACCACGCACCCGGGCACGATCCAGCTTGACGGCGACACCGCGACCGGCCGTGCTTACATCCAAGAGCTCGCACGCACTCGCGACGGCTGGTCGGGGCTGAACTACGCCATCTACCACGACCGCTACCAGCGCACCGGCGACGGCTGGAAGTTCACCGAGCGCTTCTACGAGGTCAGGTACCACGACACCACTCCGCTGGCGGGCTCGGCGCCCCGCGCAGCGGGGGCGCCCGCTGACCCGCCGGCCGGGAACACGTCTCGGCCGGTGTGACAGCGGACCCGCAGGCCGGTGTCATGGCGCAGCGGCAGGCGGCGGCGGCAATGTCCCGCTGCGCCACAACCAGGAACCAAGCAGCGGCAGGTTCAGCGCACCACAACCAGAACAGGAGAATCTGCGATGATCAGGATCGGTATCATCCTCGGCAGCACCCGCCCCAGCCGCAATGGCGAACAGGTCGCCAAGTGGGTCTATGACGTGGCATCGCGTCGCAGCGACGCCGAGGTCGAGCTGATAGACCTGCGTGACTACCCGCTGCCGCACCTGGATGAGCCGCTGTCGCCCTTCCTGGGCCAGTACCAGAACGAGCACACCGGGCAGTGGGCGGACAAGATCGCCTCGTTCGACGGGTTCCTCATGGTCACCCCCGAGTACAACCACTCCACCTCCGGGGTGCTCAAGAACGCCATCGACTACCTGTACGCCGAGTGGAACAACAAGGCGGCCGGGTTCGTCTCCTACGGCCTTGAGAGCGGCGTCCGGGCAGCCGAGCACCTGCGGCTGGTCTGCGGGGCACTGCAGATGGCTGCCGTAAGCCAGCAGGTCATGCTGTCGCTGCGGACCGAGTTCGAGAACTTCACCATCTTCAAGCCGGGCGACCACGACGTCGCCACGCTGGACACACTGCTGGACCAGGTCGTCGCCTGGAGCACCGCGCTCGCGCCGCTGCGCACCGCTTCCCGCGCCGCCGCATGAACGGCTGCAAGACCATCCCCGGCACCGCAAAGCCGCTGTGCGACCGGCCCCGGCCCGCATCCCAGGTCGACGACGCGCACCGGGCCAGCGCCACGGCGGCGCACCCCCTCAACGATTGGGGCAGGCAAGGCAGCAACGCGCCGAGCGAGTTGAAGCTCCTCGCCCAGCCGCTGCAACTCCGGATCGGCCGCGTTACGTGACCGTCCGGAATCTCCGGCCGTGGCCGCAGGTGGGCTAGCCACCAGCGCACGCCGTGCTTAGCCGCCGAACGGTTCCTGCCGGGCATGGGCTGCATGCCGTTGCTGAATATGCACGCTTATCCGGGCGCCTGTTCCGCGAGGGCCTCGAGGACCGGCAGCGCCTGGCGGAGCGCGGCGACGTCCCTGCGGTCCAGCAGCGTGATGCCGGCTGCCAGCCGGCTGGTACTGTCACGGCGCACCGCGTCGAGCAGTGCCTGGCCGGCCTGGCTGAGAGCGACGAGACAGATCCGGTGGTCGGCCGGGTGCGCTCTGCGCTCTGCCCACCCGAGCCTGACCAGGACCTCAACAGCGCGCGACATGGTCGGGACTGCGATGCCTGCGCGCGCCGCCAGGTCCCCGACCGGCAGCGGGCCGGACGTGGACAGGACCGCGAGCACCGTTAGCCTGCTGGTCGCGCCGCCGTCCACCACCGGTTGGCACCCGGGCTTTCGCGCGCCGCATCTGCCTGGTCATTGCCACTTTGAGCCCGGGCCGTGGCCCGGCCGTTGGCCTGCGGCGATGGCTGCGTGGCGCCGGGCGCGGCGACCGCCGCCATGGCTCCGGGGGCTGCTGGAACGTGCTCGTCGTGGACGTACCTGCCGCCCCGCAGTAGTGAGGCTACGGCCGCGATCAGGCATGCGGCGATGGCGAAGTCGAAGGCGATCGACAGGCCCTGGGAGAACGCTGGTGAGATCAGGGACGGGAAGAAGCCGCGGCCAGTGAGGTAGGCGGCATGGCTGGGGGGCAGGTGGGCGATGACTGGGCCGAGCAGGGTGCGCACCGGGTTGTAGCCGAGCAGCGAGGCGAACAGCACCGCCACCGGTGGCAGGGCTGCGAGCTTCGCCGCCGCGGCTGCGGGGACGCCTTGGGCGGCCAGGCCGTGGGTGAGGGTGGATGGCAGCGAGGAGGCCAGCCCAAAGATGATCAGGGTGAAGAAGATGCCGATGGACAGCACCATCGCCGAGTTCTGGAAGGTCGCGCTCATGCCGGATCCGACACCGCGCCGCTCCGGCGGCAGGCTGTTCATGATCGCGGCCCGGTTCGGCGAGGCGAACAAGCCCATGCCGATCCCGTTGAGCAGCAGGATCAGCGCGAACTGCCAGTACACGAAGTCAACGGGCAGGCGCTCCAGCAGCAGGAACGAGCCCGCCGCTACCACCATGCCGCCGGTAGTGAATGGTCGTGCCCCGAAGTGGTCGGACAGCCACCCGGACAGCGGCCCGGCGATGAGGAACCCGGCGGTGAGCGGCAGCATGGCGATCCCCGCCCACAACGGCGTCACGCTGAAGGCGTAGCCATGCCTGGGCAGGTAGATGCCCTGCAGCCAGATGATCAGGATGAACATCAGCCCGCCCCTGCCCAGGCCGGACAGCAGGCTGGCCAGGTTCCCCGCGGTGAACGCCCGGATCTTGAACAGGCCGAGCCGGAACATCGGGTGGGCGACCCTGGTCTCCACGAAGCAGAAGAGCACCAGCATGGCCGCGCCACCGGCGATGGCGCTGATCACGAACGGGCTGGTCCAGCCCATGGTGTGCCCGCCGTAGGGCTGGATGCCGTAGGTGATCCCGACCAGCAGCGCGATCAGCCCGATGCCGAATGTGAGGTTGCCCCACCAGTCCAGCCTGGATGGCCGGCGCACCCCCAGTTCGCGCAGCTTCCAGTACGCCCAGAACGTGCCGAATGCCCCGAACGGGACCGACACCAGGAACACCAGGTGCCACTCCACCGGGCCGAGCAGCCCGCCGAGAACCAGCCCGATGAACGAGCCTGCGATACCGGCCACCTGGTTCAGGCCCAGGGCCAGCCCGCGCTGATCGGAGGGGAAGGCGTCGGTGAGCAGTGCGCTGGAATTGGCCATCAGCATCGCCCCGCCCACGCCCTGCAGGATCCGCATCACGATCAGCCACAGCGCAGCGGCCGTCCCGTGCATCCAGGTCAGCGACAGCATGACCGAGAACACGGAGAACACCGCGAAGCCCAGGTTGTACATCCGCACCCGGCCGTACATGTCACCAAGGCGGCCGAAGCTCACCACAAGCACCGCGGTGACCACGATGTACCCCATGATCAGCCACAGAAGCAGGCTCGTGTTCCCCGGCTGCAGCGGATTGACACCGATCCCGCGGAAGATGTCCGGCAGCGCGATCAGCAGGATTGACGCGTTGACCGTCGCCATCAGCACGCCGAGCGTGGTATTCGACAACGCGATCCACTTGTAGTGGCGCCCGGGCCCGCCTCGGGCCGCGGGCCCGTCCAGCCGTGGCCCGCCGCCGGGCTGTGCGGCACGGCCGGGTTCACGGGCAGGAGGCGGAAATGAGGCAGCCGGCATCGGAATCCCTCCCAGCCCGGGACCCGTTCCCGGGCGCGCGGACCGCGCCGTGCGCCGGGCCGGCTTCCAGGCGCTGGAGTAGTTGCTTAATACAAACTAACATGATGAGGGGAGCAGTGCGCAATCCTGATGTGGGCGGGCGCGGCCTTCCGGCACCGCCGCCGCGCCGGAGTGGCGACCATCGTGGCGGTGGCGGGCGGGCTGGACGTCGGCTCCGCGGAAACGCTGAGCAGGTGGGTTCGCCAGGCCAAGGCGGATGCGGGTTCACGGCTGGGCGTGGGCAACGGCCTGTCCGGACAGGTCGCGACCCTGATTACAGGGCCTTGGCCTCAGCCCTGCGCTGCTCATTCAGGGAGAAAATACGTTTTCAAGTATTGCCTCGCATCCAATGTCAGCCGTAAGTTTAAATGGTCGTTCAATGGCGAGCGTGAGGGCGATGAAAAGGGGTTCTGCGATGGGGCGATCTGCGCACTCGGGCCTGACCAGGCGACTGCGGGAGGCACATGCCGCCTCCGAGGAATCCGCAGCGACCGGGATACCGATTGATGAGGTAGCAGAGCTACGGGCGGATCGCCGCGATCGCCAGCGCCGCACCGCTCGTGAGGCGGTCGAGACCTACAACGATGCCGCCCAACGAGTGCTCGAGCGCGGAGCACCAGAGGACCACGCGGCCAAGTGGGTGGCCATGGAAAACGTCAAGCGCGTGGGCAGGCGCGAGTTCCTCACGGGCGCCGCCAGGGCGGGGGTCGGCATCGCCGCCTCAGCGCTGGTGGCAGGGACCGCCCTCAGGCCGCAGCGAGCGGCCGCCGGCACGAAGCAGCCGACCATAGCCATCGTGGGCGCTGGTCTCGCGGGGCTCCGGTGCGCACACATGCTCTACTCGCAGAAGGGCTGGACCTCGACCATCTACGAGGCCACCTCTGACATCGGTGGGCGCTGCGAGACCCAGCGCAACTACTGGAAGAACAGCCTGATCGCGGAGATGCACGGGGAGTTCATCTCCTCCGAGCATTCCTCCATGCTGGGGCTGGCGAGCCTGTTCAACCTCTCGCTTGACAACACCCGGGCATACGCGTCCGGCACGGCCGATACCTACTGGGTCAACGGTGCCCGCTATACGCAGGCCCAGCTTGATGCGGACTGGCAGTCGTGGGCGTGGAACCTGTTCCAGTCAGCGATCAAGCAGGCGCCCTGGCCGCAGAGCTACAACAGCTACAACGCGACCGGGTATGCCTGGGATCACCTGAGCGTCCCTGAGTGGATCAACCAGTACATGCCGGGTGGAACGGCGGGGAACTTCGGGGCGGTCTGCCTGCAGAACGTGATCGACGAGTACGGCGGGGACCCGGCAGACCAGTCCGCGCTCAACCTGACGATGATCCTCGGGTACTACGACAGCAAGGGTCCCTGGGTTCAGGGCCAGTACCCCCCCTTCCCCTACCTCGCGGGCACCGACGAGCTGTATCACATCACCGGGGGCAACGACCAGATCGTCAAGGGCCTGGTTAGCCAGCTGCCCCCGGGGACCATCAAGACGGGGCAGGGCCTCGTGGCCCTGGTGGCCAACAGCAACGGGAGCTACACCCTCACCTTCCAAAGCGGCTCCACGACCCAGCAAGTGACGGTCGACAGCGTGGTCCTCGCCCTTCCGTTCAAGACGCTGCGGAACGTGGACCTTTCGAAGGCCGGGTTCTCGCCCCTGAAGATGACGGCGATCAACACCCTGGGCATGGGAACCGACGCCAAGATCATCATGCAGTTCAACGGTGAGCCGTGGATCACCGACGGTTACACGGGGACCACCTACCAGGACCTCGGCTTCATCAGTTCGGGCTGGCAGATGGTGCAAAGTGCAGCGGTCGGCGGCTATACCGGCCCGACCGGGCTCTGGACCGCCTACCCCGGCGGAAACTACACGCCGAGCATCATCAGCAAATACAACCTCACGAACAGTTCGGGGACTCCGCCCCCGAAGATGGTGAACGACACCCTTGGGTATCTGGAACCGGTCTTTCCAGGCGTAACCGCGGCGTACAGCGGGCTGGCGTGGTACGACTTCGGCCTTCTCGACCCATACCTGCAGGGAGCATATTCGTACTGGCGCGTCGGCCAGTACACGGGCTTCTCGGGCTACGAGGGAGTTCAGGAGGGATGCGTCCACTTCGCCGGAGAGCACACCACCCAGGACTTCCAGGGCTACATGGAGGGCGCGACGCTGAGTGGCGAGCGGTGCGCAAAGGAGATAGGGACCGGGGCATGTTGAGCCCTTGAGCGGCACACCGCCGCGCTGCGGCACACGCGCCAGGCGGGCACCTCGGAGCGGTTCTGGATCAACCTGAAGTCCCGCTACGACCCCGAGGCAGAAGGACCGGCTCGGCGATGTGCTCGACGGCATCCGCCCGCTCACCGCTGCCAGCTGATGAGGTAGCCCGGGGAGAGCTCTGTCCGCTCGGCATGGCGCCCGCCAAGATCAACCTGAGTGGCGAACGGCGCCTGCGAGAGCCGGTCCCGGGCTTGCTGGTGCTGGTCTGTGCCCGCGTTCTGGCTCCAGTCGCCTGCTGACTCTGCTAGGCGGTTACTGGTACCAGCGGCAGGAAGCGATCTCCTCACGAGCGCCGGTCAGCCTGCTGCACGCCTTCGAGGTTTCCGGGCAGAACGCCCGCGCGGTGCTCAGCCGGCTGGGCAGGCGCGGGCTGCAGTGATCGCCGGACTCCAGCTGCTCACAGCCACCATCATCACCGGCCCCGTCCGGGGCAACACCGGCGGCGACCCCGTGCACGCCTGGGACCTCGACGTCCTGCGCGCCCGCTACGACGCATTCATCGCCGAGTTCGCCCCCATCCGGGCCGAAGCGGCAGCGCAGGAACTGGACGCCGCCCGGGCCTTGCTGGCACGCACCGCGATCATCGACCTCTGAGTTCCTTCCCCGCTCTCGATCCTGCGCGGTGACGGTCCCAGCCCACGGGCGGCCGCTGTAAGCCCGGACTCTGCGCGCAGACTACTCAGGTATGGACCCCACCACGGGCAGCGCCCTCGCGGCACGATCGGCCGCGCCGAACGGCGGCAATGCGTGCCCTGGCTTCGGAAAGCGACGGTCGATTGCAGCATGCTGCGTGACTGACATGGCCCTCTCTGGATTGAGACGCTGATGGCTGATACTGGCGGCGATCGGTGCGGGGCTGCCGGTCACCGTTCCGTGGACTTGTCCAGGACCGGCTTCACGTCGAGTACCGGCGTATGGTCCAGTGCCTCCAGGGGGCGGACCAGTATCCGCGTTCCGTCTGTCGCGACGATCTGGACCCGGTGCAGCCCGATGGGGTTGGGGCGGTCCGGGGACCGGGTGCTGAAGACTCCCAGCGGCGGTCGTGCGGGATCGTCGCGCGGCCTGGTGACCAGCACGTCACGGGCGGCCCGGTCAAGCCATGTGAGCACGATGATCTCGGTTCCGGCCGCAAGGTCGCATATTCCTTCGGCGTACTCGGGGCCGAAGACCAGCCAGGCGTCCGGTGCGCCCTCGTCCCCCTGCCGCGGTGCCTGTGCCCGGTCGGTCAGCGGCGACTCGACCCATCCGACCGGCACCACCTGATAGCCCTTCATGTCACCATCACCTCCTGCCGCATGCGCCCGGCTTGACGAGCGCTGCAGTGGGCTGCTTGGGAATTTCAGTGGAGGTCCTGCCGCCTGAGCTTGGTTATGACGCTGCTGACCGGGACCGCTAGCAGTTCAAGCAGCATGAGGATCTCCATCCATTGTGGAGTCCAGAAGGCTACCGGGCCGCAGGGAGCCCGCAGCAATCCGCCCGACTTGCCGGGCCCGCGGACTGCCGTGGCCTGGCTGATGCCGCCATAGCCCACCTTCCACCCGCGGCCAGGAAGGCGGGCCCATCGCTGTGCTCGCCGACGGCCATTCCGCTCGCCCCGCGGTGCGCGGCACGAGCGGGGCGGTGCGGGCTGGCGGGGCATCGGGTCAGCCGGAGGGGCGGACCGATGCCGGGGGGCAGGTCACCAGGGAGCGCAGTTGTCGATCGGGAAGACAGGTACGGGGTCGCCGGCGGTTAACGGCCGGCGACCCCGTACCTTTGGTCACCAAGTGTCAGGGGGCACTTGAGAACGAGTAGATGTCTGAGTTGCCGAACGTTGACGTAGCCCCGCAAGAGGTGGGCGGATTCAGCGCGATCCCCTGCTGCAGGTTCTCGCGGTAGGTGTCGACCGCAGGGCAGTCCTGGGCATTGCGGGTGTCGTTCCACACCGCGGCGCCGAAGGTGTTGGTGGCGACCGCGTACACGTAGTCACCCAAGAACTCGGCGATCTGCGAGTTGGCGCTGGAGCCGCGGGCGTCACCGGTGGCGCCGCGGTTGAGGGTCGACCAGGACCCCGTCACACCGGAGGAGTTCACTGTTCCCTGCATGACCACGCCCACGAGGTCTCGTGGGTTGCTCGTGTTGGCCTGGTATGGCGTGGTGAAGGCGTTGTACACGACGTAGACGGTGCTGCCGTCGGGCGAGATGGCGGGCGCCGTGTAGAAGCCGCGGTCCCCGTGGGTCTCGATCTGCTGGGGACCTGGCCAGCTGACGCCGTGATCGCTCGACTCGGTGAAGTAGACATGGGGTTTCTCGTTGGCGGTCGCCCGGCTGCTGACGAAGCTCATCACCATGTGGTTGGTCGCGCCGTTGCCCGTGGGCGCGCCGTTGGCGATGTCGACGCTGGGGGCTGGGGCCAGGTCGCTGCGGGCTCCGGCGATCCCGTCGATCTCGGGACGGCCCTGGACGGGGTCGAAGATCCCCGGCTGATGGACCGGGCCGACCACCGGCGCCGGGGGTGACCAGGTCGCGCCACCATTGTGGGAGACCGACATCAGCTCGAAGGACTGTCCACCCGCCGACGGCACCGATCCGATGCCAAAGACGTACGCGTTGCCCAGGCTGTCGGTGCGGATGGTGCAGCCGTCAGGGGGCTGGCGCTGGCCGTTGTTGGCGGCCGCCGAGATCTGGTGCTGCGTCCAGGTGGTGCCGCCGTCGTGGGAGACGGCCACCTGGAGCGCGGCCGGGGCGGCGTAGGGACTGATCTCCTGGCCCTGGTACATCGCCCAGCAGATGTACACGTTGCCGAAGAAGGGACTGGACGCGGCGTTGTCGGCCCAGATCTGCGACTTGTCGGAGAAGGTGGTGTTCGACTGCCTGGAGACCACGACGGGCTTCAGCCATGAACTCTTGTTGCCGATGCTGCCCGGGGTGGGGTTGTCCATGCGGGAGACGGCGATGGCCTCGAATCCCTTGAAGGCGCCGGCCGCGGGGAAATTCGAAGCCAGGTTGGAGTAGTAGAGCCGGTCGCCGTTGCTCCAGCTGAAGCCGTTGGGCCCGGGAGCAGGGCCGAACGCGACACCCGGATCTCCGTCTGACACCAGGCCACTCTCCTCGTACCAGGGCAGTGTGCCGATCGGGCCTTCGTTCTGCGCGCATTCTGACACCGGGGTGCTGAAGTCAGCCGTGCAGCCGCGCGCGGTGTAGCCCGTGTACATCGGCTGGGTCCACGACTTGCCTGAATCGAAGGAGAAGTACACGCCCGAGACGCCGACGCCCGGGGTGAAGGGACAGGGGTTGGAAGGGAACTGGCTGCTGCACGCCTGCTCGTCGATCTCGTCGTTCGACCCTGCCACCACGATGCTGTTGTGGTTGGCGTCAACAGCTATGGCCGGCTCGTTCTGCTTGTTCTGCGAGAACGGAAGCGCCGGACTGGCGCTTGTGACGTTCACCGAGTTGTCCGCAGTGGCCTGGGCCGCTAGCGGGCCGCTGACCATCACCAAGGCAGCCGCTGATCCCAGCACCAGTAGTACATGGAAAGGCTTTCTCATGACGCTCTCCCTCACAGCCGTCCTTCGGGACTAGGCGTACCCCCGGCGTTCATGCAGGCGGAAGTCTAACTCCCCGGTATGGAAGTTGTCACTGAGCGTTTTTCATCCGGCGATTTCGCGGGATTGGAGGACGTGGATGGCCTTGGCGAGTTGCCCGGCGCGCCATGGGCAGCAGCGGAGTTTGCGCAGGATGCGCGCTGCCCTGCATCGCCGCGCTCCCCTCGGGCTGGAGCATCGGCGGCGCGGACATCTCCAGCGGGAATGCGCGCCACCGGACGGGTTGCCTGCCATCACGGCTCCACCGGGTACCAGCAGCGGTTGTGGAAGGTGGATCTGGCCAGGCTGGCCGGCGAACTCGGCATCGCGGTCGCGGTGGTGCACATGCCGCCCGTCCACGCCGAACGTGACACCGCGACCTACCCGCGCGGCATCAAGATCCCGACCGCGAGATGCGGGAGCTAGAACGAACCCGCATCTCCAGCCACGACTGGCACGGCGAGTGGAATTACACGCTGAACCCGGCAGCAGCCTGAACCTGGCATGTTGTTCATCTACGAACCCTCAGTATGCGCGCCCGAAGATGAGCCGCTTCCCGTATGCGGACTTTCGATTGCACCGAACGCACACGCCTTCCTCCGCCGCGCCTTCAGCCGGGATGCATCGCGGGGTGGCCGATGTCGCAGCCTTGATGTCGTCCTCGCACTCGGGCCGGCCGCAGTGGAACGCCAGCGCCCAGCCTGTCTTGACTGCCTCGGCAAACTCCGCCCACGAGTTCACCGTGGCCGTGTGGGAGTCCCTGAAGTCGGTCGCCCGCTGCAGCAGCAGGCTTTGCATCGCGTTGAGCTCAAACTCCAGCCGGGCGGGCGCCGAGTCGAGGGATACTGGCGATTTGCCCTCGCCGAGCCGGGTGGACATCAGTGCGGAGCCCTCGGCCAGGTCACGGGGGCCAAGCTCGAGCCGGACCGGCACGCCGCGCAGCTCCCAGTCGTTGAACTTGAACCCAGGGGAGAGCTGAGCCCGGTTGTCCACGTGCGTGCGGATGCCCGCCCGGCGGAGCCTGCCGGCCAGTTCCCTAGCTGAGGGCAGTACCTGCTCGGCCTGGTCGCCGCGGCCTATCGGCACGATCACCACCTGGTAGGGAGCGAGCAGCGGGGGAAGGACGAGGCCCTTGTCGTCACCGTGCGTCATGATCACGCCGCCAACCATCCGGGCGCTCATGCCCCACGACGTGGTGTGGCAGTACTTCAGTTCGCCGCTTTGCGCCGCGTACTGAATGCTGAACGCCTTGGCGAAGTTCGTGCCCATATAGTGCGAGGTGCCGGACTGAAGGGCGCGCCCGTCGCGCATCATGCCTTCGACCGTGTACGTCCGCTGGGCGCCCGGGAACCGCTCGCCCCCGGTCTTCTCGCCGTCGACCACCGGCATGGCGGCGATCTCGCGGGCCACCTTCGCGTACAGGTCAAGCGCGAGCAGCGTCTCCCGCATCGCGCCGGCCTCGTCGGCGTGCGCGGTGTGACCCTCCTGCCACAGGAACTCGGTCGTGCGCAGGAACATCCGCGGCCGCATCTCCCAGCGGACCACGTTCGCCCACTGGTTCAGCAGCACCGGCAGGTCCCGGTGCGAGCTGATCCACCTGGCCATCATCTCGCCGATGACCGTCTCCGATGTGGGCCGGACGATCAGCGGCTCCTCAAGTTCCTTACCCCCTGCGTGGGTGACCACGGCGAGCTCGGGGGAGAAACCTTCGACGTGCTCCGCTTCGCGCTGCAGGTAGCTCTCCGGGATCAGCAGCGGGAAGTAGGCGTTGTCGTGACCGGTTTCCTTGATCCGCCGGTCGATGTCGGCCTGGAGCAGTTCCCAGATCCGGTAGCCGTAGGGGCGGATCACCATCGTGCCCCTGACCGGTCCCCGGTCCACCAGCTCAGCCTTGAAGACGAGCTCGTTGTACCAGGCCGAGAAGTCTTCGCTCTGCTGAGTCACTCCGCGTCCGTCCCGCGCCACACGCAGAGATTACGGCATCGAGCCGGCCGCTGCCGGGCGCCTACTCGTACCCGTTCTTAACCCCGATCCCGGCCGCCGCACTCAATACGGCGTGACTGGTCTGGGCTCGCCGCCGAGCGAGGTGCCGGTCCACGTTGCGGACCACCGGCCTACCCACGCCGACCACATCTCGCCGAACCGGATCAGATGCAGCGCGGGAGCCACTCCCGGGCGTACCTTGCTCTACCGGACGTGCGACTTCCCGGGTCGGCACGTCGCACAGAAGACCGGAACCATCTCGGCTACGACCGGACATCTGACGCCATTAAGGCGCCGGTCGCCCAGTCAGGATGTTCACCGGGCGGCGCTTCGAAGCGGCGGTGCCGTCGGTCATGGCCGCTTCGACATGAACCGCCGGTTCTTGCGCTCAGCGCAGAGGATCACCGGGGCGGCGCCGCCAAGGAAGCTGGCCGTTGCCGGCCATGGAGGAGGTGGCGTCCTCGCAGGTGCGCTGCGGAATCGCTCACAGCCTCGTCCCGGCCGTATGCTTCTCCAGCGGACCAGGCCAGAGCTGCGAGCCCGGCGAAGGCGGTGTGAGCTGTGTCGAGAACATTGCCCACAAGATCTTCCCCATGTCGCCAGGGGTGGTGTAGCCCCACTGATCACTGAGCGCGGCGATGACGTGTAGCCCGCGGCCGGTTTCGCCCAGGTGCTCTGGTTTCCTGGGGACTGGAGGCGTCCTGCTTGGGTCGGCGACCGCGCATACCACGCACTGCCCAGGCCAAAGCAGCCCGAGCCTGATCGGCCACCGGGCGCGGGTGCCGGCGGAATGGGGCAGCGCATGCCGCAACGCGTTGGTCAGCAGTTCAGACACGACGATCGCTATGTCTTCGCAGCGTCCTGCCACGCCCCAGCGCTGCAAGATAGTGGTGGTGAAATCTCGTGCTGCGCGCACCTCGCCGGCGTCCACGCCTGGCGTACGCTCGGCAGCTCCAGGGAAGCAGGCCCAGCGTATAGCGGCGGGATCTGGGGGCAGGGGCCAATCCCCGCTGGCCCGGGCGGCCACCTCGGCAACGGGGGTCAGCCAGTGACAGCCTGTGCTGCCCGCCAAGCGCATTTTCTGTGCTGCCATTGCCCTCGGCTCAATCCCGTTGCGGTAACGCGGTTTGATCGCTGCCACGGCTTCGCTCCCCTATGGTCTGTTGTCCGGTGAAAATCGCGGCGATGTAGGCCGGGCTGTCGCCGTGGAAGTGCAGAGGCCGACCGCTACCCGGAGCGTCCGCCGCTCAGCGGCCCGGCTGGATCGGCCGTGGCGTGCCCGGTGCCGTCCCCGGGCCGGCCAAGGGCTTGTTGCTGGCTGGACAGCTGAGATCTCGCCGGTTTCCGTCCCGGCCAAGCCGTCGGAAGTGGCATCTTCATATACGGCTGCGGCCACCAGGGTGGCCATGGCGACAGCCCTATCCCGGTCCCACAGCGCAACCGGGTTGGCGGTCCAGAACCAGGAGACGCTCTGCTGGCATTTCGGGCAAGCCAGCCGGCTGAGCGCATCGACCCGCCACCCTGCTGCGATAGCGCGGGCGCGGATGTCGGCTTCGCCAAGCGCGACAGGGTCCGTGTGGTGCGAGATGCACGAGCCCATCTCGCACCAGGCGATAGGTATCCGCAGTTCGTCCCCGATCGGCGCCCGCTCGGTAATCTCAGCGCCCGCACTCGTGTCAACCCGGCCGTTGGACTTGATCGTCGGCGGAGCCGCGGCGACGGCTGGCCTATCGTCGGTATCGCGTTGCGGCTCAGCGCACCCATCGTCATGCAATTGGGCGAGCCAGTCCATGGCAAGCTCGACCGCGTCCCCGGCCTCGGCCTTGATCTTCATGTGCCACCTCCAACGCAGCACCTATGCCTGCTGAACCACCTGCTGTGAACCGCTGCGAAATCAGCGCCACCGGAATAGCGGCAGCGGCCTTGAGTGCCTCCTTGCCGTGACCAATGAGGGGTTTCAGACGCACGCGGCGGCCTCCATAGGACCGCGCCAAGACCGGCCTCGTTCTTCTGAAATGACGGCGGCAATGAAACAAAGAAATAGCTAGCTAAATAATTGCCGTCACAGCGAGGCTGATTATCGACCAGCACGCGGAGAGTGGTGGCGCACCGCAAGGCAGGCCATGCTCCCCCCGTGGTCCGTATACGGCATTATGACACTCACCCGCCCCTCAGTGTCCGGGCTAGCCGTCTGAGACCCTTGATCACCCACCATTCGGCATACAGATCACATTGAGATAAACATTTGATAAACTTCCGGCTTCTCTTCTGAGTAATGCAGCAGTTGTTGTCGGCGCCTCACTATTTTCCTTTGTACACAGGGTGTGGAAGATATCCGCCAAGGTAATAGCTGTGTCAGGAGGGTGCCGTCGCCGAGCGTCCCCAGAGTATCCCCATTTTGTCCACAGGTCCGCCAGCGTGTCTGCACAAGTCATCCACAGGTTCGTACACAGATACGCCCGCCTTGCCCAGGCACCCTGGGAGAGCTAAGCACCCGGAGAGGTGCGGGCGGAAAGTCCCGCCCGCAATTCGACCCTGGAGACCGCCAGCCCAGAAGAGGATGGGGTGCAATTGTGCTGCTGTAAGTAAGTCTGACCTGCGGGAAAGGTGTAGTGGCACTGATGGATGCTGCCGTCGATGGCTGCCGTGACTGGTGAGACGCCACCGGTGAGTTCCAGCGTTCGCTGTGCGCTGGGCTTGATCGCGGCCAGCTGGTGGAGCGCGCGCCGCTTGACCTGCTGTTCGGGGAGCGGAAGGCACCAGATGGGACGCCGCTGGGCAAGGCGCCCGGTGGTGGGCGGAAAGCCGCTGACATCTATGCCCAGCTACTGGCGGTGGTCCGGCAGTAGCTGGCTGGGCAGCCAGCCTGATGCTCCCGCTTCGCGCATCAGTTCCGCTTCGCGCCTCAGTCCCTGAGCTTGGCGAACCTCATCCTCGGAGCGCCACCACCTCGTCCAGTCCTGCCCGGAGGTCATGGGCGAGCCCGGTGGGATCGGCGATCGCCGACATATCGGTGTTGATGCCGATACAGCACCCCCCGTCGTGCGAGATAAGGGTGATCATGGCGGCGCAGCCGGGCAGTGGGCCGAACGGGTACATGTGCGTGATCCGTGACCCTGCGATGTAGACCGGGTAGGGCACCCCGGGGATGCTGGAAACCTGGACGTCGTTCGTGCTGGTTAGCAGGCCCGAGACGATTCCGATGACGGGCGCGGGCAGCCAGCCGAGCGCCGGCGCGAGCGCCGCTGGCACCGCGTCGGCCGCGGCGGCACTGGCGGTGCGGGCGTTCAGCACGAACTGCCTCACGGCGGCGATCCTGGCGGCCGGGTCGCGCTCGGACATGGGCGCGGCGAATCTGGCACCAGTGAAGCGGTTCCCGCCCTGCGGGTCATCCTGGGTGCGCAAGCTGATCGGGAACCCCACGGTGAGCCGGTCGAGCGGGGCACCGAGCCGCTCGTGGTAACGGCGGAACCCGCCGATCACCGCGGCCAGCAGCCCGTCATTGAGAGAGCCGCCGGCTGCCTTCGCCCCGGCCTTGAGGTCACTGAGCGGCATGTCGATCAGATCGAAGTGCCAGCTGCCGCCACGCTGGGCAAGCAGCGGCGAGCCTGACGGGGCCGCCGCGACCTGCCCTGCCCAGCGGGCCGCACCAACCGCCCGCCCTGCTGTCCGTGAGGCGCTCTCCCAGGGCCGTGCCATCGCGCCAAGGATCCCGATTCCCCGACGCAGCGCCGCGATCGGTGCAGACCGGACCGCGTCCGCAACCTGCCCGGCGAGCAGCCCTGCACGCGACGACTCGGCCGCTGCCGGGACCGGTGGTTCGGGCCGATGTGGGTCATGCACGGCAGTACGGCTGTGCAGCCGCATCATCAACTGGACCGCGCCGAGCCCGTCAGTAACGCTGTGATGGCTCTTAACGGCGTACCCGGCCCGGCCGTCGGCGAGGCCTTCCACCAGCAGCGCCTGCCACAGCGGCCGGTCGCGGTCGAAGGGTGCGGCGGCGAACTCCTGCACAACGTCGAGGAGTTGGCGCAGCGAGCCAGGGGCAGGCAGCCGCACCCGATGGACATGCCACGGCAAGTCGAGGTCGCCTGCTGTCACCCAGGCCGGGGTCCCGAGTGCGAACGCCGGCTCGACTACCCGCTGCCGCATCCGCGGCACCATGCGGGTGGCCCATTCGTGTGCGGCGAGCAGCCGGTCCCAGTCGGGGGCCGGGTCGAGCAGCTCAAGCAGGCTGACGTTGACACGCAGCCGGGGGTCGGCCGATTCTGCCCGCCACATGGCCGTTTCCAGCGGGTTCATCTGGGTGGAGGCACCCCAGTCCAGCGGTACCGCCGGAGGCGGTCCAGGGCTGGTTGGCCCGGCAGCCTTCACCCGCCCGGAACCGGGGGCTGGCCAATTGGCGAGCGCTGCCAGGTACTGCCCGCGAACCCGGTGGACGTGGTTGTCGAGCTCCCCGGCCACCCACCCGGTCGTGGCGACCGGGGGAAGGACCACGATTTGCACAGTGCCTGCGTGGATCGTCGTTGCACCGCGCCACATCAGCTCACCAGCGTTGCGGATGACGATCGGCACGATCGGCACCCCCGCCTGCATGGCGACGTGGAAGGCGCCCTTCTTGAAGGGGCCCAGCGCTGGGGTGGCCGACCGGGTGCCCTCCGGTGCGATGGCCAGCGAGATGCCGTCGCGCAGCTTCTGCACCGCCGGTTCGAGGGCCTTGCGCGCCTGGGCGGTGTCGTGGCGATCGACGAACGCCACATCGGCGAGCCGGAACACCAGGCCGAATCCGGGGGTGTGGGCCAGCTCCTTCTTCGCGACGCCAGTGAATCTGCCGCGCAGCAGCTTGGCCAGGATGAGTACGTCCAGCTGGCTCTGGTGGTTGAAAAGGAAGACGGCCGGCCTGATAGCGAGGTGCTCGGCGCCGCGGACGTCCAGCCGCACGCCGGCCAGCACACTCCCCAGTTCGCCGGCGAGGGTGGTGCCGAGGTCGACAGCTTCGCGCCGGGAACCTGTCACCGTCCCCAGCGCTGCTCCCGCGGTGAAGCCGCCGAGCATGCCAGCCAGCCCCGCCGCCGTGCGGGCGATGTCCAGCACCCCGGGCCGGCCGCGGGAGCGGAACCGGGCTACCGGCCACCCGTAGTGCCGTGCCGCCGCTTCCAGGTCACGGCCGGGATTGAGAGCCCGCGACCGCCCGGCGGCCCGCAGGAACGGCACGTCCTCGTTGCCGTTGGAGTAGGCGTAGCTGTCCGGGAGGTGGACGTCGTGCTCATCAGCGAACGTGCGGACCGCTTCAGCCTTGCCTGCCCGCCAGAGCAGCGGACCGCCGGGGCGGCCGGTGCAGATGCCGTTCACGATCTCCACCGGTGAGACCAGGATGTACTCCACGCCCATCGCCCTGGCCGCGGGCTCTACCTGGAACCGGGTGGCCGAAGATGCTAGTACGACTGTGTGCCCGGCCCTGCGGTGGGCCTCGGCAAGCCGCCATGCCTCCGGGTACAGCGAGCCGGAGATGCCCTGCACGAACAGGCGCTCCCCGAGTTCGGCGAGTTCGTCCTCACTGCGCCCAGCCCAGGCGCGCATCCCCAGCACAGTGAGCCGCTCGAAGTCATCCTCGGTGGTCACGCCGCGAAGGCCGGTGAGGAGCATCCGCCCCAGGTCGGCCGGCGCGATCTGCAGCGATCTCAGGTGATGGCGGGCGAAGGCGGTCAGCGAGTATCCGTCGATTAGTGTGCCGTCGAAATCGAAGAATGCCCCTACGTGCGGGCCCTGCGGCCCGGCCTCGACATCGGCGATCAGCTGCTCTTCCGACCACAGCCCGGCAACGGCCTGTCTACGGTGCGACACCGGCCGCCTCCCGTCGGCTCGCTGCATCGATCTCCTCGATCATGATCAGCCGGCTGACGACGTCGCGCAGACGCGCGGCGAAGGCGCGCCTGCTCCGGGCCAGTTCCTCCCGGCCCGGATCGATCAAGTCCAGGTTCGCTGCCAGCTTCATGGCGCTGGAGAACAGTTCCCGCGACAGCGATTCCGGCCCGTGCAGACGTCCCTGCAGCAGCATCTGCTGCCCGACACCGCCACACTCGTCGAGGAACTCCTTTTCCATGATCGGATGGCGGGGAGGGCGGGCGGCGAGCCGCTCGGCGACAACGAGCTGCGCGTCGAGGAACGACCGCAGCACACGGTTCGCCACCAGGAGTTCCGAACGCTCCAGCACGGCGCGCCCGTCGGCCACCGTCTCCCACCGGGGATCCAGCCTGTCAAGTTCAGCGCAGAGATCCGCGCGGTAGGACGCCTTGTCCGGGAAGAAGAACTCGAACTTCAGCTGGTCACGCAGCCGCATCGCCTCGTCCCAGCGGTCAGCGGGCTCACTCAGCAACACCAGCTCGGCCACCGCGCGATCGACGAAATGGTGAATCGCGCTGTTGCGGTAGAACGCTGCCACCAGGTGCTGGCCCCGTTCGATGGCGTAAACCGGTTCCTCCCCGCCTGTGTAGACCGTGACCACATTCTGCTGGGCCAGCGCGCCAAGCACGCGGCGCACCCCGGCGTTGGCTCGCAGCGCCTCACCCGAATGCGGCAGCTCCCGCTCTGCCAGATACGCGCTCAGCGGCTCCAGAACCCTGCGTACCTGGCCCAGGGTCAGCGCGCGGTCGCGAACGCCCAGCAGCGCGAGCGTGACCAGCGCTGTTGCCGTCACCGGGGTGACCCGGTTGATCCGGACAGCCACCTCGAACGCCACCTTCTGCAACGCGAGCCGCCAGGCATCCGGATTGCCGTCACCGCCGCCGGGCTCCATAGCCTCCCGCAGCGAAAGCGGCTCGGCGAACCGCACATGTACCGTGCCGATCCGGGCGAGCTGCCCTTTCGCGTAGGACGCCAGCCAGCCAAGCCCTTCCGCCTTCTTCGCCACCCCGCCCTGCTCGGCCGCCATCGCCGATACCTCGCGGAGCTGGTCGTAGGTGATTGCCACTGGCACCAGATAGGCATCGTCCGCCCGGCCGCGCACGACGGCCCCAGCGACGTAGGCCAGCAGGCCGTAGCGTGGCGGGCGCAGCTTGCCGGTCCGCGAGCGGCCGCCCTCCATGTACCACTCGAGGCTGAAGCGCTTGGAGAGCAGGTACCCGAGGTATTCGCGCAGCGCCAGCTTGTATATCTCGTCGTCGCCGAAGCTGCGCCGGATGAAGACGATGCCGGCGCGCCTGGCCAGCGGGCCAATCGGCCAGATACGGAGGTTGTCGCCGCTGAGCACGTGGTTGCGGGGAAAATCATGCTCGGCGAGGACATCGGCAAGCAGGAGCGGGTCCGCGTACGAGCGGTGGCTGGGAAGAAAGACCAGAGCATGGCGGCGGTTCAGCTCACGCAGCCGGTCAAGCCCGGCCGTGTCGGCCTGGACGTCCCATGCGCGGGCGTGCAGCGGGCGCAGTACGCCGGAAAGCAGGTCGACAGCGATCGGGCTCATGCAGGCAACCAGGCCATCAAGGGCTACCCGGGCGCGTCCGGTCGCCTCTGGCTCGGTCAGCTCAAGGCGGGTGGCGAGCGTGACGATCTCGGCGCGGAATTCCGGGCTGTCCTCGATCGCCTCGATGACATCCTTCGGCCCCTTGTATCGGTACCCGAGCAGCGCCCGCTCGGAGCGATCGAGCGCGAGCCTGGCCTGCCGGGACACGAAATCAGCGAACGAGCCGGTCCCGCCCCAGCGCTCACGCAGCGCTGCCACGGTGGCGGGCTCCGCGACCACCATCCGGGCCCGGTCGGGCTCGTGCCGCATTATGCGGGTCTGCCAGAACACCGGTGGCCGGCGTGGGTTGACCTGCGACAGGACGTCCGACCAGTGGACCCGCCGCTCGCCATCCCGCTCGCGCGGCAGCCACGCGACGCGGGCGGCGGTGACGACCGTGTCCGGCGGCGTCGCGGCAAGCGACCGGGCCAATCCCGGGCCATCCAGTGGCAGCACCGCGGACGGCCGTACGTCCCCGTCACGCAGCCACCGTTTCAGCAGCGAACGCTCTACCCCGCTCGCCGGCTCGGCAAGCATGATCAGCGGCGCCTGGCCATCGGCAGGGCCGCCGCCCGCCGCGGGCTCCAATGGCCGCGCGCGTTCCATACCCACCCCCCCCCTTAACCCCTCCTTTGCCAAACTGTGGTCGTGGTCACCCTTCCAGTGCACACACTGGTGATGGCCCACCGCGC
>OFGU01000010.1_pt1 | contig 20484 bp, 18 predicted proteins | sample 1521841 | NCBI WGS metagenome assembly OFGU01 (sample SAMEA2553413, study PRJEB24118) | soil metagenome
GCGGCGGGGCTGGGCGCGGCTGATACCGCGGTCTCGCCGGCCCCCACCTCGTCGATCACGGCCAGTTCTGCGCCGACAGCGACGGTCTCGTCCTCCGCGACGGTGATGCCGCGCAGGATCCCCGACACGGGCGAGGGGATCTCGGTGTCGACCTTGTCGGTGGAAACCTCGAGCAGCGGCTCGTCAGCCTCCACCCGCTCGCCCTCTTTCTTGAGCCAACGCGTGACGGTGCCCTCGGTGACGCTCTCCCCGAGTTGTGGCATGGATACGGAGACCGGCATGGCTTTGGGTGACTCCTTCGTGGTCAGCACTCGTGGTTGCACGGTGGCTGGGGCTGGGCCGGGGGCACGCGCATGGTCACGAGTGCACGTGGAGGGGTTTGCCCGCGAGCGCGAGGTGTGCCTCGCCGAGCGCCTCCGATTGGGTGGGGTGCGGGTGGATGAGCTGCGCCACCTCCGATGGCAGCGCCTCCCAGTTGTAGATGAGCTGGCCTTCGGCGATGAGCTCGCCGACCCGGGCACCCACCAGGTGGACACCCAGCACGGGCCCGGGCCTGCCGGAGGGGCCAGCGGCCGCGGCGATGACCTTGGCGGCCCCCTGGGTCTGCAGGATGACGCTCTTGCCGTTCCCGCCGAGGTTGTAGGTGAACTCTGTGGTCTCGATCCGGCGTTGCGCCGCCGTCGCTGAGGTGATCCCCACCGAGGCGACCTCGGGGTCGCTGTAGGTGATCCGCGGCACGCCGTCGTAGTCGATCGGTGTCACCTTGAGCCCGCTGACCTGCTCGGCTACCAGGATGCCCTCGGCGAAGCCGACGTGCGCGAGCTGCAGGCCGGGCGTGAGATCCCCGACCGCGGAGATCGTGGGGACGCTGGTCCGGCAGTACTCGTCGACGATGACGAAGCCGCGTTCCATCGTCACGCCGGCTTCCTCGTAGCCGAGCCCGGCCGACACCGGGCCACGGCCGACGGCGACCAGCATCAGGTCGGCGTTGAGGGTCTTGCCGCCCTCCAGGGTGACGGTCACCCCGTCCGGCGTGTCCTTGACCCCTTCGAACCCGGCCCCGAGCTGGTAGGCGATCCCGCGCCGCCGGAACGCCCGCTCAAGCAGTTTCGAGCTCGCCTCATCCTCGGGCGGCAGCAGGTGGGGCAGCATCTCGACGATGGTCACCTCGGCACCGAACGACCGCCAGACACTGGCGAACTCCACCCCGATGACCCCGCCGCCGAGGATGACGACCGCGCCCGGTACCTTGTCCAGTTCCAGTGCGTCGTCGCTGGTGATGACCCGCTGATGGTCGATCGCCAGGCCGGGCAGGCTGCGTGGCTCCGAGCCGGTGGCCAGCACCACATGCGCACCCTCGTAGACCTGGTCGCCGGCCCGGACCGCGGTGGGCGAGACCAGGCGTCCGTCGCCGTAGATGATGTCGACCTTGCGGCTGGCGATGGTGCTCTGGAGCCCTTTCCAGAGCCGGTCGACCACCTTGTTCTTGTACGCCTGGACCCCGGCCATGTCGATGCCGTCGAACCGGGCCTTCACGCCGAACGCCTCGGCCTCGTTGGCGTGGTCGGCGATCTCGGCCGCATGGAGCAGGGCCTTGGTCGGGATGCACCCGCGGTGCAGGCAGGTGCCCCCGACTTTGTCCTTCTCGATGAGCGCGACCCTCTTGCCGAGTTCGGCCGCCCTCAGCGCACAGGCGTAACCACCGCTGCCTCCGCCGAGGATGACGATGTCGTACAGGTCGCTGCTATCCGCCACAGGAACGCTCCTTGGTCCTTCTCCGTGTTACCCGGCCTGCATCTGCCCGGTCGGCAACCGCCCGTCCGCCACATCCTGTGCGATCTGGACCAGCGTCCGGGTCGCCGCCCCCGTCCCGCCCTTGGCGGTATACCCGTAGGCCGCACCGTCATTGAACGCCGGCCCCGCGATGTCCAGGTGCGCCCAGGGCACGCCCACCGGCACGAACTCACGCAGGAAAAGCCCGGCCACCAGCATCCCGCCGTTGCGGTCCGGAGCGACATTGGCCAGGTCGGCGACCGCCGAATCCAGGCCCTTGCGCAGTTCCTCCGGTAGCGGCATCGGCCACATGGCCTCACCTGCCCGGCCCGCGGCGTCAACCACGGCGTCCCGCAGTGCGCCATCGTTGGCCATCACCCCGGCGACCCGGGTACCCAGCGATACCACCTGGGCACCGGTCAGCGTCGCGACGTCGATCAGCAGGTCAGGGGAGTCGGCCCCGGACCGGGCGAGGGCGTCGGCCAGCACCAGGCGGCCCTCGGCGTCGGTGTTGAGCACCTCGACCGTGGTCCCGCCGTAGATGGTGAGCACATCCGAGGGCCGCTGGGCGGTGCCGCTGGGCATGTTCTCGGCGAGCGGCAGGTAGCCGATCACCTTGACCGCCAGGCCGAGCGCCGCGATCGCCTGCATCGCGCCGAGGACCGCCGCCGCCCCGCCCATGTCGGACTTCATCGCTTCCATCGCCTTGGGTGGCTTGAGCGACAGGCCGCCGGAGTCGAACGTGATCCCCTTGCCCGCGAGCACGAGCACCCTGCTGGCTTGCGGCGGTGCGTACTCCAGCCGGACCAGGCGCGGCGGGTGCATCGAGCCCTGCCCCACACCGAGAATGCCGCCGTATCCGCCATCCGCGAGCGCCTGCTCATCCAGCACGGTGATGGTCATCCCGGCCCCGGCCGCGATCTCCTCCGCCCGGGCGGCGAAGGCGGCCGGAACCAGGTCGGACGGCGCGGTGTTGACCAGGTCCCGGACGAGGGTGACGGCCGTGGCCAGCACCTGCGCCCGGTGGGCCGCCGCGGCCGCGTGGCCGCCCGCAGCCAGCAGGGTGAGCGCCACCTGGCCTGCGGGTTCACTGCGGTAGCGCCGGAACGTGTAGCCACCGAGCAGCCCGCCGATCGCCGCCGCTTCGGCCTCGGCCCCGTCCCGGGCTGGCAGGGCGAGCGCGATCCGCCGTTCGCGGGCCTCGCCGGGCCCGGCGCCGGCCAGGGTGCGGACCGCCGCGCCGGCTGCCCGGCGCAGGACCTCCGGGTCGAGGGCGGCGTCGCTGCTGTCGCCAGCGGCGCCGATGCCGGCCGCGGCGAGCAGGGGCGCGGTCAGCCGGCCGCCGGTTGCGATCTTGGTGACCTCACCGGGGTCGCCAGTGGCGCCGAGCGCGGCCAGGGTGCCAGCCAGGGTGCCGCCCAGCGCCTCGTCCACATCCTTGCTGCCTGGCCCCGGCAGCGGCCCGCTGGGCCCCTTGCGCACCGCGATGACCACGGCATCGGCCTCGACCAGGTGGGGGGGTGTGTCTGTGATGCTCAACGTGGTGCCCACGGCTCCGATGCTAGTGCCTGCCGGGCCAGTGATGCTCGTGCGTCACAGGTCGCAGGGCCCGGCGGAACGAGGCCAGCCCCGGTCAGCGTTCGGCGTTACTGATCTTCGGGGCGGTCACGGTCGCGGGATTGGGTTCGGCGTAGACGGGCAGCTTGAGGGTGGCGAAATTGGGGGCGGCCGAAGTCGAGAACAGTCATCAGATTGCCGATCGCCGGTGCGTCCAGCGGCACGTAAGCACCGGGTGTGGCGTTGGGCAGGTTGTCCTCGCTGACGGCCGACAATGGCGCCAGCCGCCAATTGGCCTCGATGAATTTCGGGATCGAGACGTGATCATTGTAGGTGTGGCCCACCACGCCGCGGCGGGCTTAGGGAGACACCAGGATCATCGGCACCCGGGGCCCGTCTCCGAAGAAGCTCACCGGCTCGATGTAGCCCGAGTCGTAGTAGCCGCCGCTCTCATCGAATGTGACGAAGATCGCGGTGGACCGCCACAGCGCCGGGTTGGCCTGGACGGCCGCGATGGAGTGGGCGACGAAGCTCTCGTAGGGCTGCCGGGGACCGGATGGGTGATGAACCGCGCGTAACCGGTCAGGCAACCCTTGTGCCCAGCGCGGCGGGGGTTGTCTGGGCGGCCCGGCCGGGCGCTGCGGGCCGGGGATCGTCAGGCTCGGGCGGGCCGGGATCACCGGCTTCCGCCGGGCTGAACACGTGGCAGCCGTCCGGCTCGAAACGCAGCCCGACCCGCTCGCCCCGCCCCGCCCGGGTCTCGGAGAACACACCGGTGAGGCGCCCCTGCCCGGGTACGTCGACGGCGTGCTCATAGCCACGGCCGCGGAACGCGACGTCGGCGACGGTCCCGGTCAGATGGTGCTCGCCGTCGTGGCCGACGCACAGCCGCACCCCGGTGGGCCGCACCAGCAGCAGGCCGGCGCCGCTGACCAGGGGCCCGTGCGGGCGGCGGGCACGGAACGGCCGGCCCGACGGGCTGGCGGGCTCAACTTCCACATGCCCGGCCGCGGCGGTGTCCCTGATCTGGACGGTGAACTCGCCGGACAGGCCGGTGAAGCGGGCCACAAACGGGCTGGACGGCCGGGTGTAAATCTCCTCCGGGGTACCGACCTGGACGAGCCTGCCGCGTTCGAGCACCCCCACCCGGTCGGCGAGGGCGAATGCCTCGGCCTGGTCGTGGGTGATGTACAGCGTGGTCGCGCCAGCCTCGCGAACCAGGGATGAGATCTCGACCCGCATCCGCTCCCGCAGGTCGGCGTCGAGGTTCGACAGCGGCTCGTCGCACAGGATGAGCCCGGTGTCGGCGACCAGCGCCCGGGCGAGCGCGACCCGCTGCTGCTCGCCGCCGGACAGTTCGTTGGGATAGCGCTGGGTGAGTGCGCCAAGCCCGACCCGCTCCAGCATGGCGTGGGCCAGTTCCCGTGACTGCACCCGGGTGAGCCGCTTGCGGCGCAGCGCGAAAGCGACGTTGTCGCGCACCGTCAGGTGCGGCCAGAGTGCATAGTCCTGGAAGACCATCGACAGGTCGCGCCGGTCCGGCGGGACATGCTTGCGCCCGTCGGCAACGGTCGCCGCGCCGATGGTGATCCGCCCGGAGGTGATCCGCTCGATCCCGGCCAGCGAGCGCAGCAAGGTGGTCTTGCCCGAGCCGGACGGGCCGAGCAGTACCAGGAACGTGCCGGGTTCGACCGCCAGTGACACCTCGCGCAGCGCCTCGTTACCGCCGGGATACACCTTGCTGAGGGCCTCGATAGTGATCTGTTCAGCCACGGGTAGCTCCTCCGATCCGGCGCCATCCGGCGGGTGCGAGCAGCCGGTACCCACCGAGCACCGCCCCGACCGCCGCCAGCGCGATGGCGACGGCCAGCACCGACTGGGCCATGCCGACCCCGAAGTGGTAGTTGGACAGGTTGTCCTCGATGGCGACTGAGACAGGTGGCGAGTTGGGCGCGTAGAGCAATTGGGACAGCGGGAGTTCCAGGAAAACGCCGCAGAACGTCAGCAGGCAGGCCATGACGATCGGCCGGGACACGACCGGCAGGACGGCGCGGGCCCAGGCGGCGAGTTCCCCGGCCCCGTGGGTGCGGGCGGCGTCCTTCAGCGATGGCTGCAGCTGGGAGACGACGCCCACCAGCACCCGGGCATTGGTCGGCAGGCTGGACGCGGTGTACGCGATGACCAGCAGCATCACCGTCTGATAGAGGTTGATGCCCAGCGTGGACATGATGGGCAGGTTGTAGGCGAAGATGTAGCCGGCTCCGAACACCACGCTGGGCAGGGCCACGGCGGCGAGCAGCATGAAGTCGAGTGCCCGCGTGGCCCTGCTCATGCGCTGCGTGAGCAGCCGGGCGGCGATGAACCCACCGATCACGGTGATGGTCGCGGTGACCGCGCCGTAGACCAGGGAGCGCTCGATCGGCCCGATCAGGTCAGGCTGGTGGAACAGGGCGTGGTAGTTCACCAGCGTGATGCTGAAGGAGCCGCCGTAGTCGCCGAGCAGTGAGCCGCTGACCGCCCCGAAACCCGGGATGCCGAGCGCCACCAGGTAGAACAGCCCCACCCCGGCGACCGCCGCGGCGGTGCCGACCGGGCTGAGCTGGCGGCGGGCGATCTGCCGGGACCGCCCGGACAGCACCGCGTAGGACCGGCCGCGCAGCGCCCGGGCCTGCAGTGCCAGCGGGAGAGCCACCGCGCCGACCAGCAGCCAGCCCATCCCGGCGGCGCCGGGGAAGTTCGGCGGGAAATTGCCGATATCCGCATACAGCTGGTAGGTGGCGAGGGAGAAGTTGGAGTTGTACGCGAGGGTAGCGGCAACCCCGAAATCGCTGACCGATTCGGCGAAGCCGATCGCGAGCGCCGACCAGATGGCCGGGGCGATGATCGGCAGGACGAGCCGCAGCGCCGCCGTCCGGCTGGCACCGTGCACCCGGGCGGCGTCCTCGAACTCCTGGCCCAGGCCGGACAGGGCCGCGGTGATGGCCAGAAAGGTAAACGGCACGCAGCGCACGCCGAGCAGTAGCACGACCCCGAACGGGCCCATGATGGCGTGGGTGACCCCGGGGAGGTTAAGGCCGACCCGGTACATGACGCCGTCAGGCTGGACCAGGCGCTGCCAGCCAAGCGCCGGCAGCCAGGAGGGCAGTAGCAGCACCAGCCACATGCTGGGTGCCACCAGCCGCCGGCCGGGCAGGCTGGTGCGCGCCGCCAGCCAGGCGATAGGGAAGCCGATGGCCAGCCCGAGTGCGGCTGCGGCGGTGCTCACCCACAGCGAGTTGAAGACCGCGACCGCGGTCGCCCCGGTGAACGTCTGGCGCAGATAGGCCAGGGTGAACCACTGCTGGCCCTGGCTGAACAGGCGCGGCGAGACCGCTAGCACCAGGAAGCAGGCCGAGGGGGCCAGGATGAACAGCACCAGCAGCAGCCAGAACACGAGCCTGGCCAGGTTACGTGAGGTCGGCCGGCCTCGGGTCGCAGGCGGGCTGCCTCGCCCACCGCGTCCGGTCCCAGGATCGGCCGGGACCGGAGCGGTGGGCGGCATCGGGCCGGTAGTGATCATTACCTGCGCCCGGTTTCCTTCGCTGGCTGGTCTTCATGCCGTCCGGTGGGAGGAGTCACCGGACGATGTTGCTGTCGAACCATGTGTTGATGGTTGCCTCAAGCGGCCCCCACTTGTAGGGGTCGATCGTCTGTGTCTTCACGGAGGATGCCGGCGGCAGCCCAGGCAGCGGGTTCACTCCCTGGATCACGGGGTAGTACAGCGAGTCACCGGTGGGATCGCCGCTCTGCTGGACCTTCTGGCCCTGCGAGGAGAGCACGAACTGGATGAACTTCTTGGCCTCCGCCTGCTCGGCCGCGGGCGCCTTGGCGTCAATGCCGATCGCGCCCGGTAGCAGCGTGGCCGGGTCCAGGTACTTGACGACGAGGTTCTTGTCCCCGAGTGCCGCGCCTACCCCGGCTGAGCTCTGCACCAGTGCGAGCTTGATCTGGCCGCTGGTGAGCGCCTGGAGGGTTGGCCCGTTGGTGGGATGAACAATCAGCCCGTTGGCCTTGAGCTTGCTGAAGTACTGCTCACCCGGCGATACGCCGCCTAGATAGTTCATCATGCCGGCGATGAACGGGTAGGTCGGGCCGGACTGGGAGGGGTCGTTCATGCCGACTATGCCCTTCCACTGTGGCTGGAGCAACTGCTGCCAGTTTGTGGGGGGGTTGGGCACCTTGGTCTTGTCGTAGACGAGCGCGGCCATGAACGTGACGCCGGTGGGCGTGTAGCTCTTGTCTGCGGGCAGGGACTGGCTGCCGAGGCTGCTCCAGGCCACGTTGGGCTCGTAACCCCTCAGGAGCAGGCCCTGCTTGTCCAGGGAGGCGAAGGCGGTCGCGCCGTCCACCCAGAGCAGGCCCCAGTTCGGGTTGTTCTTGGACGCCTCGATCTGGGTGAGCAGCGGGCCGGTGGAGTTGTCATCGAGTTTGACGGGGATACCGGTGGCCTTCTGGAAGGCAGTTGTCATCGCCTTGTCGTAGCCCTGCGCCGAGTACACGACGAGCGGCACCTTGGTCGGCTGCCCCGCCGGCGACGACGACGATCCTGAGTTCGACGAGCTTGAGCAGCCTGCCACGGCGAGCGCTCCCACGCCCACCAGGCTGGCGATGCCGAGCATCCTGTTGCGCCATGCGGTGCGATTCATGGCCGCAGCTTGCGCCCGCCGGCCGTCGCCGGAATGACCGTTAGATGACAGCCCGGTGAAGCGTCGGATACAAAGTGGATCTAACAGCCGTCACATTTGACAGTTCACTGTTGTTACTATGATCTAGCAGGGAGGGTAGTGCGGAGGAGGTGTGGCTAGTGGATGTCCGCTTCCTCCGCGTATACCCGGGCGGCATACCCCTCCAGCGCCTGCGCGCATTCCGCGAGCGCCTTCTCGGCCGGCCCGCGCCCTTCGGCGCCGAACACGTCGCGCTGGCGGACTCTGGCGAACCACTTCTGGAGCTTGACGAGGTCGACCTCGTTCTCCTCCAGTTCGGCGAACGTGAAGTGCTCGGCGACGTGCTCCTTACGCACCTGTGCCAGGAAGTCCTCGCAGCGGTCGGCGATCTCCTCGTACTCGTCGTCGCGGGCGGCCTGGAAGGCGGCGAGCACCTCGGACCCGCCGGCGAGCACGCCGCACGACATCAGCACGGCGGTGCCGCCCATGTCGAGGATCTCGCTGCGCAGCTTCCGCAGCGCACGTTCCGCCCCCACGCTGGCGGGCAGCGCGGCAGCGGAGTTCTGCAGGTAGATGGCGCCAAGGCTCTTGATCCGGCGCCACACCGCCGAGCGGAGCCTGCTCGGCTCTGGCGGCACGCGGTAAATGAGGAGCAGCCAGCCCCTGTCCGCTGCCTGGACACCGTCGGCCACCCGCCCATTGTCTCAGAACGGCACACTCACGCCGTCCGATCGCTCACGACCCCGCTGGAGGCCGCGTGAATGCCCTGCCTCTCATCCTGACCGTGTTCGTCGCCTGCGCGGTCGAAGCCGTCGAGGCACTGACGATCGTGCTCGCGGCCGGCCTGACCAGGGAATGGCGGTCCACCTTCCAGGGGATGGCGGCCGCGCTCGTGGTGCTTGCCGCCGTGGTAGCCGTGGCCGGGCCCACCCTCACCCTGCTGCCGCTGGGCGCCTTGCGGCTGGTCGTGGGAGCCCTGCTCGCCGTGTTCGGGCTGCAGTGGCTGCGCAAGGCAATCCTGCGCGCCTCCGGCTACAAGGAACTGCACGACGAGGAGGGCATCTACGCCAGGCAGGTCGCTGCCGCCCGGGCCGCGGCCGGCGGCGGGCGCGGCAGGGTCCGCGACTGGTATGCCTTCACCCTGTCGTTCAAGGGCGTGCTGCTGGAAGGCCTGGAGGTGGTGTTCATCGCGATCACCTTCGGTGCCAGCCAGAAGAACGTCGGCCTGGCCGCACTCAGCGCCGCCGCCGCTGTCGTGGTGGTGGCTACCGCCGGGCTGGCGGTGCACGCGCCGCTGGCCCGCGTTCCGGAGAACACCATGAAGTTCGCGGTCGGGGTCATGCTGACCTCGTTCGGCGTCTTCTGGGGCGCCGAAGGCGCCGGGGTGTCGTGGCCCGGCAGCGACGCAGCCCTGCTGGCGCTGGTCTCGCTGACCACCCTGGCGGCGCTGGCATACACCGGCCTGCTGCGCCGGGCCCGGATGGCCGCCACGCCGCAGCCGGCCATGGTGGCGGCACAGCCCGGCGCTGGCCGCGCCGGCACGCTGTCACCCGAGGAGGACATCGCATGAGTCAGCGGATCCGCGGGATTGCCGCGTTCTGGTACGGCTTCGTCGTCGGTGACGACTGGCGCGGGGCGGTGGTGGTGGCGGTGGCTCTCGCCGTCACCGCGGTGCTGGTGACGGCCGGGGTGAACGCCTGGTGGCTGCTGCCCGCTGGCACGTTCGCCGCGCTCGGCTGGTCGCTGCGCCGGGCGACGGCCGGCAAGACCTGACCGCCAGCGGTCCGGCTCAGCCGGTGCCCCGCGCCTTGACCAGGCCGGTCTCGTAGGCGAACACCACGGCCTGCACCCGGTCGCGCAGCCCGAGCTTGGCCAGCACCCGCCCGACGTGCGTCTTCACGGTGGCCTCGGAGACGAACAGCCGCCCGGCGATCTCGGCGTTGGACAGTCCCTGGGCGACGTTGGCGAGCACCTCCCGCTCGCGGCCGGTCAGGCAGGCAAGGTCGGGTGGGGCGGGCCCGTCGTCGGCCGGGAACAGCGGGGCGAAACGGTCGATGAGCCGGCGGGTGGTGGAAGGCGCCACCACTGCGTCGCCGGAGTGCACCGCCCGGATGCCGAACAGCAGTTCTTCCGGTGGCACGTCCTTGAGCAGGAAGCCGCTGGCGCCGGCTTTGAGCGCTGCGTAGGCGTACTCGTCGAGATCGAAGGTGGTCAGCATGAGCACGCGTGGCCGTTCCCCCGCCTGGCAGATCAGCCGGGTCGCCTCGATTCCGTCCAGCTTGGGCATCCGCACGTCCATCACGGCAATGTCCGCACTGACGGTGCGCAGGAGCTGGGTCGCGGCAAGCCCGTCCCCGGCTTCCCCGACCACCGTCATGTCCGGCTGCGCGTCGAGCACCATCCTGAACCCGGCCCGCACGAGTTCCTGGTCGTCGACCAGGACGATCCGGATGGTCATGCGGCGCCCGCCCCCGGCTCATCCATCCAGGCTCCCGATGGCTGGGCAGCCTGCGTGAGTACGGCGGGTCCCGGCTCAGGCACCCCGGTCGTGGCGGGCGCGAACGGCAGCCTGGCGGTGACCTGGAACCCACCACCAGCCCTGGGGCCCGCCTGCACCCAGCCCCCGTACACGGCCACCCGCTCGCGCATCCCGGTCAGCCCGTGCCCACCCCCGTCGGGGGTGGCGGCCGGTCCCGGGCCGTCGTCGGTGATCCGCAGCACCAGCGCGTCCTCCAGGTAGCGCAGTATGACCTGGGCTGTTGCCAGCGGCCCGGCGTGCTTGCGGGTATTGGTGAGCGATTCCTGGACGATCCGGTAGGCGGCCAGCGCGGCGCCGTCGGGCAGCGGCTGTGGCACCCCCTCGACGGTGAGTGCGACCGGCAGCCCGGCTGCCCGGGTCTGTTCCAGCAACTCCCCGATCTGGCCGATGCCCGGCAGCGGGGCGCGCCCAGGATCGGTCCCGTCGTCATCCCGGCGCAGCACGCCGAGCAGCCGCCGCATCTCCGCCAGCGCCTGGCGGCCGGTGCCGGCGATGGCGGCGAGCGCCTCCCTGGCCCGGGCCGGATCGGTGTCGAGGGTGTAGGACGCGCCGTCCGCCTGCACCACCATGACGCTGACGTTGTGCGCGACGACGTCATGCAGTTCCCGGGCTATCCTGGCCCGCTCGGCGGCAGCGGCGATCTGTGCCTGCGCGTCCCGTTCGGCCTCCAGCCGGGCCGCCCGCTCTTCCAGGTTCGCGTAGTACGCCCGCCGGTAGCGCACCGAGTCGCCCAGCACCCAGGCGATCAGGGACGGCCCGGCGAAGGCGATCGACCCGGTCAGCATCCATTCCAGCCAGGTCAGCTTGCCGGGGGTTCCCCACCGGCCGACCGCGGCGGCCGAGCCGGCCAGGCAGACCGCCAGCCCTGTGACCGAAACCCGCCGCGGTTTGTAGGCGGCCAGGGTGTAGAGCAGGATCACGACGGACAGGTCCGCCGGGCCTGGATGCAGGCCCGTCACCACCTGGAGGACGCCGACCGCGATGACGAAGGCGAAGGCGCCGACCGGGTGGGTGCGGCGGAGAACCAGCGGGATGGCTAGTGCGAGCCCCACCAGGATCATCGCGTAATACCCCGCCGGGACGGCCATGCCTACGCCCAGGAACGCGATGATGGCGGCCAGCCCGCCATCCACCAGTTTCGGGTGGCGGCGGAGCCAGGCGTACACGGCGGACACAGGTCAAGCGTAGGCCGGGCCTCGTGCCCGGGCCGTCATCCTGCCGGTCATTTGGCCGTCATCCTCAGGGCTGATACAGCCGCGGCCCGGAACCGGCATGCCGCGGATCAGCCGTCCGTGCCTGGCAGTGGCCGGGCAGCCAGCGCGGCCTCGCCGAATCCGCCGGCGCCGTCCGGCTGGATCTGGTAGCCGCCCGCACCGGGCAGGCCGGTCACCACGGCGGCCAGTTCATCGTCGATGAAATGCACGCCAGCGCCGTCGTCGCAGGCGAGCCCGGCGGGCAGCGCACCGGCCGCGATGAGCGAGGTGAACAGCGGCTGGCGGCCCGGTTCGGAGTCGTAATGGGGGCAGAAGCTGCCCGCCAGCAGGGCCAGGCCGTCGGTGTACGGGCGCAGATCTTGACCGAACGAGTCGGTCGTGCCGCCCTCGAACCAGCAGATGGCGCCCGCACTCACTCCCGCCAGCACCACCCCCGCCTGCCAGGCTGCCCGCATGATGCGGTCCAGCCCGTGCACCCGCCACACGGCGAGCATGTTGGCTACGCTGCCCCCGCCAACGAAGATCAGGTCGCAGCAGAGCAGGAAGTCCTCCGGGTCGGCCACGTTCGGCATCGGGAACAGCGCCAGCGGGGCGGCCTCGCCGCCGATGCCGTCGAGCCAGGCCATGGTCCGGTTCAAGACGGCCGGATCGTCGCCGGTGGCGGTGGTCAGTACCCCGATCCTGGGACGGGGCCGGCCGGTCAGCCCGGACAGGTAGTCAAGGTAGGGCTGGCGGGCCGCCGGTGCATCGTGCCGCGGCAGCCCGCCGAAAGCCACCACATGCCGGCGCCCGTCAACTGTCACCCCGGTACGGTAACCGGCAGCGTCCGGGCGCGCTACCACGATCCCGCCCGGACGAGCCGAAATGACCACGTCCTGGGAGACCTGACCCCTCCAGCGCGGGGGGACGTGCACTATGGCCTGTGGTGGCGGCACCCACCGGCCGCAACGTAACCCCCGATCACCAGGCGCGCGTTGCCGGGCCTGTCAGCAGCAGTGGAGGGCCAGTGCCGGTCGTGAGTGGCTGCTTGTTCTGTGCCATCGCCACCGGGGAGGTGGCTGCCCATGTCGTGCTGGCGGACGGCCAGACCGTTGCGTTCCTGGACGCGCGCCCGCTGTTCAAAGGGCACCTGCTGGTGATCCCGCGCCAGCACCACGAGACACTCGCCGACCTGCCGCCACAGCTACTCGAACCGTTGTTCAGCCGGGTGCGCCAGCTCAGCGCCGTCCTGCCGGCCGCACTCGGTGCCCAGGGCAGTTTCGTCGCGCTCAACAACGTGGTCAGCCAGAGCGTCCCCCACCTGCACGTGCACGTGGTGCCGCGCACGCGTGGCGATGGCCTGCCCGGCGTTTTCTGGCCACGCCAGAAGTACACCGATGAGGCCGAGGCGGCCGCTGTCGCCAGCAGGATCCGGGACGCGCTCGCTGTCCCAGGCACCTGACCTGCCGGTGACGCGGTGCGGACGTGGTCCCGGCAGGCGGCCCCGGGACCGCGTCACCAGGCAGGGTGCGCCAGCGGGCCGGAGCGCCTATCGTCAGGGTATGGCCGAGTGGTGGTCCATCGAGGTCTTCCACAGCGACTTCCCCGCAGGCCGCTGGCGGGACAGCTACGCCACGGTGCTGATCGAGTCGGCGGTGGCGACGGGGGCTACCAGCTGGGAGTGGCACGAGCACCGATCGGGTGTCGTCTTCGAGGTCGAGTTCGCCGACGACGCCCAGTGGGAGGCATTCCGCGCCATCCCGGCGGTGCGTGCGGCACTGGATGCCGTCCCCGATCCGGTGAACGGGCTGCTCATCTACCGGGGGCGCGGGGGCGGGGCGGGTGCGGGCTCGCCGCGCCGCCCGAAGCCCGCGGCGGGAGCCGGGGCGATGTCCCTGCCGGAGCCCGGCGAAGAGAAGCAGGTCGACCTGACCGGAGTAGCGCCCACAGGCCTGCTCGACCCGGCCGGCTCAGCGCCTGGATAGGCCCGCTGCGCCCGGATCGCTGACGTGAGGTGGTCCGATTGATCCGCGGTTCTGTCTGCGCGGGTCGCCGGACAGTGCAGGATGGAGGAATGAGGGATATCCAAGCCACAGCCGACGGGTTGCGGTCCGCCATCGAGCGCAGTGGCTACTACCCCGGCCTCGTTGCTGACGCGGTTTCGTCCGCCCTTGGCTCCGAGGCCGTTGTCTCGTTCTTCGTGCACCATGACGCCCTGTTCGACCCGGCCATGGAAGTGCGCCGGCACATGAGCGTGCTGGTGCTGACCCCGACCAGGCTCATTTACTCCCACACCGACGAGAACCAGGCCGACGAGCCGTCCGCGCGGGCACAGGCGGAGACGAGCACCGAGGCCGTGCGTTTCTCCCGGATCTCCTCCGTGGCGGTAACCCGGGTCGTCCCCGACCCGGCGTCCTACGTGCCCGGCGTGACCATGCCCAGCGAGGTGGTGCTGACCATCGGCTGGAATGTCCTGTCGCACGTGGAACTGGAGCCCGCACATTGCGGGGACGAGAACTGCGAGGCCGACCACGGGTACAGCGGCACCATCACCGCGGACGACCTGGCCTTGCGGGTGAGCGAAGCGGCCGACGGCCAGGACGCGGTCCGGCAGGTGCTGGCATTCGCGGGCGCTCTGGCTGAGGCAACCGCCCACGCGGGTCACTGAAAGGCGGGTTGATGCGAGCCGAGCCGGCTACCGCCCCGGTTGTGCCGCACTACGGTGAACGCAGCCTTTCCGATCTCGCTTCCTCGCTGCTGGCCGCGCTGGGCGCTGCCAGGGAGGAGAACCCGCTCTGCCTGCCGCCTGCCCACCGCGTTTGCCTGCTGGTCGTGGACGGGCTGGGCTGGGAACTGCTGCGGGCACAGCCGGCCGCCGCACCGTTCCTGTCCGAACTGGCGATGACCGGGGGCACGCTGACGGCAGGCTTCCCGGCGACCACGGTGACGAGCCTGAGTTCGCTTGGCACCGGCCGGCCACCCGGCCAGCATGGCATGCTCGGCTACCAGGTCGCGGTGCCAGGAGAAGGCAGGCTGCTGAACGGCCTGCGGTGGGACAACTCGGTCGACCCGCTCGTCTGGCAGCCGGGCGCGACTGTCTATGAGCGAGCGGCGGGCGCGGGGGTGAATGCGTACCGGGTCGCCGCCTCGGCGCTGGAGAAGACCGGGCTGTCCACTGCCGTTATGCGCGGCAATGCGTACCGCCCCGCGGACAGCCTGGGCGCGCTGGCGGCCGAGGCGGTGGACACGCTGCGCCGGGCGGACCGCGCGCTCGTCACCGTCTATCACGGGCAGCTGGACAGCACCGGGCACGTGTTCGGCTGCGGCTCCGACGCCTGGCGCTACCAGCTTGGCCATGTGGACAAGCTGGCCGAGCAGCTGGCCGGAGCGATCCCATCGGGAACCTCGCTCTACATCACCGCCGATCACGGCATGGTCGACGTAGGGCCGGAGGACCGGATCGACGTGGATTCCATCCCCGAGCTGCGGGACGGAGTGGCGCTGCTGGGTGGTGAGCCGCGGGCCCGGCATGTCTACACCCTCCCCGGCGCGGCCCCGGATGTGCTGGCAACCTGGCGCGATGTCCTCGGGGACCGGGCGTGGGTGCTGTCCCGGGATGAGGCGGTTGCGGCAGGGTGGTTCGGCTCCGTCGCTCCCCGGTTCGCCGACCGGATCGGGGATGTCGTGGTCGCCCCCGCCGGCTCGTGCGCAGTGATCGCGAGCAGGGCGGAGGTCCTGGAGTCCTCGCTGATCGGCATGCATGGTTCGCTGACTTCGGCGGACCAGCTGGTCCCCCTGCTCTGCATGGCAACTTCATGACCGGGCTGTTCCGGCCCTTGGTTGCCCACAGCAGTGCATGAATATTTATCCACAGTCTGATCTGTGGAAATGCAAGGCTGGATGACAGGTCATCCACAGGCAGAGATGAGTTACCCACAGGATGAATCACCGTGTGGTCTACCTCTGTATGACACAGCAGCACTGTCCCGGCGAGTAGCTATATGCACCTCATAACAGCGCGAAAGGGACACCTCACGTGGCTCCGCATGCCGTCCAGGACAAGCCACTGCTCGATGTGCCGACGCTGGCGCAGCGCCTGGATGGCCCCCGGCCACCTGTGCTGCTGGATGTGCGCTGGCGGCTGGGCGGGCCACCGGGCGCCGGTACTTACCGGGCCGGCCACCTTCCCGGTGCCGTCTTCGTCGATCTCGACCGGGACCTGTCCGCCGCGCCAGGACCGGGCGGCCGTCACCCGCTCCCGGCGGCGGACACATTCCAGGCCGCCATGCGCCGGGCCGGGGTGAGCGACGGGCGGGAGGTCGTGCTGTACGACGAGGCGGACGCCACCGCCGCCGCCCGCGGATGGTGGCTGCTGTCCTACTACGGGCACAACGCGGCCAGGGTTCTCGACGGTGGTTACCGCGCCTGGGTGGCCACGGGCCAGCCGGTGGTGGCCGGCGATCAGGCCGCGTCCGCACCAGGGGACTTCACCGCCCGGCCCGGTCATATGCCGCTGCTCGACGCGGACGGCGCCGCGCACCTGGCCCGCCACGGCATCCTGCTCGACGCACGCGCGCCGGAGCGGTACCGGGGCGAGGTGGAACCGCTCGACCCGGTGGCCGGGCACATCCCCGGCGCGCTGAGCGCGCCCACGCTGCACAACGTCCATCCCGACGGCCGGTTCCTGCCCGAGGCGGACCTGCGGGCCCGGTTTGCCAGCCTCGGGGTACCGGCCACGGATGGCACTTCCGCGGCCGGTGCCAGGGATTGCGGTGCGGATGTCCAGGTTGGCTCATACTGCGGATCGGGCGTCACGGCCGCTCATGAGGTGCTCGCGCTCACGATCGCCGGGATGCCTGCCGCGCTCTACGTCGGCTCCTGGTCACATTGGGTCAGCGATCCCGCCCGCCCTGTCGCCACCGGCCCGGCGCCCGGCTGAGCGTGTAGTCCCGCTGGAACTTGATACCTGGATGCCCGGCTCCCGGCCGTGCCTGGGGCCAGCTGAAGCCCGGATGACTGAAGGCCCGGCACCCGGTTATGCCTGGGGCCAGCTGGAAGAAGATGCCTGGATGCCCGGCGGTCGGCTGTGCGCCTAGCTGGGGGACCGGCAGGGATTTGCCCGCGGCGGGAACCGGTGCGCGACGCCCTGCGTCCGATCGAGTGCGGCCCGGGCCGGTCAGCCGAACCCGGCCCGGGCGGACCAGGGGCAGCCCGGCCCGCTCCTGCTGGGGCAGGTCCCAGAGCCATGAATGGAGTCCGCGATGATGATGCAGAAGCGCCCGGCGAGGCTGGTCACGTGCGGGGTGCTGGGTGTGGTCATGGCCGGTGCCGTGGCAGGCCTGGCCGCCTGTGGCGGTGTGGTGGCCGGTTCGGCGGGCAGCCAGCAGACGCCGGCTGCGACCGGCAGCCCCGGGCAGCAGGCCGCCTTGTGCGCGAATGCCGGGCACCTGGACCGGATGGTCGTCAGCCTGTCCGGTGTGCTGCCGTCGACTCACGTCCATCAGGTGCTTCCCGGCGGCGTCACGATCCGGGACCCCGCCAAAGTGCAGGCCGTGGCGTCCGCGCTGTGCGCTCTGCCTGCGATGCCGCACGGTGTCGTGAGCTGCCCGGCTGATTTCGGTGGCAGTTACCGATTCGCGTTCTCGGCCGCCGGCCAGGGCTTCCCGCCGGTCGTCGCGAGGTCCACGGGCTGCCGTTCGGTGTCCGGGCTGGGACCGACCCGGCTGGCCCCGGCAGCGTTCTGGACGCTGCTGCACAAGGAACTGGGCACCGGCCAGCAGGCCAACGGAAGCGGCGGCCCGGCCGCTCCCTGACCACCGTCCGGCTCCAGCCGGTGGGGGCCCGCCGGTGCGCCGGATCGGGAAGCCTGCGGCACCCTAAGTAGCAGGCGCAGCATGAATGCTACGCTACGTAATCATCTGCACGCGTTCAGCCGCATGCTGATGGTAAAGTTGAGGCTGGCGTGAACCCCGGAGCGGCAGTGCACGAAAGCGCCAGTGCGCGGGAGCGACGGGACGCGGCGCGCGGGGGAGGGTGCCGGCGGCAGTAGAGCCGACGGGCGCTGGCTTGCCGGACATCCGCGGGGGAGGCGCGACGTGAGATCAGGCCCAGCGTCGGCCATCTTCTGCCTGGCGGGTCGTCCTGGCGCCACGCCGGGGCCGCGATGAGCGACCCGAGGCTCGGGGGGTGGCCAGCCGTCCGGGCCGGCTGGTCCACGATGACGCCGGCGATCCGGGTCCTGACCGCCTTGTCAGTCCTGCTCGGCCTGGCCGCTCTCGCCGCGGTCGCCGTAGAGCCCCTGCTTTCCGGTATCAGCGCACGGTGGGCCACCAACCTGGGCTGGACACTCGGCGGCCTGGTGGCCTTCTGCGGGACTCTCGCCGCGGGGCTGCGGCGCGAACGAGGCTCGGCCGCACGCGGAGCGTGGCTGCTGTGGACCGCCGGCTCGGCCTGCTGGATAGCCGGCTCGCTCTACCGGGACATCGTGGTCACCAACGTGCAGCTCCGCGCGGCAGGGCTGCTGTGGCTCTGCTTCACGCTGTTCGGCGTCGCCTCCTTCGCCCGGCGGCTGCCCCGCGTTCTCATCTTCGGGATCTTCCTGCTCGACGCGCTTCCGGTTGTCCTGCTGATCGTGGCCATCGTGCGCGTCGCGGAGCCCGCACCGCCCGGCGTCAGCATCATAAATGAGCTGTTTCTCAGCCTTTACCCGGCGCTGTTCGGGCTCTGTGCGGCGAACGCGATCCAGATGGCTGGCATGCACCGGGACATGCGCCGCATCCCCGCCTCCGTCTGGCTTATCACCGCCGGGTTCTGCCTGATGGCCCTGGCAGCCCTGTTCTGGGTGCCGTCGGTGGTGCTGGTGGGGGCGCCACAGGGTCACCCGACCGATGGGCTGTGGACAGTGGGCCTGCTGCTGATCGGTACGGGGGGGCTAGCCCACGCCTTCCGGCCGACCGGCGCGCTGGTCCTGCCCACAGCGGAAAAGGAGAGCGGCCCGCACGCGCTTCCCCCGGCGGCGGCGGTGCTGGGCCTCATCATCATGATGGCCGTTGTCCCACCGCGCGACCGTCTCCTGCTCCAGGCTTTCCTGCTGGCCTCCGCGCTGGTGCTGTTCGCGCGCGTCTACCTCATGCGCCGGGAAGATGTGCACCTGCTAGCGGCCCTGATCAGGTCACAGGAGAAGGCCCAGACGGCGGCCATGCGCGCGAGCCGGGGAGCCGAACGGCTGCGGCTGCTCGCTGACATCACCTCCAGGCTGACGAGCCTGGTTCTCGATGAGCTGATGCAGGCGATCTGTGACACGGCACGCGAACTGCTGGGCGCCCGGTACACGGCGTTCGGGCTCGCGGAGAAGGGCGGCGTGGGCTTTGCCCGGTTTGCCGGCGCCGGCCTGGATGAGGCGGCACGTGCCCGGATGGCAGAGCTCCCGGACGTGCCAAGCCTGCTGGACACGCTGATGCGGGCGGGCGGCCCGGTCAGGATCAGCGATCTCAGCCAGGCGCAGGATGCTGCCCAGTTGCCGACACTGCATCCGGACCTGGGCAGCTTCCTCGGCGTGCCCGTGCCGATCGACGACAACCGGAAAGGGGTTCTCTACGTTGCCGGGAAGGAAGGAGGGTTTGACGAGGAGGACGAGACGCTGGCGCAACTGCTCGCCGCCAACGCCGGCAACGCGATCGCGAACGCGGAACTGTATGCGGAGTCCCAGACCCAGCAGGCGCTGCTGACCGCGCAGAACGAGCAGCTCCGCGAGCTCGACCGGATGAAGGACGAGTTCATCGCGGTGGTCTCCCACGAACTGCGCACGCCGCTGACCTCGATCATCGGCTACCTGGAGCTGCTGGAAGACCCAGATATGACGGAACTGGACGACCGGCAGCGCAGCTTCACCACCGTCATGCACCGCAACGCGGACCGGCTGCTGCGGCTGGTCGGCGACCTGCTGTTCCTCGCCGGGCTGCAAACCGGGGAGCTGGCAATCGAGCACGGCGAAGCCGACGTCTGCGAGCTCGCCAGGTCGGCGATCGAGGCAGCTCAGTCCTCGGCCGAGCCGAAACACATCACGCTCAACTGGGCGTCCGGGCATGTGCCGATCATCCCCGGCGATGAGGGCCGCCTCGCCCAGTTGCTCGACAACCTGATCTCCAACGCCCTGAAGTTCACTCCCGAAGGGGGTGAGGTGAAGGTGACCGTCGGTGTCGAGGGCGGCAGCGTCATGCTGACCGTCGCCGATACCGGCATCGGCATGTCCGCGGAGGAGCAGGAGCATGTCTTCGAGCGCTTCTTCCGCGCCGAGGCCGCCACCGACCGGGCGATCCAGGGTCTCGGCCTCGGGCTGACCATTGTGAAGGCCATCGTGGATGCCCATGACGGGACCATTGCCGTGCAGAGTGAGCCCGGCCGGGGCACGATCTTCCGGGTCCGGCTCCCGCTCGGGCAGGCGCGGGCGGGCCACGCCAGTGGTGGCATGTCGAGCAGGCAGCGCACGGGCCAGGAAAAGTCGCCGCCCGTCAACGTGGCGGGGCCATCCCAGCCCGGGCGGGGCCACGATCTCGCCGGAGGCGGGGCGGGGTCCCGAGTGCGGGGGCCCGGCAATACCCGCCGGCGCCCCGCGCCCCGGCTCCGCCCCCGGTGGTACCGCGGGCGGTTCCGGCGCGAGCCCCGCGACGGGGGTCACGGGATGCGTCCCCGCCCGCCTTGCACGCCAGCCCCCGCAACG
>OFGU01000011.1_pt1 | contig 19801 bp, 16 predicted proteins | sample 1521841 | NCBI WGS metagenome assembly OFGU01 (sample SAMEA2553413, study PRJEB24118) | soil metagenome
TCGCGTAGGGTCCTCCCCGCTCGACACACTCTCCCAGCCCGCCGACCGTGCGGCGGACGGCCGTCACCAACCCCCCAACAATCGCCCTCCCCTCACCCCCCCCTGTCCCAGCAAGCAGCTCTTCGGCGCGCGGGGCGGGTTGTTCTGGATGGAGCCCACCATAGGAGCCGCCACGCCCAGCGGCACTCTCGCCGGACACCTCAACCGGGCTGTTTTCCCATTCTCCCAGGGCGCGCCCGCTGTGAACACCATCGCAGCCAAGGCGGCAGCACTAGGGGAGGCGCTGCAACCCGCCTTTGCCCAGACTATGCGGCTGATAACGGAGACTGCCCACGCGATGGCCGTCAGGCTGATGAACTATGGTTACAATGTGGTATCAGGCGGTACGGGCAATCATATCGTTCTCATCGATCTCACCAGCCAGGAGATATCAGGGCTCGTAGCCGAAAGAGCACTTGAGGAATGCCTGATCATAGTGAACAAGAACCGCATCCGCGGAGATCACCGGCCTCCTAGCATCGCCAGCGGCATCCGGATCGGAACCAACACTATTGCTCAGCGCGGAATGTCGGCCAGCGCCGCGGAGTCATGTGCCGACCTCATTCATTTCGTTCTGTCTGACCTGAAACCTGCGGGCGACAAGAATTACTATCTTGCTGCTTCTACCAGGGAGAAGGTCCGCACCCGGGTCAGAGAATTGTGCGCTGCCCACCCGATTGAAGGGGCCGCGGATCTATGAGGTGTGCCGGGAGCACCCAGCGCGATCATCCCGCCAGACCGATGCGCTGGCTTTCATCGGGAAGCATTGCCCCCCGGCGCTCGCTGGCGGTGAGCTTCCGGAACACGCGGCGCCTCGCTCTGGCCACCAAGTTGTCGTAGTCAACGCGTGCGCTCCAGACCTGAGCGGTGCGATCCCGGGAGGCGGTAGCAATGAGCTTGCCGTCCGGTGACCAGGCCAGCGCCTGGATCTGGTCCCGGTGAACCGCGACGATACTGGTCTCATGGCCTGAGTCACTGTCCCAGAGCCGTGCCGTCCTGTCGGCTGAGCCAGTCGCTACCACGGTTCCATCCGGCCGCCACGCAACGCCTCGCACGCTGTCATCGTGACCCCGGAGTACATGCAACTGGGCCGCAGAGGACGCGTCCCAAATTATCACTGTCTTATCACCGGAGGCGCTGGCCAGGCGGTCTCCGGCGGGCGCCCACGCGACGCACTCAACCCAGTTTGCGTGGCCACGGAGGGTTAGCGCATCCTCCGCCGCCCCGTCCACCTGCCAGATCTTCACTGTCCGGTCGTCGGATCCAGTCGCGATGACGTCCCCGGACGGGGACCAGGCAACGCTGCGAATCACGTCCCGGTGACCACGCAGGATTCTCGGCTCACCCGGGCTGTCCACGCTCCAGATACGGAGGGTCCGGTCGTCCGACACTGTGGCCACATACCGTCCGTTGGGAGACCAGGCGGCGGAAAGCACCACGTCCTCATGCCCATGAAGGGTCCGGATGGGCGCCCAGGACCCGGCATTCCAGAGCTTTGCCGTGCGATCGGTTGACCCAGTTACGATCAAGTCGCCCTTTGGCGACCACGCAATGGTACGAATACCATCCTCATGGCACCGCCTGGCATTGACCAGCATGTCACCTTCGACGTTCCACAGGCGTGCCCAGCCGTCATCCGACCCAGTGACCACTTTATCGCCGGCGGGCGACCATGCAATCGCATTAGCCCAGTCGCCATGAGCGTCGAAGACCCTGAATCCACCGCCGCCACGCGCCTCCCATATCCTGGCTACGTGATCGCTTGAAGTGCTTGCTATGTGCTGTCCCTCGGGAGACCACGTCACGCACCTTACGATATCCGAATGTCCCAGCATGACGGATAGTGAAAGGCCTGTGCTCGCATCCCAGAGTCTCGCAGTCCGGTCATCCGATGCCGTCGCGATTACGCGCCCATCGGGTGACCAGCTAACGCTCCTCACCCCATCGTCGTGGCCGTGGAGAGTCATTTCCGTTGCAGCCTCGCCCACGTTCCACAGGCGTACGGTCCGATCTCGTGATGCTGATGCCAGCCGACTGCCGTCCGGTGCCCATGACAGTGCCCGAACGGCGTCGTGGTGACCACGGAATGTCTGCAGGGGCCGTCCGGTGCGCGCGTCCCATAGCCTGACCGTCCGGTCACGGGAGCCCGAGGCAACCGTCTCACCATCAGGTGACCACCTGACGTCCATGACCATGTCGGTATGCCCGGCGAGGGTCATCGACACTGTGCCCCGCTTGGCATCCCAGATCCTTGCAGTGCCGTCATCCGAGGCGGTCGCTAGATAGGCACCGTCAAGCGACCAGGCCAGCCCCCGGACGGCACCCTCGTGACCCTGAAGGACCTGCTCCAGTCTCCCCGACTTCGCGTCCCAGATCTTCGCGGCCCGGTCCTCGGACCCCGTTGCGATGAACTCATTTCCTGGTGACCACGCGAGCCGCCGGATTGCCTCTGAGTGTGCCGCAATACTGTGCTCAAGCCGCCATCTATCCCTGGCCCAGACTCTCAGGATCCCGTCGTCGCAGGCGGTCGCCAGGCGCAGGCCATCCGCCGACCAGTCAGCGTCCCGAACCACATCGCCATGGCCCGCTAGCAGGGCCGAGCACTGGGTAACGGAAAGGGCGGCAAGGAGTGCACGATGTGCCATCGGGGTGGGAGTACATTCCTCGATGGCACTGAGTGCCAGCAGCAAGCTTTGCTCAGGATCCCGCTCGACAATCGCGATCGCTCTTCGAGCCACGGCATCTGACAGTCGCTCCTGCACGGTTGCGTCAGACCGCTTGGAGCGATTGATGAATTCGATAACCAGGGGCAGGTGCATGGCAACGTCCGGGCGCAGTCCCAGCCACTGCTCCGCCATGTGGAGGCGCTCATCCTTCAGGAGGTAGGCATCTTTTCTCCCGGACCTCTCCCACTCATCGGCCCAGCGTTCTATCTGCGCACGCCTTTGCAGATCTTCGGCTCGCGACTGAATTTCCTGTGCCAGCGGCGACCACTGCCGGAAAAGTGCTTCGTGAGCCACTTCCAGAACGGCGCTGGAGCCACTGGCCTTGGCAGTAATCAACCTTGCTGCCTCAAAAGCGTCGAGGACTCTTCGCTCAGGCTCCGACAGTGCGGTACGCGGGACACGACGCCGCGTAGGTTCCGTTCCGTCCAGTGTTACGAGCTGGAGCAAGGCTGATACCACCGGGGCCTGCGGGTCCTGGTGCTTAAGCTCAGCAGTTACTTTATCAGCTTGACTTGCTATTGCTCCTGCCACGCCCCCCAATGCCCGGTAGGCGGCTGCCGTGATAATGCGACTGGGCCCAGAGTCAAGGTACAGCCGTTGCATGGTATATGCGAGGAGCGGGAGTGCGTCTCCGCCCCCGGTGTCATCGGCCAGTGTCTGGACCAGGCTCTCCGGCTCGAACCGGACGCCCACCTGCCGAGCAGGTAGCTGCACCACATCCAGCAGTGAATCGCGGCTGAGGGGGCCGAGCATGACCGGATTCCTGAACAAGCCAGCAAACCCCGCATCGAGGAAACCCGACAGGAACTCCGATCTCATTGTAGCGACAATCCACAAATGCGGATCCAGCTCGATCGCGCGGGACAAGATATCCAGAAAGTGATTCCGCGGCTCGCGCCCCGCCAGAGTCAGCAACTCCTCGACCTGGTCCACTATGAGGAGGGTCGACGCCGCCTGGGTACCCTCAAGCGCACGGGTCTCGGCGATAATGCGGACCAGCGCCCTGTGCCCTTCCCCTTTCAGCTCGGCAGTAATTGACTCCTGGTTCCGCGGGACCAATGACGCGAGACAGGCTCCCAGGCTTTCCAGCGGATTTTCACCAGGCACCATGACGGGCAGGACGAGCCAGGGTTTCCGGTGGCGAACAAGGCGAGATGCCAGCCCGGCTTGGACCAGGGAGGACTTACCGCTGCCCGAGTTTCCGATGATAGTGACAAACCGGTTTGTCGCGCCGGGCAGGGTAGGCTGAAGGCGGTCCAGGAGCTGATTCGTCTCGGGACTGCGGCCAAAGAAGACATCGATATCTGCGGCAGTGAAGGCCTCCAGGCCTGGATAGGGTGCCCTCGCGTCCTGCTGACCGGCGTGGGCTTGGGGCAGGCCGGGAAGCGGGGTACTCGCCCGGCGTGCCACCCAAACCGTCCCTGCCACCGTCAGCAGGGCGCCCAATAGAGCTCCTGCGAACTGGCTGAGGGTTACCCATTGCGATGAGCCAAGGTCTTTCCAGACGTGGGCCCACCATCCACGATTGATTCCAAGGATGAAGAGCGCAGCACCCACGAGGCAGGCAAGAAAGGGCAGCGAGCGCTTTAGCCGCCGCATGCGCATCAGTTTCTTCACCCTTGCCGCCCCCCCAGGATGCCTGGGTAATTCCAGCCAGACACGCACCTTTCCAGCGCTATGTTACCCCTGACCCGCTCCGGGCGGTGATCGGCGAGTGGCCCGGCCGGGCACACCGGAGATGCCGGTAGCCACCACTGGCAGCATGCCGCCCGCATCGCCACCGGGGCATCACAGGCCGGCCCTGCGCGCTGGGCACCGGCCCATCGAGTGCCCGTAGCATGAACTCACGTCGCTAGTCCCACCCAAGCCGACCCGCATCGGTCCACCGCCGTCTGCCCGCCAGACAAGAGACCCTCTGAGGGGATCTAGATTGCTCCAACGTGCGCACCGCCCACGCGGCGCAGCCATCGGGTTTGTGCAACCTGGCGGCCGCGTATCGACCTCCTGAGGAAGGCGTCATGACCATCCGTGCTGTCTGGTTCGACATCGGTGAGACACTGATCGACGAGACTCGTGAATATGGCGTCTGGGCGGACTGGCTGGGCGTGCCACGCCACACATTTTCGGCGGTTTTTGGAGCCGTGGTTGCCCGGGGCGGTGATTTCACAGGTGCACTGGAGCACTTCATGCCCGGTTTCGACTTGGCGGAAGAGCGCCGGAAGCGGATCGCATCAGGGCTAGGTGAGTGCCTGGCCGCCGAAGACCTGTATCCGGATGCACGACCGTGCCTGAGCAATCTCAAGGAGGCCGGATACTACATCGGAATCGCCGGGAACCAAACTGTTCACGCCGGTGAACTCGTGCGCAAGCTAGGACTGCCAGCCGACGCTATCGGTATGTCGGAAGAGTGGGGTGTCGCCAAGCCTTCACCGGCGTTCTTCGACCGGATAATCGAAGAGTCACGCCTGTCCCCTGAAGAGATTGCCTATGTGGGCGACCGCCTCGACAATGACATTCATCCCGCTATGAAGATGGGACTGCGGGCCATTTGGATACGACGAGGCCCCTGGGGCAGGATCACACATTGTGCCCGAGTTCCGATGGTGCTCGATAACTTGACGGACTTGCAACGTCATCTGGTACGGCAGTCTCCATTCGGGGTTTGACCTGCGGTGGGGCATGGTGAGGCTGTCTGTTGGACAAGGCGCAGCGGCCTGTCGATCATGCGTGTGTGACGACAACAAGACCGAAGGCGGCTGCGGCTGCCAGGTCAGGGGCCGCCGCCCGATGACCCTGGGATGATCCCGCTGACCGTTCCCGAGACCACCCGCCTGCTCACCACGAAGCCTGCCCGGCCCGGCCTCGCCGAGCACTGGGCGACCTGGCGGCGTGAGCAGCGCCGCGAGCGGGCGCTTGATCTGCCGGATCGCCAAGCGTCCTTCGTATGCCGGGTCACAAGCGTTACGCCATCTGGCACAAGACGTCTGCTTTGGTGGTGTGCCCGCTGGTCACCGTCGCTACCTCCGTTGCCCGGCACAGGTAGGTGCCGCTGCCGTAGAGCGGGCTGTGTCCCGTGATGGTGTACCTGCCTGCCGGGACCGTGACCGAGTAGCTGCCGTCGACGCCGACGGGAACGTCACGGTGAACGCCGGGGCCGGTCACGGTCACGGTCCCCGGCCATGGCCGCGGCAAGCCCGGTGCCGGCCCGCCAACGCCATACAGGTGACCAATAAGGGTGCCATCGGCGGGATTGTGCCCTGAGCACGCCGCGGTGAACCCGGCCAGGCACACAGCGGCCACGGGCAGGCCGATCAGGGAGACTCTCACGCCCCTTGGACGAAACGCGCCCGCTGCGGGTTCCAAGCGGCTTTCGTGTACTCAGCCTGCGTGCGAGTGTGCGTGAACGGGTTGTCTGGTTGCCTGGTCTCCGTCTCACGCGCATCTGCACGTATGCGGGGCACTGCACGGCGCAGCCGCCCCGGCCCGCCCGACCCGGAAAGATCCCGCTCACCATTCCGGAGACCGGGCGACTGCTCGCTTACCCGCCTCCAGGCCCTCTCAGCCTGGTACCACCAGCGCACCCACTTCGCCCCGGTCGCCACAAACGCCCAGGTCAGCCAGCGAATGGAGACTGCCGTACGAATGGAGACTGCCGTACCAGGGTGACGGCTCTGGTCCAACAGGGCCTGGCCGGAAGCCCTCCCATTCATTGGCCCGATGCCCATACTGGCCGTCCTGGCCCCGCGTTCCGAACCTTGCCGGAGGTGCCAGCGCCTTCAGACCGGAGGACGTGGCATCCAGAAGCGGATGAGGTCGCCGCTGCCGGGGCAGGTGTCGCGCCACGGCCCCCGGATCTGGATTTCGGCCAGGGCCGCGGTCGGGAAGGCGGGCTCGTGCTGCCCGGTGAGGTCAACGACAAGCTGATGGAAGGCCGGATTGTGGCCCACCATCAGGACCGTCCCCGCCTCTTCCGGGATCTCCCTGATGAGATCCAGCAGCCCGGTACCACCGGTGTAATAGAGGCGTGACTCGAAGTTCACCGCGGCCTGTGCCCCGGCCGGCCCCAGTGCGGCACTGACCTGCTCCCAGGTCTGGCGGGTACGCAGGGCCGTCGAGCACAGCACAAGATCGGGAATCAGATCTGCCTCGCGCAGCCAGCCGCCGGCCGCCGCCGCGTCGCGCACGCCGCGTTTGGTCAGCGCCCGGTCCTCATCATCGAGACCGGGATCGTGCACCGCCTTGGCATGCCGGAGCACCGCCAGCGTGTGCCCTGCCGTCTCACTCACGGCGCCCCCTTCCCTGGCCGGCCGTGACAGCGAGGCACTGCCCGCCGCTGCTGCCACAGCGGCAGCGGATTGCTGTCTGGCGTCGTGGGACCGCCGACCACTCTGGCGCCCCGCCGGGGAAGCCCCGGCCGGAGGCCCAGGGGCGGCGGGATGCACTGATCAGCTGCCGCCGCAACCCCGGACCCTGGTCAGCCCTTGGTCTGCGACGCCTGCCCCGACGGGGAGCCGGTCTTCGCCTCCGGCGCCTCAGCCGACGCTGCGGGCGCCTCGACAGCCGCCTGCGTCCCGTCCGGACCCCGCGCGCCGGCGATGGCCGCCCCGTCGCCAGACCCGCTCGCCGACAGGCTGGTGGTCTGCCGCTTGGAGTACCAGATGGCAGCACCCACGATGATCGCCGCACCCACCGCGACACCGGTTCGCAGCCCGAGGTTGTTGCTGTACTTCAGGACGCTGGACGCCAGCAGCAGCGACACCAGGTTCATTACCTTGATCAGCGGGTTGATCGCCGGGCCGGCCGTGTCCTTGAACGGGTCGCCGACGGTGTCACCGATCACGGTCGCCGCGTGAGCCTCGGAGCCCTTGCCGCCGTAGTGCCCGTCCTCGACCAGCTTCTTGGCGTTGTCCCAGGCACCGCCGGAGTTGGCCAGGAAGACCGCCATCAGCACGCCGGCGGAGATGGCCCCGACCAGGTACGAGCCGAGCGGCGCGTACCCGAACGCGAACCCGACCGCGATGGGGGTCAGCACCGCCAGCAGGCCCGGGGTGACGAGTTCGCGCAGCGAATCGCGGGTGCAGATGTCCACCACCCGCCCGTACTCGGGCTTCTCGGTGTAGTCCATGATCCCGGGATGGGTGCGGAACTGGTCCCGCACCTCCACCACGACACGCTGGGCCGCCCGGCCCACTGCCCTGATCAGCAGGCTGGAGAACAGGAACACGACCGACGCGCCGACGATGACGCCAACCAGCACGTTGGGACGGTCGACCGACAGGCTGAACGTTTTCGCTGTGCCGCCAAGCGCGGCCTCGACCGTGGTGCGGAATGCGCCGAACAGCGCGGTCGCAGCCAGCACGGCCGTCGCGATCGCGATGCCCTTGGTAATCGCCTTGGTGGTATTGCCGACCGCGTCGAGGTGGGTGAGCGCCTGAGCGCCCTCACCGTGGATGTCGCCGGACATCTCGGCGATGCCCTGCGCGTTGTCGGTCACCGGGCCGAACGAGTCCATGGACACGATGACACCGACCGTGGTGAGCAGGCCGGTGCCGGTCAGCGCGACCGCGAACAGCGCGAGCGTGGCGTTCCCGGTGCCGAGCAGGAACCCGCCGTAGACCGCCGCGCCGATCAGCAGCGCCGAGTACACACCCGACTCGAGGCCGGTCGAGACACCCGACAGGATGACCGTGGCCGCACCGGTGGTCGAGCTCTCGCCGATCTCCTTGACCGGCCGCCGGTTCGTTTCGGTGAAGTACCCGGTCAGCAGCTGGATGGCGCTGGCCAGCAGCAGGCCGATGAGCACCGCGCCGATCGCCAGCCAGCGCGGGTTGCCGCTGTGCGAGAGGATGCTGGGGTCGGTGACTCCCGTGAGCTCGCTGAACCTGGACGGCAGGTAGAGGAACGTGGCACCGATGACGAGCAGCAGGGAGATGACCGCGGAGACGAAGAAGCCGCGGTTGATGGCGCTCATGCCGCTGCGGTCGCCCTTGCGCGGCGCCACCACGAAGATGCCGATCACCGCGGTGACCACACCGATCGCCGGGACGATCAGCGGGAAGACCAGCCCGTAGTTGCCGAACGCGACCTTGCCCAGGATGAGCGCCGCGACCAGGGTGACCGCGTACGACTCGAACAGGTCGGCGGCCATGCCCGCGCAGTCGCCGACGTTGTCGCCCACGTTGTCCGCGATGGTGGCCGCGTTCCGCGGGTCGTCCTCCGGGATGCCCTTCTCGACCTTGCCCACCAGGTCGGCGCCCACGTCCGCCGCCTTGGTGTAGATGCCGCCGCCGACCCTCATGAACATCGCGAGCAGCGCGGCGCCGAAGCCGAAGCCCTCCAGCACGTTCGGGGAGTCCGCCCGGAAGAACAGCACCACCACTGCCGCGCCGAACAGGCCGAGGCCGACCGTGAACATGCCGGCCACGCCGCCGGTGCGGAACGCGATCCGCATCGCGTGCCGCTCACCGGTCCCGGCCTCGCGGGCGGCGGCGGCCACCCGAACGTTGCCGCGGCCCTCCAGCGACAGGCCGGTGAAGCCGGTGAGGGCGGAGAAGAGCGCGCCCAACAGGAAGAAGGCCGAACGGCCCCACTGGACGCCAGCCGTATCGGCGGGCAGCAGCAGGAGCACGAAGAAGATCACGACCACGAAGACGCCGAGGGTCCTGAACTGGCGCCGGAGGTAGGCGGCAGCTCCCTCCTGGACCGCACGGGCGATCTCCTGCATCTTCTCCGTGCCCTGGCTGGCGGCGAGGACTTCCCTCACCAGCCCGCCCGCCACGGCGAGCGCTAGCAGCGCGATCACGGCGACGATGACAACCAGGACGAAGTTGCCGCCGGTTACACCGACCGCCCCGCCGCCCGCGGCGAGGTTGAGCCTAGACATCCGTCCTCCTTGGCAGGGGGCACACGGCATTCCGCGCGCACGCTAGCTATCCCGGGGCACTGCCACGGCGCTCCAGGCATGAACACACTGGACATACGCGGATGCCACTGTGGACAGAGCCGGGATTCTACGCACGCTCGCCAAGGGATGGTAAGGCGGGGTCAGTTTCCGCATGGTTTCGCAATGCGTTCGTCACCCAAAGATAACCACACATTGGGGCGCGTGACCGGCCGACGGCCAAGGGTGGGCAGGCTGCACATACGGGCCACCACCGGTGCGCTGGCACTCCCGGCCGGCCGTCACGCCGCCGGGACTCCTAGCCCGCTCATCCGGATGCCGGAGTGGATGGCCAGCTCATCCGGATGCTGAGCCCGTCCTTGGTCCTTGCGATCTCGACGTCGTCCGCCAGGCCGGCGATGACGGCGAGGCCGAGTTCCTGGGGCACCGGCGGAAGGCCGGCCGGTGGGCCGCCGGCCACCGCTCCCTGATCCGCCCCGGACTCGCTGCCGTCGCTGACCCGGCTGCCGGCTGGACCAGCAGCGGCGGGTGCCATCGCGGGCACCGCGCCCTCATCCTGCGCGGCGGCGTCGGTCACGACCACCTCGAAACGGCCATCGGTGCCGGTCAGGGCGACCCGGACGGGCTCGCCCGGGCAATGCTCCTGGTGCGCTTCCACCGCTCGTGAGCACGCCTCGCCGACAGCCAGACGGACCTCATCCAGCAGTGCTTCGTCCACGCCGCTGCGCCTGGCCACGGCCGTGGCCACCAGCCGCGCCGTGCGCACGTGCGCAGGCAGCGGCGTGAAGCTCATCTCAACCGTCGCCATCTGGATCGTCAGCCCAGGCAGGCTGCTATTTCTCCGACTTCCTGGCCGCGATGGCCTCGTCCACGCTGTCGTGGATGCCGAAGACCTTGGTCAGGCCGGTGATCCGGAAGATCTTGAGTATGCGCTCCTGGGTGCAGACGAGATCGAGAGACCCGTCATGGGCACGAACCCGCTTCAGGCCGCCTACCAGGACCCCGAGGCCGGTGGAGTCGAGGAACTCCACTTTCTCCATGTTCACGACCAGCTGGTAATGACCGATGTTCACCAGTTCGATGAGGAGCTCACGCAGTCGGGGGGCGGTGTAGACGTCGATCTCACCCTCCACATCGACGACTTCGATCCCATCCTTGGTGTGGTGGTCCAGCTTCAGATCCACATATCCTCCTGCGCCATGCACTGTCGCCTGCGTGCGTGCGTGCCAGGCCGGCTCACACCCACCTCCGGGTGGCACCTCATCCTCGCGCATTCAACCACGCTCTGACGTCATGTCTACACGAGTTCACGCTTACAGGCATCTCGCGCGCCGATGTCACACTGAGAATCGATGCCCACAACCACGCCGCCCACCCCGGGTGAGCCGCCAGCGAATCCCCAGCTGCCAGGCCCTGGGGCGGCTGCCCCTGCCGGTGTTCCGGGCGGCCGGACAGCCGGCCACGCCGCAGGTCAACCCGAGCCGGCCGCCGCCCGGATCCTGCGCCGCGGCCTGCGCACGGGCAGGCTTATCCACGTCGAGCAGATGCCGGGCAGGCCCGGGCAGTGCCTGCCGTGGCCCGACTGGGCCCCAGCGCAGATACGCGAAGGTTTCGCGCGCGCCGGGGTGAGCCTGCCCTGGGCCCACCAGGTGACCGTGGCCGAGCACGCCCGGCAGGGCAAGAACGTGATCATCTCGACCCCCGCCGCCTCCGGCAAGTCGCTGGCGTACCTGCTGCCGGCCCTCACCGCGGTCATGGCCGGCAGCACCGTGCTCTACCTGGCACCGACCAGGGCGCTCGGTGCCGATCAGCTGCGGGCCGTACGGGCGCTCGGCCTGCCCGGCGTGCGGGCAGCCGTGGTTGACGGCGATACGCCAGCGGCGGAGCGGGAATGGGCACGCACTCACGCGACATACCTGATCACCACCCCGGACATGCTGCATCACCTGCTCCTGCCGCGCCATGACCGATGGAAGGGGCTGTTCGCCCGGCTGGCGTACGTGATCGTCGATGAATGCCACGGCTACCGCGGGGTGTTCGGCTCCCACGTCGGGCACGTGCTGCGCAGGGTGCGCAGGATCGCCCTGCACCATGCCCGCCGCCATCCTGGCGGCGGGGAGCGCGGGGAACGGGGACGTGGCCCGGTGTTCCTGCTCGCATCCGCCACGATCAGCGAGCCCGGTTCCTGCGCGAAACTGCTCACCGGAGCCGATGCCGAGGTGGTCACGCAGAGCACCGCGCCGCGCGGACCGCTCATGTTCGGGCTCTGGGAGCCACCGCTGAGTGCGGCGCGCGGGGAAGGGGGCGCCCCCGTTCGCCGTAGCGCCACCGCGGAAGCGGCAGGGCTGCTGGCGGACCTGGTGGCACACAACGTCCGCACGCTCGCATTCAGCCGCTCCCGGCGGGGCGCTGAGGCAGTGGCCCTGACCGCGAGGCGGGCGCTCGGCGATGCCGGCACTGTGACCGGGGGGCAGCGGGTGGCCGCTTACCGTTCGGGTTACCTGCCGGAAGACCGGCGGGACCTGGAGGAGGCGCTGCGGACGGGCCCCATCCTCGGGCTCGCCACCACCACCGCGCTCGAGCTGGGTGTCAACATCACCGGCCTGGATGCAGTTCTCATCGCTGGCTGGCCGGGGACCCGGGCGGCTGTCTGGCAGCAGGCGGGCCGGGCCGGGCGGGACGGCCAGGCGGCGGTCGCCGTGCTGATCGCCCGCGATGACCCCCTCGACACCTACCTGATCCATCACCCCGAGGCACTAATGGGCCGGCCAGTGGAAGCGACCGTGCTGGACCCCGGCAATCCGTACGTGCTGGCGCCGCACCTGTGTGCCGCCGCAGCCGAACTGCCCCTGGCTGACGGTGATCTCGCCCTCTTCGGCCCGGCCGCGGAGCGGGTCGCCGGCACGCTGGTGGATGGCGGCATGCTCCGCCGGCGGGGCCGGCGTCTGTACTGGACACGGCGGGGCCAGGGGGCCGCCGCTGGCCTGCGCAGTTCCGGTGGGCGCCCCGTCAAGATCGTGGAGGCGGGGACGGGCAGGCTGGTAGGCACCGTCGACGAGCCGTCCGCCCACATCATGGTGCACACCGGGGCCGTGTACCCGCATCAGGGCGAGCTGTACCTGGTCACCCGGCTGGACCTGGCGCAGGGGGTGGCGCTCGTGGAGCACACCGACCCCGGATACGCCACCTCGGCCAGGAACCTCACCGGCATCGACGTCACCGCCGAGTTGCGCCGGGTGTCGTGGGGCCCTGGTGCGGTCCACTTTGGCGAGGTGGAGGTGGTGCGGCAGGTCACCTCATTTACCCGGCGGAGTCCCGAGACCGGCCAGCCGCTCGGGGAGGTGCCACTCGATCTGCCACCGCGTTCGCTGCGCACCCGCGCCATCTGGTGGACGATCTCGGCCGGCCAGCGAGCTGCGCTGGTCCGCCGGGGTGTTGATCTTCCCGGGGCCGCCCACGCCGCCGAGCACACGTCCATCGGCCTGCTGCCGCTGTTCGCCGCCTGCGACCGCTGGGACATTGGCGGTGTCTCCGCGGATCTGCACCCTGCCACTGGCCGGCTGACCGTCTTCGTGTACGACGGCCACGATGGCGGGGCGGGTTTCGCGGAGCGCGGATTCGCCGTGGCACGGGAATGGCTGGCCGCCACCCGGGAGGCGATCGCGGGATGCGAGTGCGAGATGGGATGTCCCTCCTGCATCCAGTCACCCAAGTGCGGTACCGGCAACGACCCGCTCAGCAAGGACGGGGCACTCCTGCTGCTGGACAGCCTGCTCCGGCACGACGTGCGGCAGGCGCCGGCAGGGCCGCAGGCCGCCCGGCGGCAGGCCGGCCAGGGCAAGTCCCGCCAGGGCGCTCCCGTCCTGCCCGCCTGACCGGCTGTGCCCGGACATGAGGCGACCCCCGCCGGGGGGGAGAGCGGGGGTCGCCGTGCGGTTCCGGATCCGGGTGCGGACCGGGACCGTCATCCAGAAAAGCTTAGTGTGCCATACCAAGTTACCAACCGGTCACGCGGAGATGCCATGGAATGCAACGTTTAGCCTTATGCTGCCGGATCGTGGGCAGTTCCGTCGAGAGCACAGTCCCGGTCGTAGCAGCATTTTTCGACCTCGACAAGACCATCATCTCCCGGTCCAGCACGCTGGCATTCGGGCCCTCGTTCTACCGGCATGGCCTGATCAGCCGCGGCGATGTCGTCCGGAGCGCCGTCGCCCAGCTGCTCTTCAGGGCCGGCGGCGCCAGTCACCAGCGGATGGAGAAGATCCGCGACCAGGTCAGCCAGGTGTGCCGGGGGTGGCCCGCCGACCGGGTCGCCGAGATCGTTAGCCGGCACCTGCACGACCTGATCCTCCCGCACGTGTACGCGGAGGCCCGGGCGCTGCTGACCGAGCACCGCACGGCTGGGCAGGACGTCATCATCGTCAGCACGTCCGGCCAGGAAATGGTCGCCCCGATCGGGGACCTGCTCGGGGCGGTCACGGTCATTGCCACCCGGATGCGGGTGGCCGATGGCTTCTACACCGGCGAAATGGAGTTCTACGCCTACGGTGAGGCCAAAGCCGCCCAGGTGCGCACGCTCGCAGCCGAGCGCGGGTACTCGCTGCCCCACTGCTACGCCTACAGCGACTCGGTGACGGACCTGCCGATGCTGGAGGCTGTGGGCAACCCGCGGGTGGTCAACCCGGACCGGGCACTGCGCAGGATCGCACAGCAGCGGGGCTGGCCCGTGCTCACGTTCGGCGCCGGGAGAACACAGCCGGACGCGAAGTCAGCCGCTGGCGGCATGTAAACCGGGCGATCAATCGAGATCACCAATCGATGCCGCCGCCCGCTATGCAACCCGGCCGATCCGTCGTAGAAATGGAGTCACGGACTCATACGTCCGGGCATGGCAGCCGGGCACCCACGCGCGACCAGCCGCGGGAGGCGAACCGAGACAAGGACTGCCCAGGCAGACGGTGCCGGATAAGGCGCTCTGCTGGGTGGACTGTCCCGGCAAGTAAGGTGCACGCTTGGTAACCCGGCCTGGTGTGTCAGGCGACGGCGCCCCCGAGGGGGCGCCGTTCGCTGCCCCGGGGACTGTCAGGCCCGGTGCCTGACCACTGCCGCCCTCCTCCCGTAGGATCTTGTTCCGTAGGCCGCTCATCCGTAGCACCCCGCCGATTCCGGACCTGGCCCCGGCTGGCAGTGCCAACGGCGATGCCGGGCACCAGCAGCGATCGCGGTGTGCGCGACACTGGGAAACACCAGTACACGAGGGGAGAGCGTGATGGCCGAGTCCGCAACCTCGGGGCCCCCGGAGGATGGCGGCGACCAGTCGGTCGGCGATCTTGTTTCGCTGGCGCTCCGGGACCTCACCCGGCTGATCCGCTGCGAGCTTGATCTGGCCAAGCTGGAACTGCGCGCCGATGCCCGCCGCATGGGCCTGGCCGGGGCGCTGATGGGGATCAGTGGGTTCGCCGGGTGCCTGGTCATGGTCATGCTGTCCTTCGCCCTTGCCTATGGCCTGATCACACTCGGTATCTGGCCCTGGGCGGCATTCCTGATCGTGGCCGGCGCGTGGGTGCTGCTGGCCGTGGTGGCGATGCTGGTCGTTGCCAGGAAGATGCGGCGGATGAGCGGGCTGCGCAGGACCCGCGCGACCGTCCAGGATGACCTGGCGCTGCTGCGCCGCGAGGAAGGGCCGGCCGTTCCGGCGGTGGCCGAGAGCTAGGTGACATGACGGTCAACGGTGAGTCAGCGGTCTACGCCGCCGGCCCGTGGTCACACCGCCCGGTCACCGCCAACGGGACCCGATTCCACATTGTGGAGGCCGGCGAGGGGCCACTAGTCCTGATGCTGCACGGCTTCCCGCAGTTCTGGTGGACGTGGCGGACCCAGCTGTCCATGCTCGCTGACGCCGGCTTCCGCGCGGTCGCCGCTGACCTGCGTGGTTACGGCGGCAGCGACAAGCCACCCCGCGGCTACGACCTGATCACCGCCGCCTCGGACGCTGCCGGGATGGTCCGCGCGCTCGGCGAGGCCAACGCCGTCATCGTCGGCCATGACTGGGGCGGGCTGGTGGCCTGGACCATGGCTGCCTACTTCCCCAAGGTGGTCAGGCGCCTCGGGATCGTGTCGGTGGCACACCCGCTGCGGATGCGGGCGGCCATGCTTACCGACCCGGTGCGCACGGGCGCGGGCGGGGGCTACGTCCTGGGCTTCCAGTTGCCGATGCTGCCCGAGCGGCGGCTGGTCCGCCGCGACGCCCAGTGGGTTGGGCGGATGCTCCGTGCCTGGTCCGGGCCGGGATGGCCGGACCAGGAGACGGAAAGCCGCTACCGCACCGCCATCCGGATCCCGTCGGTCGCGCACTCGGCGCTGGAGTATCACCGCTGGTTCATGCGCTCCAGGCTGCGGCCCGATGGCATGCGCTATGCCCGCCGCATGCGGGCGGCCGTCCAGGCACCCACCCTGCAGCTGCACGGAGCACTCGACACCTGCGTGCGGCCGGCCACGGCGCGCGGTTCGGGCCGGTACGTGGACGCGCCGTACCGCTGGCGGCTCATCGATGGCGCCGGCCATTTCCCCCAGGAGGAACAGCCGGACCGCTTCGGGGACGAACTGCGCCACTGGCTCGCCGACCCCGAGCCGGAACGATGACCGGACGGCCCGGGCCGGGGCACGCCTGGGACGCAGGCGGGCCAGCGGAACTGCCCGGGACGCCGGGACGGCGGGCTCCGGGCCGGCGCGAACGCGACTCCGCAGGCCGCCCACGCAACGCCCGGCCCCGTGACGCGCTCGGGCGGCCGCTCCCCCGTGGCGCGACCGGAGAGCAGCGTGTCCCCGACGACCTGGCGATGGCGCCCAGGGAGGTGCTCGTCCTCGCCCAGCGCATGCTCGATGATGCCCGGCCCTTTCACGCCCACGAGGTACTGGAGGCCTCGTGGAAGACGGCACCGTCAGCTGAGCGCGATCTGTGGCAGGGGCTGGCGCAGATCGCGGTGGGTATCACCCATGCCCGGCGCGGCAACGCCGCTGGCGCCGCTGCCCTGCTGCGCCGCGGCGGGGAACGGGTCGGTGGTTACGCCGGCACGAACCCGCACGGGATCGACGCCGGGTCGATCGCCGGGCAGGCAGCTCGTCTTGCCCGGCGGATTGACCGGGAGAGCCTGGCCGGTGTGCCCGCTGCGGACCTGCGCTTCCGCCTCACCAGTGCCGGGGATCCCGGAGTGCCCAGCGGCGCTGGCGAGTCAGCCGTCACCGGCACACGCGATCCGGGCGATTCCTAGTCGCACTGCTGCGTGGAGACCGCCGCGGTGGCGGTGGCGCCCTTGCGGACGGCGCTGGCAACTTCCCCGGCAGTCAGCGCATATCCGGTGTCGCGCGCGTTGACGGCGGCGGCAAAGACCACCCCGTACACGGAACCGTTGGGCGCGAGCAGCGGCCCCCCTGAGTTCCCGGGCCGGACGATTGCGCGCACCGAGTAGATCTGGCGGGTCACCGTCTGGGACTGGTAGATATCTGGGCTGTTCGCGGACATTTCCGAGCCGATACGCGCGGGAACGGCAGTGAAATGGCTGTTCAGCGGATACCCCGCGACAATGGCGTTGCTCCCCCTGCGTGCCCCGGCCGCAAAGGTCAGGGCACGCGCGGAAAGGCCGGGGACATAGAGCACCGCGACGTCCTTTTCCGGGTCGAAGAGCACCACCCGGGCCGGGAACGAGCCGCGGCGCCCGGCGATGACGGTGAGTGCGGGGCTCACACCGGCCACCACGTGTGCGTTGGTCAGCACGTGCTGGGGGGCGATCACGAATCCCGAACCCTCCAGCGTCCGCGAGCAACTGGGGGCCATGCCGTAGATCTTGACCACGCTGGGCCGTGCCCGGGCCAGCCCGGCCGAATCGAGGACGCGAGGACTGGGCGGTGCCACCGTGAGCGCGCCCTCCGCCCCCAGTGCCCCGAATACCTGGGTGTAGGGACCGCTGGCCAGCAGCCGGCGGAAGTCCGAGAACATGGTGTGGGCACCCGGGGGCATGAACCTGTCCACCCCGCGCAGCACCGTCGACTTGCCCACCTGCCCGGCCACAGCGGGAAACGGCGCGTTGGCGATCGCCGAGCCGATCAGCCACGCGATCAGCAGGACTGATATCACGCTGACGGCCGCGCCGCCGATGGCGTCCAGCAGTGCCACCGGCCGCCACGTCACCCGGGAACGCATCGCAGCCCCCAGCAGGGAGGCGATGAGCTGCCCGATCATGGCGGCCAGGAAGACCACGATGATGGCGACCAGGGCCTGCCTGGACGAGCCGCTCACCAGTGCCCGGGCAATGGCCGGTGAGAACAGCGCGCCAACCGCCGCGCCGCCGAGGAAACCCACGAAGCTCAGCACACCGACGATGAAGCCCTGCCGGTACCCGGCCACAGCGAACGCGGCTGCTAGCGCGATCAGGATAAGGTCCAGCAGATCACCCGGCACGGCCCCACCGTATAAGGCTGTTTCACCTGCCCGCACCACGCTTCCCGAGCCAGGGCGCCGGACAGGGCAATGCGGGCTGCGGGCCGGTTAGCTGCGGGCCGCGGCGTCCAGCACGTCGGGCGGGAGGTCCTCCTCGTACCCGGTGTCCCACGACCGCTCCCAGCCCCCAAGCGCCAGCAACTGGTCAACGAGGGCGGCCGTGAAGCCCCACACGAGCATGCCGTGCAGCCGGAAGGCCGGGCCGGCCGAACCCGACGGGTGCCGTACCCGGAGACGGTTCGCCGGATCGGACAGGTCAGCCACCCTGACCCGCACCGCGGCGATGACCTCCCCGTCCGGCGCGGCGGTCAGTGGTGCCGGCTCGCGCCACCAGGCCAGCACGGGGGTGACCGTGAAACCGCTGCGGGGGATGAACAATTCGGGCAGTACCGCGAGGATGTCCACGCCCGCCGGGTCGACGCCAGCCTCCTCGGAGGCTTCGCGCAACGCCGCTGCGACCGGGCCGTCGTCGCGCGTGGGCAATTCGGTGGTCGCGGTATCCGACTATCAGAGGAGTCCGCTGTCTTCGATCCCCCTGACCTGTGCCTAACCGATGCTGCGGTTTCCGAGTTCCGGTTCCATAACAACAAACGACGCGATCTGCCGGCTCGGCTACAACCACACGCTCACGCGGAAGAACAGCATGGGGGTGTCGTACCAGGCGGGCTTGTTCGGCTTCGGCAGCTCCAGCGGCGATTTCACGAATCACGTGATCTCGCTCACCTTCCGCCGCAGCATCACCGAGCGCCTGGGCCTGCAACTTGGCGCTGGGCCGCAGATCAACGTATTCAGCAACAGCGCACCCGGGCAGGATACGAATGCCAGCTGGCAGGCATCGGCCGAGTTGAGCTACCAGTTCCGGCGTTCCTCGCTCGGTTTCTCCTATCTGCACTACACGAGCGGTGGATCGGGCGTGTACCTGGGCGCGCAAACCGACTACGCCAGCTTGTCCTACGGGCTTCCCCTGTCACGGATGTGGTCGATCGATTCCTCGTTGGGCTACGCGCGCAACAAGACCGTGCAGAACGGGAATCTTTCGGGCGTGGGGGATTCCTCAAATTCCTGGTACGGCAGCATCAACATGCATCGCGCGTTGAGCCGGTCGTTGAGCATGTTTTTCGGCTACAACCTGCAGCAACAGCTTGCCGCCACGCCATCCTGCGTGGGAAGCACGTGCGGAACTTTCTACACGCAACAGTATTTTTCCTTTGGATTGAACTGGCACCCGATCCTTCCGGGTGTCGATTAGCGGAAGCGGGGGAGAGGAATTCCGATGCTGGGACATCGCGAACTGTCCATCGATGACTATCTGGAGATCCTCCGGCGGCGCTACTGGATTCTGCTGCTGACGGCGATCCTCGGCTCGGCGGGTGTCTATCTGTTCTCGAGAATGCTTCCCAATGAGTATGAGTCGCGCACCCTGGTGCTGATTCAGCAGCCGAAGGTGGACCAGAAATTCGTCACGCCCGTGGTCAGCGAGCAGATCAATCAAAGACTGGAGAACATGCGCGAACAGATTCTCAGCAAGACGCAGCTCCAGCCTGTGGCAGAGCAGTTCCACCTTTCGGTGGTCAAGCTGCGAAAGGCGATTTCGGTCACTCCGGTGCAGCCGATCGTTGACTCCCCCTGGGCGGGCAT
>OFGU01000013.1_pt1 | contig 19717 bp, 23 predicted proteins | sample 1521841 | NCBI WGS metagenome assembly OFGU01 (sample SAMEA2553413, study PRJEB24118) | soil metagenome
TCGAGGGGCAGCGTAGGAATTCCCACGAGAAGACGCCATCGCGGCACGATCACGACCATGGATGCCAATCAACTGTTCGCAGTCAAAGGCTACGGAGCCATCGGGACCGGCGGTGCAAGCGGGATCGGGCTTGCCTGCGTGGAAGCGCTCGCCTCCGGGGGCGCACGCGTCACTATCCTCGACATGAATGCCGCGGCCGGCGAACGCGAGGCGTCCAGGCGCTCCAGGAGCAAGGCGCCGCGAGGCACGTCAGAGGCCACCAATTCGACGGCTCCTCGTGCCCGCCACGCGGTCGTGCAGCAAGGAGGGCAAAGCGGCCATCCAGGCTTTCCCCGCTGGTGACCTGGCGGCGGCGAAGTCGGTGTCCGGCGAGATCTCCCGGAGCTTGCACCGTCACCTCCCCTCGCTCAGGGTCGATCACGGACAAAGTACAGAACCATCGCCGCCCGACGGGTTCTCAGACAGGCCCTCGGCTGTCGATTCGCCGTCGGGCCGTTCGTCGTTTGGGTAGGGCGCACACTCGGGTGCGTCTTCCGGGGAGAACCAGCCTCCAGCGCCTGCCGTTCCCCCCGGCGTGACGAGGGATGGAGCCTGAAATGAGCAAGTACCTGCTGCTGTACCGCGGCCCGGCGACACCGATGGAGGACTTCACGCCTGAGCAGTCAGCCGAGCAGATGAAGGCGTGGGGCGACTGGATGGGCCGGGTCGGGCCAGCTCTGGTGGACCAGGGCGCGCCGTTCGGTGCCCGCACCGCGGTCGGCGACAACGGCGCGGTGGCGTCGCCCAGTGACCAGAACGGTTACACCATCGTGGAGGCCGACAGCCTCGACGCCGCCCGCGCGCTGACCGATGGGCACCCGTTCCTGTCGGAGGGCAAGGGCCGGTTCAGCATCGAGATCTTCGAACTCACCCCCATGTAGCCAGCCCGGATGCGGGAGGCAGCGGATGGCCCTCAGGCAGGGGGCGGGGAACTGCCTGAGGGCTGCCTTCCGCGGGCGCAGCCGCACGGGAGCAGGGGCCTCGCGCGGCACTCCGGCCGCCGGAATCGCCGCCGCCGCCGGGCCGTTGCCATAGGCATGGCAGGACATCAGATCACCATTACCCGCACCGATTCCCACGTCGAGATCACCCTTCGCGGCGAGAAGCTGGCCGAGACCGACCATGCCGTCCTGCTGGACGAGACCGGCCTGCCCACCCGCTACTACATCCCCAGGCAGGACGTGCGCACCGGCCTGCTGCGTCCCACGGCCACCCAGACGGCCTGCCCCTTCAAGGGCCAGGCCTCGTACTGGTCGGTCCAGATCGGCGATGAAGTCGACCAGGATCTGGTCTGGAGCTACGAGACGCCGATCCCGGAAGCCGCAGGCATCACCGGCCTGATGTGCTTCTACAACGAGCGGGTCGAGATCACGGTCGACGGCCAGCCCCAGCCGGCCCGGAAGACTGCATCCTTCCACTAGACTAGAACGCTGAACCAGCGACGTCACCGCATGATCGGCGCACAAGATCGCGTCGGCCAGCTCGAAGCACGCATCCGCACGCGCGGCCAGGCACCCATACAGCCGGACCCGGAACTCCCGCAGCGCCTGGTACGCCTGGTACCGCGCGACGGCGGCCGCGACCTGGGCCGGGCCGGGCGGCTGCGGCGCGATCCCGGCCAGGTTCACCGCCGCCAGGGCGCCGCCCATGCCGCCGGCACCCAGGATGGTTTGCCGCGGCCCGCCTGATCGTGGCAGGGTATCCAGCACGGCCGTTTCCTTTCGCTCGGATGTGTCGCAACACCCAGCATGAGGGAAACGGCCGTGCTACGCGCGGAAGTGGCACATATGCGCGAATAGCACAACTATGAACTGATACGACCAGAATTTAGGTTAAAACCTAAGCTTATGCGAGTGGTGCCCAAATGGTCGTGCGCTTAATGTCGCTACCTTCCAGCATGCGCAGGCCGGGAACATCGTAAGTGGCCAGTGGCCGCAGGTGATCCAGTGGCAGATACGCCCGGCCGAAGTCACCAACCAAGACGGCGGCCCCGCGAGTGCAGCCTCGTTCCAGGAAGCGCATCACCCTGTCAGCCAGGTCGCGTTCGTAGAAGGCGTCGGCAACCAGCACCACGTCTGTGTCAGGTGACGGGAGGCCATCCTGGTCCAGGATGTCAGCACAGGCGGCATGAACCGCTACGCCGTTGGCGGCAGCGTTAACAGCGATAGCTGCAGCTGCAACCGGGTCTATGTCGTAGGCGGTCACCGCCGCCGCCCCTGCCTCGGCGGCCGCAATCGCCACCAGTCCCGAGCCAGAAGCAACGTCGATCACGCGCTGGCCTTCGACAGTCTCAGGGTGGTCAAGAAGGTAGCGGGCCAGTGCCTGGCCACCAGCCCAGGCGAACGCCCAGAACGGCGGGTCCAGGCCGGTCCGCCCTGCCGCCAGCTCCATACGCTGCCACAAGCTGATCGGCTCGCTGGCTTGGTGCAGCCGGATCTGTGGAACCAGCGGTACAGAAATCAGCTGGGTGTCAGTCCGGATGATCTCCAGCGAGGACAGTTCTGGCTTGGCGCTGCGGCTGATGCTGCTCCTCCCGGTCCTTGTGGAAACAGGCGAACCCACTGCCTGCAGGTGCTTGCCGCGGGGACCAGCCGGCCCAACCCGGACGCTCGACCCACAATCCTAAACGTCTGGCACGCAGGCATCCGCCCAGCAGACCCAAAGGGGAAGCCGCGGTGCACCGAGAAGACGTCTGGGACCAACTGTCGGCCCCCGCCACTAAGGTCCCCGTCATGACGAACCTGAACGAGAAAAGTCACCCGGAACCTCCCGTCGCGGGTGACGAGACCGCCACCCTGCTGGGCTCCCTGGAGCGCCAGCGCGCGACCTTAGCGTGGAAGTGCGGGGGACTGGATACGGCGGGCCTGCGGGCGACGCTTGCCCCCTCGTCGATCACCCTGGGCGGGCTGCTCAGGCACCTCGCCAACGTCGAGGACGACTACTTCTCCGTGCGGCTGCATGGGTGGAGCCGGCGCCCCCATGGGACACGGTGGACTGGGACACCGACCCCGAATGGGACTGGCACTCGGCCACCGAGGACTCCCCCGAGCAGCTCTATGCGCTCTGGCGGGACGCCGTGGCCCGCTCCCGCTCCGCGGTCGCGGAGGCGCTGGCCCACGGCGACCTGGAGCAGTTGGGCCGGTACACCAACTCCCGCGGTGAGTCACCCAGCCTGCGGCGCATCCTGATCGACCTGATCGAGGAGTACGCCCGGCACGTCGGCCATGCCGACCTCATCCGGGAGTCGGTGGACGGGCTCACCGGGGAGGATCCGCCGCGCTGACGGCGAGATCAGCGAGCATGCCTGGAGCAAGGTGCCATGGTGCGAGGCCCGAGGCTGGCCGGCCGGGATCGAGGTGGGTTATGTCACCGGATGCGGCCGATGATCACGCGGCGGCGAAGGTCATACCCGAGTCGCTGAGCGACCTGCTGGAGCGGCCACTGTATGCGCATCTGGCCGGAGATATGCGGCATTACGCTGGTCGCGATGGTCCGGACCGTGTCTAACGGCCCGGTTGGCTTACCGCATCCCGCCCCGCCACCTGCGTTACCGGAGTGATCACATCCAGTTCGGGATGTCTTTCACTCGCTGGCCCGCAAGATTTTGCGCGGGTGTGCGCCGTCAACGTAGCCCAGGAATGGCGGGTAAATGTTGTAGCCGAGCAGTTCCTGAAGCCGTTCGGGTAGCTGCCGGGCGACGTCGCGGGGCACAGCGAGGCAGTGGTTCTCCTGCGGGCGCAGCCAGGCGGCGGCGTACTCCAGGATCACGCCCAGGCGTGGCCGGCTGGTGAGGTTGGCTCCGCCGCCGTGCCAGAGGCTGCCGAGGCAGAACATCACCGACCCCGGCGTCGTAGTGGCCGTCAGGACAGGGTCCTCGGCAGTCGGCTGGCGCCCGGGTTCCCAGCGGTGGCTGCCAGGGACGAATCTGGTGGCGCCGTTGTCCTCGGTGAACTCATCCAGCGGCCACATGGTGTTGACCACCACCGGCGGGTGAGGCCGGGGGAGCGGGTAAATCGCGTCGTCGGTGTGCAGCACCTGGGCGCGCTCCCCGGGCCCGATGCGGATGCCCACCGGGGCGCTGAGCTGGTAGTGCCCGAGAACAAGGTCGAGCACCTCCAGCAGGAGCGGGTGCATGGCGGCCTGGTCGAAAGTCCGGGTCTTGGCGAAAAGGGCATACACCCGCTGGGTTGCGAACCCTTCGAACGCGTTACGGCCTGTCGGCGTCATAGCCAGGACACGGTTCAGGTCTGCCCTGGCGGCCCTGACATCCCCTTCGCTCATCAAGCCGGTGACGATCACATAGCCGTCGCTGGTCAGCCGCCGCGCCACGTCCTGGCCGGCGGACGTCGCGCCTGGCATTGTGGCCATCATCACGAGCCTAATCCAGGCATGGCCGCCCATGACATATCACGCTGACCACCGACGCGCCGAGTTCTGGAGCGGTACTAGTGGGCTGGAGAGCGGGGCCAGCGCGTGGAGGGCGGCAAGCCAGGCGGAAAGTTCCGAGTTCCGGCGCACCGCGGCGAGCAGTTTGGTGGTGGGCGGGACTTCCCAGGCACGCCAGGTGCTGATATCGCTGGCTGTCGGATCGAGCCGGACCAGGCTGTCCACCAGCCGGGCGGCCAGCGGCCCGCTGGCCTGGCCGGCCAGCAGCGCTAGCAGCGCGTTGCGGGCCTGGCGCTTGTCTTGTGCCGTGGGGCTCAGCTGGACCACCCCGAGTACCAGCTCGCTGGCCACCCAGCCGTCAGCCTGGCCTGCCAGTAGGCCCAGCAGTGCGCCGAGGGCGTGGCGCTTGTCCCGGGCTGTGGCTGCCAGGCTGACCACCGCTGCCACCAGTTCCGCGGTTTCGCAGGCGCCGGCATGGCCAGCCGACAGCAGCCCAAGCAGCGCGTTGCAGGTCTGGCGTTGGCCTTCCGCGGTCGTGGCGAGCCGGAGCAGCCCTCCCAGCAGTACTGAGACCAGCGGGCCGTCTGCGTGGTCGGCCAGCAGCCGCAGCAGCGCGTCGCTGGTCTGGGGCTGGTCTTCCGCAGTCGCGGCGAGCTGGACCGCCCAGCTGACCAGCCCTGCGGCCGTCGGGCCGTCTGTGTGGCCGAGCAGCCTCAGCAGGCTGTCACGGGTCCGGCGTTGGTCTTCCGCGGTGGGGTCGAGCCGGGTCACCCAGCGCGCCAGTTCCAGGGCTACCTGGCCGTCGGTCTGTCCGGCCAGCAGCGCTAGCAGCGCGTGGCGGGCCTGGCGCTTGTCTTCCGCGGTGGGGTCGAGCCGGGTCACCCGGCGCGCCAGTTCCAGGGCTACCTGGCCGTCGGTCTGTCCGGCCAGCAGCGCTAGCAGCGCGTGGCGGGCCTGGCGTTTGTCTTCCGCGGTGAGGTCGAGCCGGCTCACCCGGCTCGCGAGCCGTGCGGCCTTGTGTCCGTCGGTCTGGCCGGCCAGCAGCCGCAGCAGCGCGCCGCGGGCCTGGCGCTGGTCGTCCGCTGTCGGGCCGGCCTGGATTACCCCGTCCGCCAGCCATGCGGCCGCATGGCCGTGGCTCTGGGCGGTCAGCAATCGCAGCAGTGTGTCGCAGGTCTGGCGGTTGTCCTCTGCCGGGCCGAGCCGACTCACAATGTTCGCCAATTCGGCAGCGGTCCTGCCGTCAGTCTCGCTGGCCAGTAATCCGAGCAGCACCTCGCGGGCCTGGCGTTTTTCCTCTGCCGTCGGGCGCGCGTAGAGCACCGCGGCCGCTAGCCCGGCGGCTTTCCTGCCGTTGGTCTGGCTGGCCAGCGATCTCAGCAGCATGCCGCGGATCTGGTGATTGTCGTCCGCTGCCGGGGCGCGCCAGCTCACCCATCCGGCCGGCTCGTCAGCCAGCGGGGCTCCGGCCGGGCGGGGCGGCAGCCTGGCTGGCGCGTCGCGGGCCTGGCCGTTGTCTCGCGCCGTCCGGCCGAGCCGGCTCACGCACGCCGCTATCTCGTCGGCCACCCAGCCGCCGGCCTGGCCGGGCAGCAGCCCGAGCAGCGCCGCGCGGGTCTGGCGCTTGTCCTGTGCCGTCGTGGCAAGCCGGACCGCCCTGCCCACCAGCCACGCGGCCTCCCAGCCGCCGGCCTGGCTGGGCACCAGCCCGAGCAGCGCGTCGCGGGCACGGCGCCGGTCGTGCGCCGTCGGGCCGAGCCGGCTCACGCCGATCACTATCTCGTCGGCCACCCAGCCATCGGCCAGGCCGGGCAGCAGCCCGAGCAGCGCCGCGCGGGTCTGGCGCTTGTCCTGTGCCGTCGTGGCAAGCTGCACAACTCCGCTCACCACCTTGCCCGCGAACCGCGCGGCCTCGTGGCCATTGCCCAGGCCGGGCAGCAGCCCGAGCAGCGCCGCGCGGGTCTGGCGCTTGTCCTGTGCCGTCGTGGCAAGCTGCACAACTCCGCTCACCAGCTTTTCGGCGGCCCAGCTGTTAGCCGGGTCGGCCAGCAGCCTGAGCAGCGCCTCGCGGGTCAGGCCGTTCGAGCTAACCCACAGCCCCGCCCCGCCCAGGGCATCGATGCGGCCTGACACAGCGAGTTCCACCCGGGCCCGGCTGATCATCCCCGCGATCCCGGGCGACCAGTCGGTCTCGCTGGACTCGGTGGCTATCCGGGCAAGGAGTCCCCGGAACTCCCACCCGGCATCGATGACAGACAGGTCTCCGGGAAGCAGGTCTGAGTTCGCTGCGCGGTAGATCAAGTCCCGCAGTAGCTGGTCGTGCTGAGGGTGCATGGCGATCGCCGCGGGCGCTGAGTACTCCCAGTCAGAGTCATGCCACAGGTGGGGAAGCAGGACCTGGACTGCCTGGTCCACCGGAAGACGGGCAACGAACTCGGCGACCAGGTGCTCCCGGATGGAGCGGTGGATGAAGCGGCGCAGCGTCTGGCCGGTGTCGACGTCGGCGGGGCCCAGCGGCGTAGCGACGTGATCAAGAGCGCCCTGGTCGGCTCCGCCCAGGCCGGCCCCGCCCAGGCCGGCCCGCTCGGTAAGAATGTCATCCGCCCATGTGCCGATACCGGAAACGGGATGACACGCCTCCGCCCCGGGCCGGGCCCAGACCCGGAGTGTCTGAAGGCATGCGCCGACGTTGGGCTGGCGGTCGTCATCACCGCGCCAGCGGCCGGTCAGCATGCGGTTTAGCACTCTGGTGTAGAGGTCGCGCCGGAAATCCGGCAGCGGTTCACGACCACCGACGATGCAGTAGAAGGCCAGGACCAGGGGCACCGTACTGGCCTGCTGGAGGCCAGGGCGCCGTGCGATCTGGGTAACAAGATCCTCGCCCCGCTCCGGCTGGTGGCCGAACCAGCGGCGGATGAACGGTTCGACATCCGCGGGGTAGCGCAGCGGCTGGAGCTCGCCCACGCGGTGGGAAACGTCTGCGTCATTGATGGCGAGCTGCTGGTTCCACGAGCTCGGCCGGGTGGTGAGTACGATTCGCCACGGCAGTGTGTCGGCTTGGCGCAGTCGTTCCTGGGAGCCGTGAGCCTCGTCCAGGGAGTCGATGACCAGCACTGTGGGCGCGTTCCGCTCGGCGAAAAACGCGCGGAGGGCCACGCTCGGCCGGGAGCCGCCCAGGTCACCGAGCTGGGCCAGCGCGCTCGACACTGCGGCTTCGCGGATGTCCCCGCTGGCGCTGAACAGGCGCGAGCAGGTGGTGTAGAGGGGCAGTTCGACCTCGTCGAGGTCGGCGCCCGCTGCCAGGGCCTGCAGGGCATCCTCGGCGCAGCGCCGGGCCGTGCGTTTGGCCAGCCAGGTCTTGCCCGAACCCGGTCCGCCGAGGATCACCAGCCGCCGGCACTGTTGTGCCAGGTCATCGGCGTCGAGATCCTCATCACCTGCCCGGCCGGGAGCGGAGACCCGTAGCCTGCGTTCGATTGCGGCCGGGGTCAGCACGGGGCCGCCGAACCGCCGGTCCCGCGGCCACGGGTCGGTGCTCACCCAGTCGATCAGCGTCTTGAGATATACGACTATCTCGTCCCGGCAGTCAGAGAACTGGCTGGCCACCTGGTCGTCCAGGGCAGTAAACCTGGCAGGGCTGCCAGCGAGATGCGGTACCGCGGTCGGCAGCTGCCCGGGCACGGCCGGGAGCCTGCCGCCGGTCAGCTCGCTCAGAGCGTGGAACACCTCAAGCTCAAGACCAATATCAGAGGTGGAGTCACGCACGACCAGCCCGGCGTCGCGCAGCCGCTGCCGGAATCCGTCCACTGGGCACCGATTGGCATCAGCCTGCCCTGCTGGCAAGTCGGCGGCCTCGTCCAGCAAGAACACCAGCCGGGGCAGTCCCGCGCCGGTGGCCGCCTGGAACTCCAGCTCGGTGTAGGAGACTGCCTCGTCCGGCACCAGCGAGCCGTACCGGAACCCGATCAACGCTACGTAGATCTCGCATTCGCGCACCCGCGCCCGGCAGTAGTCAGCCGGTTCGCCGTCCCGCGCAGCGAAGTGCCGCATATCAACCGGGGCCATTCCAGCCCGGCCCACTGCATCCAGGGCGGCCTGCACGAACGACCGGCCCGCCGGGAACCTCGCCATATCGGAGGTATGGCTAACGAACACCTGGCCCGTCTTCATCACACCCACCCGCAGGCCATGCCCAAAACACCGTTCCCGCGGTCAAAGCTACCTCACCGTGATCCGCTATCACCGCTCAGCAGATCCCGCCACCACGTCCAGCCCTGGTGGGGCAGTGTCCGGTGACACGCAAGTCGGCCCGCTGCCATCTAATTCGGCCCGGTCGTTCGTTTTGCCATGAGAGTTGGTGTGACCGAGTCCGTTAGTTGGCCACTGGGCATCGATAGTTGGCCACTGCGGGCCATCGCGAGGGCTCGACGACGTCGGGGCAGCTCAGACGATGGGTTCCCTGTGGTACGACATGCCGGCAGGCCGGCGGCCTGGACCTGGTTAGGGATTTTCGGGATATACCGGGCTGCTAATTGGAAGAGGTCAAAAGGATCTTTGCTACATGTTGTGCTTATTAGGTGACCATGAGCAAGGCAGTGCCGGTGCGGTCGGATCGCTGCGGTCTGGACGAGTTGTTCCTGTCCTTTGAGTCCGGGGACGCGGAGCGTGCCCGGCTGGTGCTGGATCCGGGGTGGACGCGGCAGTGGACGGCCACGTGGCAGGTGCGCGGCGGGGACGAAGTATCGCTGGTCAGGGACCTGGGGTCAGCTCCGGTTGCCGGGTGCGAGCCAGTCCGCCGTTTTTCCTGGGGGCGGCGGCAGCGGCACCGGCCCGGGCTGCAGTTCATGGTGTCGACGGGGCGGGTGCACGGGTTCGAGTCGCTGGAGGAGCAGGCGCTGCTGCTGGCGCTGGACTTCACAGGGGCGCTGGAAGACGTCCTTCCGCAGCCGTTCACGCTCCGCTTCGGGGCCGCCGATGGCGGCTTCCTTAAGCATGTCCCGGACTTCCTGGCGGTATTCCGCGACGGGTCCCGGTGGCTGCTCGACGTCCGCCCCGCGAGGCTGGTCAAGGAGGACGACGTGACGTGCTTCGCCGCCGCGGCGGAGGCAGCGCTGGAGTCTGGGTGGCGGTACTCGGTGGTCGCCGGCTGGCGGCCGCACGTGCGGACGGGAATTGACGCGCTGTCCGCGCAGCGGCGGGACCTGCAGGACCGGCTGGGTCTGCAGGAACGCCTGCTGGATGCCGTCGCGGCGGGGCCGGCCGCGTTCGGGGACCTGGTCACGGCGACGCCGTTGCCGGCGGTCGCCCGGGCGCATGCGCTGCACATGCTCTGGCGCCGGCGGCTGGGGACCGACCTGTCCCGCCCGCTCGGCGACGCGTCGCCGGTCTGGCTGGCCGGGGGGAACGGATGATGACGGGCCAGGCCGGGCTCCTGGAGCTGTCCGCGGGGTCGGCGCTGCTGCTGGGCGGCCGGGAGTGGGCGGTGTCGTCCGTCGAGGCCCAGTACGGCCGGGTGCTGCTCCGCTCCGGCGGGGAGGAACAGCGGCGGAGCATCCGGTGGCTGGCGCACCACCCCGACTGCCGGCCCGTCCCCGGCGACGACGCCGCGGTGCCGGCGCGGCCGGGCGGGCAGCCGCCGGTCCTGGAGGACCTGACCGGTTACCAGCGGGAGGCCGTGCGGCTGCGGGTCGCGCACCTGCTGGAGGCCGAGACCGGGTTCCGCAGCGGGGACCCGCTGCACCCGGAGCCCGGGGAGCCCCGCCCGGCCTATGACCCACGGACCACGATGCTGGGGCAGCGGCGGCGGGCCAAGGCCGCCGAGCTGAACGCGCTCGGCGGCGGGGAGGCGGCGCTGCTCGGCCTGGGAAGTGTGAGCGAGCGGACGCTGAGGCGGATGGCGGACGCGTGGAAGGCCAGGGGCCCGGCCGGGTGCATCGACGGGCGGTGGCTCCGGCCGCGGGCCGGGCATCCCAGCATCACCGAGGAAGTGCGGGAGGCGATCTTCGCGGTCCGGAAGGAGACCAGGGACAGGTCCAGGACCAGCGTGAAGGACAAGCACGTCCTGGTCGCCCAGTACGTCGCCGAGAAGTTCGGGGCCGATGTCCCGGTCCCGGGCTACTGGACGCTGAGGAAGGTCTGGCGGGAGTGGTCCGGGCCGGGCGGCACCCGTCCCCGCTATGACCGGGCGGCCGACGGCATCGAGGCCGCGAAGGTGCACGTGACGGTGAGCCGGCCCGGCCAGGTCGTCGCCCTGGACACGACCCCGCTGCCGGTGAAGGTCCGCGACGGCGTGTTCGGCGACCCGGTGACCGCCTTCCTGACACTGGCCCTCGACATGTTCACGCACTCGGCGGTCGCGTTCCGGCTCACGCTGGTGTCGGACACCGCGGTCGATATCGCGATGCTGCTGCGCGACATCATGATGCCGCTGCCGATGCGGGACGGCTGGGGCCCGGAGATGGAGTGGCCCTATCCCGGGGTCCCCGCCGGCCTCGTCGCGGACTTCGCCGGGCACCGGGTCGCCGGGCTGCCGTTCTTCGCCCCGGAGACCGTTACCACGGACCACGGGGGTCCCTATAAGAGCCACACGGCGGTCGCGGCCCAGCAGGCGCTGGGCTGCAACGTCCTGCCGGCGAGGGTCCTGCGGCCACAGGACAAGGCCGCTTGCGAGCGGGCATTCGGGTCGCTGCGGAGCCTGCTGTTCGAGCACCTGCCCGGCTATACCGGGATCGATGTCGCCGACCGCGGCGCCGACCCCGGGGCCGCCGCCGTCCTGACCCTGACGCAAATGGAACATCTGGTAGCCGAGTGGCTTATTTCGGTGTGGCAGAAGCGGGGCCGCGGGGAGCATGCCCCGGGCTGGGGGCCGGGCGGGCAGCCTCAGCGCAGCCCGGGCCGCTTGCGCAGCGCGGTCTGGATGATCCGGTCCATCAGTTGCGGGAGCGGGAGCCCGGTTGCCGCCCACATGAGCGGAAACGCCGACGCCGAGGTCATGCCCGGCATCGTGTTGATCTCGTTGACGATGATTGCACCCGCCGGGGTGTAGAAGAAGTCCACCCGCGCCAGGCCCTCGCACGAGAGCGCATCGAAGGCTGCGCACGCCAGGCGCCGGATCTCCTCGATGTCGTCGGCGGGGATGGGGGGCGGGATGGCCATCCTGGTATCGGCCTCCAGGTACTTCGCCTGGAAGTCGTAGAATTCCGCCCCGCCGCCGACCAGCACCTGCGCCGGGATGCTCGCGTCCGGGGGGCCACCGCTCGCCCCTTCCAGCACGGCACACTCGATCTCCAGGCCCGGCACCGCGGCTTCCACGAGTACCTTCGGGTCGTGCTGGCAGGCCATCTCGATGGCCTCCTCCAGGCCTGCCTGGTCATCCACCCGGGAGATGCCGATACTGGACCCGCCGCGGGCCGGCTTGACGAAGACCGGCCAGCCCAGTTCGGCGATCTCGTCGAGCACCCGCTTGCGCTCCGCGGTGACCGGGGCCATCCCGGTAGCGGCCTCCGGCCCGCGGCCGTGCCAGTCACGGCCGCGAATGACCACGTACCGCCCCACCGGCAGGCCACGCGCGGTGAAGAGCAGCTTCATGTACTCCTTGTCCATGCCGGCCGCGCTGGCGAACACCCCTGCCCCGGCGTAGCGGGCCCCGGCCATCTCCAGGAGCCCCTGGATGGTGCCATCCTCGCCGTAGGGGCCGTGCAGCAGCGGCAGTACGACGTCGACCTCGCCGAGGCTGCGCGGGACCTCGCCCGGGGCGGTGACCTCCAGCCCGCGGGTGGCCGGGTCGAGGCGCGCCAGCACTTCGGTACCGGGAGCGGCCATCGCCTCCACCGAAGGGAGTTCACCGTCATCGATCGCGAGGCGTCCAGGATCGTCCGGGGCCAGAACCCAGCGGCCGTCGCGGGCGATGCCCACCGGGATGACGTCGTAGCGGTCGCGATCCAGCGCGGCGAGCACATGGCCGGCGCCGAGGCACGACACGGCGTGTTCGGTGCTGCGCCCCCCGAACACGACCGCCACCCTGATCTTTCGTTGCTGGTTCAGCGTCGTTCTCCTCCCGGAAGGTGGGTCAGACACCATAGCGCTCTGGTTTGGCTGAGCGCGAGGCCAGCAGCACGGCCGCCTCCCCCACCCCGATCCGGCCCTGGGTGACCTCGACCATCACCTCGGTGATGGGCATCTCCACCCCGTGGGCGCGGGCCAGTTCCAGCACCGGCCCGGCGGTCTTCACGCCCTCCGTCACCTGCGATGCGCTCGCGGCGGCAGCGTCGGCCAGCGCCATGCCGCGGCCCAGGTTCTCGCCGAAGGTGCGGTTGCGCGACAGCGGGGAACTGCACGTGGCCACCAGGTCGCCCAGGCCGGCCAGCCCGGCGAAGGTGTGCTGGTCCGCGCCGAGCGCCGCCCCCAGCCGGGCGATCTCGGCCAGCCCACGGGTGATGAGCATCGCCCTGGTGTTGTCGCCCAGCCCCATGCCCACCGCGATCCCCACCGCGAGCGCGATCACATTCTTGACGGCGCCGCCAAGTTCGCACCCGGTCACATCGGGATTGGTGTAGGGGCGGAAGTAGCCGGTATGGCATGCCTGCTGGAGGTGTTTGGCCATCGCGTCGTCGGCGCAGGCGACAACCGTCGCCGCGTGCTGGCGTTCGGCGATCTCCCGGGCCAGGTTGGGGCCGGAGATCACCGCGATCCGGTCCGGTCCCGCCCCGGTGACCTCGGCGATCACCTCGCTCATCCGCCGGCGGCTGCCCAGTTCGATGCCCTTCATCAAGCTGACCAGCAGTGCGCCGGGTGGGAGCAATGGCGCCCAGCCGACCAGGTTCTCGCGCAGTTTCTGGGCTGGCACGGCAAGGACGACCAGATCCGCGCCGTGGAGTACCTCGGCCGGATCCGCGGTCGCCCGCAGCGCGGGGGTCAGCGTGATCCCCGGCAGGTAGCCGGGGTTCTCATGCCGGAAGTTGATCGCCTCGGCCACCTCCGGCCTGCGGCACCAGAGCACCGCCGGGGTCCCAGCATCACAGAGCACCTGCGCGAACGTGGTCCCCCACATGCCGGCGCCCATGATCGCGGCGGTCACGCTGGCATTGCCTTCCTGGACTGGCCGTCACCGGGAGGGTCCGTTTGGCTGCCTGGGTCTTTCCTGGCCCGGCGGGCCGCAGCCGGATCGTAGGGAACGGCGGGTGCCGGTTCGCCGCGCAGCCTCGCGAGCAGACGGGCGATGTCGGCCATGATCGCATCGGTGGCGGCCCGCAGCACGTCCCTGCTCAGCGGCTGGCCCGCGTAGGCGGACAGGTCGACCGCCGGGCCGGCCAGCATCTTCACCGTGTGGCGGGGAACGAGGTGGGGCTGCTTGCTGCCGTAGGGCAGGATGTCCTGCGCCCCCCAGTTGGCGATCGGGATCACCGGGGCGCCGGTGGCCAGGGCGAGCCGGGCGACGCCGGTCTTGGCCACCATCGGCCACTTGTCCGGGTCGCGGGTGGCCGTGCCCTCCGGATAGAAGATCAGGCATTCCCCGTTGCGCAGGCCGCGTTCGGCTTCCTTGAGCACGAGCGCGGCGTCGGCCTGGCCGCGGTGCACCGGCAGCTGGCCGAGCCCGCGCAGCATGGGCCCGATGAGCTTCACGCTGAACACCGGCGACTTGATGAGGAACGCCGGGTAGCGGCCCGCCTGGTGGGTGAACAGCGCGACGGCGGCCCAGTCGGCGTAGGACAGGTGGTTGACGGCCAGGATCACCCCGCCCTCGCGGGGAATGTGCTCGTGGCCGTGCCAGTCGCGTTTCATGATCGCCCGGATCAGCGGAGGCAGGACGATCGTGGTGGCCCGGCGCCCGGCTGGCGAGAAGTCCCGGTGTGCTCGCTTGCTCATCTGCCCCTTCTCCCGATCCTCATCTGGCCAGTCTCCCGGTTCGCGCGCCCTGGTGTCGAGGCAGGATCACGGTATGCCCGCCCAGCCGGCTGCCACGCCGCTCACCTGGTCACTGGTGGTTCCCGTCAAGGTACTTGCCCGCGCCAAGTCCCGTCTTGCCTCGCTGGCAGGCCCGGACCGGCCCGCGCTGGCACTCGCCATGGCCGCTGACACGGTGGCCGCCGCCCTGGACTGCCCAGACGTGAGCAGAGTAATCGTGGTGACCGACGACCCCAGGGCGGCCAGCCTGCTGGCAGACCTGGGCGCGATCATCATCGCGGAACGGGCCGATGAGGGGCTCAACCCGGCGCTGCGGCACGGGGCGGCGCACGCCAGTGCCCACTGGCCACGGTCCGGGGTGGGCGCCCTGGCCGCGGACCTGCCCGCGCTGCGCCCGGGCGAACTCGGTGCCGCGCTGCGCATGGCCGCCCGGTGGCCGCAGGCGTTCGTGCCGGACGCGTCCGGGTGTGGGACCACGCTGTACACCGTACGGCCCGGGACGGCGTTCCGGCCCAGATTCGGCCCCGGGTCCGCCGCCCGGCACCGGGCGGCCGGGGCGGTGGAACTCGGCCAGCCGGGCCTGGCCAGCCTGCGGCGTGACGTGGATGAGGCAGCGGACCTGCGCGGAGCGGGGGACCTGGGGCTGGGAGCACGTACCGCTGCCATCGCGGGCCGCCTGGCCGGGAGGCCCGGTGCCACCCGCAAACCGGCCCGCGGCACCCGCGAGGAAGGCGGTGTGGGCGAGATAGGCCGCGATAGCAACCCAAACTGACCGCGCCCCCGCCCGCATCAGGCTTGGGGGTGAGCGGTGACTGCGGCCCGCCTACGCGACCCACTTCCGCGCGTCAGGGTCCCAGGCCACCTCGTTGAAGCAGCCGCAGCCGGTGTAGTCGAAACCACTGCCGCCGCAGGTGGCGATCAGGATCGGCACATTCCCCATCACCCGGACATTGCCGCTGTCGCCTGCCGGCTCTCCGCAGTGCGGGCACGGGGCAGTCGTGTCGGGCTGCTGCTCGGCAATCAGCCGGGCCAGGTCGAGATGGTCCACACGTCTCCAGGTGGTCACGATCGGAACGATCCCCGTAAGCGTACTGGCCAGCGGGCAACCCGCCGTCGTCGACGTTCGGGGGTGGCCAGTGCCCGGCCACGGGCCGGAGAGGCTGGCCGCACGGACAGTGACAATGGTTGTGGCCGGGATGGTGGCCGCTACTGGCCTGGCCACGGCAGTCGGCTTCTGGCTGTCCTACTCCGGGCTGCACACGTTCGCTGTCCGGGCCGGGCTGGCGCCTGTGGGTGCTCGCTGGCGGCCTGGCCATGATCATGGCCGGGGCGATGGCCGCTGATCTGCTGCTGTGGGCCTATGCGTGGACGCTGGCCGCCGGGGTGGCCGTGGCCGCGTTCGGGTACGCGGGGGCGGCCCTACGGGCGGGTGTTCCTCGATGTGGCCACGACCCTGCCGCGGTCGGAGCGGCTGACGCAGTACATCGTGACCCGGGCGCTCGGGGCGCACGGCATCGCCGCTATCAACACGGCCGTCAAGAACGGCCACGGGATCACCTACGCCAGCATCCCGCACCGCGACGGCCCCAGCTGGCGGGTAGACGTTGACCTGCCGTACGGGTGACCGCGGTGGACGTGATCGAGCGGCGCGACAAGCTGGCCTCCGGGCGGCGCAGCCCGGAGGCCAGCGTGCGGCCTGAGCCCGCCCACGATGAGCACGCCGGGCGCCTGGTCCTGCTCGTGCTCGACGAGCCGATGAGTGACGCCCGCCCCGCTGCGTGGCCTCTGGCACGGGATGGCCAGGCGGACCTGTCCAAGCCCGCTGACTCCCTCCCCTCTGGCGCAACGGCTCACCGCGGTCCGGCGGCAGAACGGCCACACCGCCGCTACGAGGTCTTCTCCTCCGTCGGCCACCGCTCGCCGCCCGGCCCGATGAGCATCTGAACGTCGCCTACGTCCTCGATGCGCCGCACCCGTAAGGAGTCCACGGCCACCTGATCGAGCCACAGGTGCCGTACCTCACCGGGCAGCGCCCTCCCACATGTTCGCCAGGATGCCGGGAGACTTCGCCATCCGCTCCGCGGGCCGCGGCGACCCGGTGTCGGCTAGCCACGTACTCACCTGGCCGCGTCCAGAGGGTGGCTAACGTGGCGGCCTCACGCTCGGCCGCGGCGATCAGGGGGTTATCCCCGCCCAGGGGGTTCATGGGTGTGGCTCACCGCGATCCGGCGGTGACGAGCACGGCCAGGGCATCCGGGGTGGCCGCGTACAGGCTCGGCTCGCCGCCGTGGGCATCCACGCGGGCGGCACCGAAAGCTGGGCCTGGCGGAACCTTCCCGTCCCGGCGCCAGGGGTTCCGGGACCACCACGCATACCAGCCGGGCCGGGCCGCCTCAAGCTGGCGGCAGGCGTCAAGGGCACCGTCCGGCCAGCCGAGCCGGGCCGCGATCAGTTTCCGGTTCCGCTCCTGGACGGCGGGTGGCAGCGGCATGACGGTTCCCCTTCCTCGGCGGGCATCCGCTCGCACGCTATGCCGGTTCATGAATGGTTGTGCAGCGTTCAGGGTGTCTACGCAGGTCAAGGGGGGTTCATGATGTGGCGTATGGCTGAGGTCCCACCGTTCAACCCGGATGCCGCCGACCGCTACCTGTGGGAAGTCATGGCGGACCACCTGGCGCTGCGTATCGATGTGGGGGACCTGCCGCAGGGCGGGCGGCTGCCGAACGAGCGGGAGCTGGCCGCGGAGTACGGGGTGGCGGTAGGGACGGCGCGGCGTGCGGTGCGGGAGCTGGCGGCCCGGGGCCTGGTGCGGATCATGCCCGGCCGGGGCGTCATCGTCCGCACCCGAATCTAGGTGACCCGGGCCGGCCCGTGTCGCTGACGCCCTCGCCGCCGAACTGGCGGACGGGAAGACGCAGCGCCAGCTTGCCGCTGAGATCGGCAAGAGCGATCGGCACGTCGGCTACATGAACCGGGTCTGGACAAAGTTTCACACCCTAGGGTGTGAGGAGCGCCCGGCGTTCAATGAGGCATATCAGCAGGCGAAGCGCGCCGAAGCCGACGCCGAGGAGTACCACACCGGTCCCGCTTGCACCCCCCATGCTCAACGCTTGGCCTATGCTCGCAACGCCCGGGTACATTGCGATGCACAGGGATACTCCACACGTGGCCAAGCCAGAACGCGACCGCCTCCCCAAAGTGCTCAACCAGGCGTCAGCGAGACGGTTTCTCGAAGAGAACGGCTGGACAGCGACCCAAGGCGGCAAGCGCGTGAAGATGACCAAGGAAGGCCATCGGCCGATCACGTTGTCCCACCACCGCGGCGGCGACTACCCGCAGGGGCTGACGGACGCGATACTCCGTCAGGCTGGCCTGAAGGGAGGTGGCGAACGGTGAGCGATGCTCAGGAGGTCTACACCGTGCGCGTCCACGACGAACCGGACGGCACCTGGTGGGCCGAGGTCGAAGAACTACCCGGATGCTTCACTTCCGGCCACGACCGCGCCGAGTTGCGGGAAAACCTCTCCGAAGCGATCAGCCTTTATCTGTCCGAGCCGGGACGGCCGGTCCAGGTCGAGCTAGAGGAAGAACCCGGCAGCGTCACTGAACAACGGATGCTCGCCCGCGTCGCTTGACCCCCCACCGTCCTCGCGTCGGCAGGTGACGGCCCGGCAGCGGCCCCGGAGAGGGGCGGCACACCGTGAGCCCAGGTCAAACCCGCAATGTCGTCAAATGTGGACGATGGGGCAGGTCAGTGTCCGGGTGATGCCGGGGACGGCCTGGATCTGGGCGACCACCAGCCGGCCGAGATCGTCGACGTTGTCCGCCTCGGCGCGGACGATGACGTCGTAGGGACCGGTCACGTCTTCCGCCTGGGTGACCCCCGGGATGGCGCCGATGCGAACGGCGACCTCAGCGGCCTTCCCGACCTCGGTCTGAACGAGGATGTACGCCTGCACCATGCCGTCCTCCAGGAGACAACGCCCTAGATCCGGAAAGGCAACGCTACCCTAAGAGTCGGTCGGGGGCCGAGGGGCCATCGCATGCCACCGCGGGAGGGTCCGATGACCATCGCGGACCTGGGTGAGTTCGGGCTCATCGCTGCCATCGCCGCCCGGCTTCCCCGGGGCGGGAGCACGCTCGTGGGGGTCGGCGACGACGCGGCGGTGCTCGCCGCGCCCGATGCCAGGGTCGTGGCAACGATGGACCTCCTGGTCGAGGGGCGGCATTTCCGCCGCGACTGGTCGGGCCCGGCGGACATCGGCGGCAAGGCCGCCGCGCAGAACCTGGCTGACGTGGCGGCGATGGGAGCCACCCCGGTCGCCCTCCTGGTCGGCCTTGCCGCACCGGGCGACCTGCCCGTCGGCTGGGTGCAGGATCTTGTTTCCGGGATGACGGCGGAATGTGCGCGCACCGGCGCCACCGTTGTCGGCGGGGATGTGTCCAGCGCGGACGTCATCATGCTCGCGGTCACCGCACTCGGTGACCTGGGTGGGCAGGACCCTGTCACCCGGGCCGGCGCGCGGCCCGGCGACGTGCTTGCCGTGGCCGGCGTGCTGGGCCACTCGGCGGCTGGCCTGGCGCTGCTGAGTGCGGGCCTGGCCCGGCCCGCCGCCCTGGTGGCCGCGCACAGATGGCCGCATCCGCCCTACCACGCCGGGCCGGAGGCGGCCAGGCTCGGTGCCACCTCCATGATCGATGTCAGCGACGGCCTGATCGCCGACGCCGGGCATGTGGCGCAGGCCAGTGGTGTCCTCATCGACATCGAAACGGCGCGGCTGGAGCCGGGTGAGGACCTGCGTGAGGCCGCGGCGTCGCTGCCCGGGCACGATTCGCTGACCTGGATGCTCACCGGCGGGGAAGATCACGCCCTGGCCGCCACCTTCCCGCCCGCGACCGCGCTGCCTGCCCATTGGCCGGTGATCGGCCAGGCCCGTGCCGGGGCAGGGGTGCTGGTGGATGGCCGGCCCTTCGCGGGCAGCGGGGGCTGGGATCATTTCCGGTGAGATTCCCATATCTATCTCACCGACAGTGCGATGGATTAGATTGAGCTTCTCAACTCACGCGGAATCCATGGCAGCACCCCCTCATGTCACGACACCGTAAGAGGCAAGCGCCCCGCCACCAGGCGCCAGGACGTCCAGGGCGATCTGGGGCCACACAGGCGCGTGCCAGGATCGTCGGCACTGCCGTGCGCCGGACCGCCGTGACCCCGACCTTCGCGGCGGGTCGCCGGGGTGGCCTCCCCGCGGCGCGCGCGATCGCCTTCCCCGCGGCCAAAAAAGCGGGCAGGTTCGGCGACCAGCCCCCCGGCGGCGGGCGCGTCATGCCCCACAAGAACCGCCTGGGCGCCGGCCGTGCGGGTGCGCGGCGCACGGGCTCACGCCGA
>OFGU01000014.1_pt1 | contig 19562 bp, 16 predicted proteins | sample 1521841 | NCBI WGS metagenome assembly OFGU01 (sample SAMEA2553413, study PRJEB24118) | soil metagenome
CGCCGCGGTGCCCACATCCCCCGTGCCGCCTGGCCGTGATCCGTCCTCGCGTCTGCCTCCGCCCCGCCGGGGTCACGCCCCGCCCGCCTCGACGTCGGACCTGAACCAGATCTTCCCCCCGGCGCCAGGGACCGCGCTGGACCATCTGTGGTCGCACACCTCGCACACCTGGCTGATGGACATGGCCGCCCTGGCCGCCCTGGGGATGGTCTTCTCCGTCCTCGCCTGGTGGCGGCTGCTGCGGCAAGGACCGGGCCGCAGAGCCTGACGGTTGGGTTCCGGCCGCCGCTTTCATGATCACGGAATCCTGACAGGCGTATTGACTGGCAGGATTCCGTGATCATGAAGTTCCAGCGACCAAGTAGTCGTGGGGGGGGCGCACAACCCCCCACGCCCAAACCGCTAGGGAGGGGGCCCGGAGGGCTCGCCCGCGCCGGCCCCTTTCGGGCCAGATGCCCCGGCGGGGCAGTCCCCTGGCGGCAGCGAGGGCGCCCACACCGGGGGTCCCGCCGTAGCCACGAGCGGGTCCGCCATCCCAGACTGCCCACAGTTCGTCAGCCTGCCTCAGCATGAACTCGCTTGCCGCCATATGCGCTTCGGACGTGGACCCGGTGAAGTGCAGCCGGTGCACCCGTGCCGCCTGGGTCAGCAGCCGGTCATATTCGGGCCACACCTCTTGTGGCAGTCCCTCGCGGTATTGGCTCGCGGGAAGAACTGCCTCAAGCTCTCAGAGAAGGGCGGCCTGCAGCGATCCGGGCGCCAGTTCGTGGCCGGTTCCCGCGCCCGGCGATCTGGGCCGGTGGACCTCCTGGTGTCCCGCCGTCACCGTGCACACCGCCAGCGCTGCCGGGCTCCGGGCCACCATTGAACAGGCCATCTGCCCGGATCGGCCTGACTGAACGGCCCGGGCTAGGCCTTGCGGGCTAGGCCTTGCGGGCCGGGCCGGTGACATGGCCGATGGCGTCGCTGGTGGCAAGGCCAAGCTCACGCATGGCCTTGCGGTAAGCGACCGCCACGGCGTCGAACTTCAGGTGCAGTTCGGCGGCGAGGTCGAACGGTACCCGTTCGGGCCGCTGTGATTCCACCACCACCTGATCCTGGCCGAAGATGGTGTCCTCGAATTCTTGCAGGACCCGGTCGGGCTGGTCCAGGTTGTAGTTGCGGCCGATGAGCACGTACCCGGCGCACTGGTCGGCACTGACCGGCTGGGAGGCGAAGAAGTAGACCATGCCACGCTCGCCGCCCCAGCCCAGCCGCAGCGCGATGGTGTAGGGCAGGTGCAGTTCGTAGCGGCTGCGCCGCTCGGGCGGCCCGGCCTGCTCGTTGCCGAACACGGGGAAGTCGTCGCTGCCCCGGGCCTCGGGCCGGACGATCGTGTAGTGCAGCACGTTTCCCTCGGTGCGGACCTCGTGGCGGGGAACCACCGGCCGGTCCGGATCGCCCAGCAGCCCCGGGTGCACCCACGGGAAATGCCCGAAGTCGGTGAAGTTCTCCACCTGCCGTGCGGCGTCACACTGCCAGCGGTAGGGGCCGGCCGCCACCACGGCCCACGCGCCGTCTTCCAGTTCGGGCACCTCGGGCAGTGGCCAGCGAGGCTGCGCCAGGGCCACCCAGATCAGGCCGTACCGTTCCTGGCAGCCGAACGCACCGATCCGGGCCTTGGCCGGTACCCGGGATGGGTCTTCAAGCTGGGGAATGGCCACACACCGGCCATCTGGCCGGTATCGCCAGCCGTGGTAGGGGCAGACGAGTTCGTTGCCGCTGACCCAGCCGAGCGAGAGCGCGGTGCCCCGGTGCACACACAGGTCGGAGTTGGCCCGTGGCCGGCCATCCGTGTCACGCCAGAGCACCAGTGGTTCCCCGAGCAGGTCGGCGTGGACTGGCCGGTCAGCGAGGTCGCGGCTGAAGGCGACCGGATGCCAGCATTCCCGCAGCGCCGCCACATCGGCAAAGGCCCCTGGCGCGGTCATCGTGTCCTGCTCCGCATCCCAAGCCTCCCTGTCCTGGCCACAAGCCGGGCTGGCCAGGGATCGGGCGCCCGCTGAGGCGTATGTGGACAAGGAGACTATTCGCCCCGGCCGGCCGCTCACCAGCGGGCAGGCGCAGGCAGGCACCGCCTGGGCGGCACCTGCCAGTCCGGTCAGCCGCCGAAACTCACGTTCCGGGCGGTGATCCGCACCAGGACGCCCTGACCGGTGATGCTCACGCCGCGGATCGTCATGCCCATCGGCAGCGCGGGCAGCGGCAGGGTGATGTCGCGGAGCGAGCCCAGCAGGGAGGCTGGTATCCCACCGGTGGAGACTACGGTGATGCGGATCCTGCCAGGCCCGGCCCGCGTCACCCGGGCGGTAGCGGTTGCGGAGACCACGCCAAGGTCAGCGCTGATCTTCACCAGGCCAGGGCCATCGGCGGAGACCGTCAGCCCCGGGGCGCCAGCCACCCCGGCCAGGCCCGCGAACCCGACCAGCGCGGTCCCGTACAGCCGGGAGACGGTGGCGCCGTTGTAACTGGAGTTGATCCGCACCCCGTCCAGGGTGACGTCGATGCGCTTGACGTCCACGGGCCCGAGCTTCTCGCCGGATGCCGTGATCACCACCTGGTGCCCCTGTTCTCGGCGTAGACCAGGCCGACCCGGTCGGCGATCAGCAGGATAACGAGCAGGGCCATCACCACCACGAGGATGGTCAATCCCCAGCGCGCCCGTCTGCGCCGCCGGTGGCGGCTACGGGAGGTGGGTGACATCCACCGCCTCCAGCTGACGGGACGCCGAGTTGGTGACCAGCAGCGTGCGGCCGTCCGGCTCAAGCGCGAACTGCCTGGGCAGCAAGCCTGACTTGATCAGCCCCACCAGGGCCGGCTTGCCGTCCAGGGCGGCCGAGGTGTTGACCACGGCCAGGCTGGGCGCAACACCCTTGCGCCCGGCCAGGTTGGAGTTGGCGACCACGATCCTGGCGCCGCCGTCCACCGGTGCCAGCCCGATCGGCGACTGCCCCACCTGGACCCGAGCGATCAGGGCATGCGCCGGATCGCTGCGCAGCTTGCTGGCGGAAAAGCCGAGCAGGGTATTGCTCTCGCGTACCGTCACCCAGACGTCGCTGCCGTGCCCTGTCGTCACCACGCGCACAGGGTGACAGCCAGCCGGGGCCTGCGCCACGATCGATGCCGCTGGCTTGGCAGCCGCCTTCTGCACGCTGATAACGGTCAGCATCCCCTGCTGGGTGCTGTTGCTGCGCTGCTGGGATACGACATAGAGCCACTGCCCGTCCCGGCTGATCGAGATGCCGACCGGGTGCACCCCGAGCGGGACGGTGCCGATCAGGGCCGACGGCCCGAAGCCACTTGACAGGGCGGTCTGGAGATTGAACACCGCCAGCGTGTTGCTGAACTGCAAGGTGACGAAGGCGAGCCGGCCGTCATGGGAGACCGCCACGCCGACCGCCCCGGATCCCTGCGGGGTGGTGAGCATACCCACGACCGGGTTCGCGCCGCCCTGCTCGGCCGTGGCCACGCTGATGACGACCACACCGCTGCCGGACGCGGCGAGCAGGTGGCGCCCGTCCGGGGTGATCGCCTCACCCTGGGCCGGCCCGGTCACCTGGATCGTCCGTACCAGCGACGGGGCGAGCCCGCCGCCGTTGCTCAGCAGGGCAATCGAGTTGCCCTGCGAAACGAACGACCACTTGCCGTCGCTGGTCACGACCACGCCGAACGGCTGGCCGCTGAGCTGGGTCGCGCTGGTCTGGACAGTGTGCAGCGGCTGTGCCACCGCGGTCGTGTTGGTGCATCCCGGTGCCGAGAGTGCGGCCGTGCCGCCGCCGCCACGGGTGATCGCGTAGGCGGCACCCGCCGCGCCCAGCACGACGATGACCGCGGCGACCGCGGCCACCGGCGAACGCCACCACGGCCGGCGCGGCGGGCCGGGTGGCCGGGCAGCCCTCCTGGCGGCGGGTGGTCCCGGCGGCGGGGGAGGCCCGTGCCGGGCCGGCCCCACCGCCTCGGTCGGCGGCCCGCCCGGACCTGTTGCGGCAGCAGTGGCGGGCCGGACCACCTCGGTCGGCTGCCGCGGCGGGGTCTGGCCCTGCGGCGGCGTCATAGCGGGTGACGGGGCAGGCGCGGGACGCGCCGGCTCGGTTTCACCGGCATCCCCGCCGCGCAGGCCGCACGCCATCCGCAGGGCCGCCGCGAACTCGCTGCAGCGCGGGTACCTGTCGGCCGGGGACTTGGCCAAGGCGGTGGCAATCACGTCGTTGACCGCAGATGGCAGATCGGGGCGCCGCTCGGTCAGCACCGGTGGCGGTTCAGAGATCTGCGCCCACATGACCGCCAGGCGTTCCTCGCGGGGAAACGGCGGGACGCCGGTCAGCATCTCGACAGCGGCGCATGCCAGCGCGTACTCGTCTGCCCGGCCGTCCACCGGGTGGCCCTCGATCTGTTCTGGTGCCACGTAGTCGAGGGTTCCGAGGAACTGACCGGTGGCCGTGATCCCGGTCGAGGAAAGAGCCTGCTTGCTCAGCCCGAAGTCGGACAGATACAGGTGCTCCGTGCCCGCGGGGCCGGCAGTCGCATCCAGCAGCATGTTGCCCGGCTTGACGTCCCGGTGCACCAGGCCGCGGTCGTGCGCGGCGTCCAGTGCCGACGCCACCTGGGTGATGATGCCGGCGACCCGCGCTACCGGCAGCGGGCCATGCTGGTCCAGGAGTGCCCGCACGTCGCGACTCTCCACATAGCGCATCGCGATGAACAGGATCCCGTCTGCCTGGCCCGCTTCGAAAACCGGGATGATGTGCGGGTGATCGACGGCGGCCGCTGCGCGTGACTCGCGGATGAACCGCTGCCGGAATCCTTCGTCGCTGGCAAGCCCGGGAGCGAGGATCTTGAGCGCTACGCGCCGGTCCAGCCGGGGATCGTGGGCGAGGTAGACGACGGCCATCCCGCCGCGGCCGATCACCGCTTCCAGCCGGTAACCGGCGACCTGCGAACCGATGGGGAAGTCCCGCGTTCCCCACGGGGCCTGGTCACTCACAACGCCTCCAGCGCTCGTCCGCCCGTTCCGGTACCGGGCAGCACCGGCCGCCCGCACCGCCATCGCTGGGTGAAATACCAAATTTCCGGACTCACCGGTGTAATACCCCCGTTACCGCATGGCCCGGTTATCCGAAGAGATTAATCCTGGATAGTTTACCGTGGCATGAATCGACCAAGAATTACTAGATGAGCAAGCATGTCCGGCAGGCCCCGGATGTGCCGGAACTCGTTGTGAAGACTCAGGGATCCGTGCGCAGTCTACATCCGGGACTGTCATATAGCCTTGGCCGCGATCCAGCGTGTGACATAGCGATCAGCGATTCACGGGTTTCTGGCATCACGCGGATCTGCATCTGGATCAGGACTCCTGGATTCTCGAGGATGCTGGCAGCACGAACGGGATATATCTGGGCCCAGATCGCCGGGAGCGGATCGAGATCGACGCCGACTGCGAACTGAGGCTGGGCGATCCCGATACCGGGCCGCTGGTGTCCTGTGAACTGACCGGAGCCCCGGCACCCGCCGTGCCGCCCCCGCCGGGTATGGGCATCCACCGTCCGCCAACCGCAGTGATGCGGGCCCCGGCCCAGGTCATGCGCATCGGACGAGCCCCCGACAACGACCTGGTCATCGCGGACCTCGGCGTCTCCCGCCACCATGCGGAACTGCGCCACACCGGTGGCGGGCACTACGAAATCGTCGATCTGGACAGCCACAACGGAACGTTCGTCAACGGCCAGCGGGTGTCGTCCGCACGCATGACCGAGCAGGATGTGGTGGCGATCGGGCGTGCCACGTTCCGGCTCGTCGGTGATGAATTGCGGGAATTCATCGATGAGGGTGATGTAAGCCTGACCGTACAGGACCTGACTGTGCGCATAAGCGGCGGCAAGGTGCTGCTCGATCACGTGAGTTTCCCGATCGCTGAGCGCTGCCTGGTCGCGATTATCGGGCCCAGCGGCGCTGGTAAGACAACACTGCTCGGCGCGCTCACCGGAATCCGGCCCGCGGATGAGGGAGCGGTTCTCCACGACGATCGCGATCTCTATGCCTTCTATCGCGAGCTGCGCCACCGCATAGGCCTGGTCCCGCAGGAAAACATTTTGCATACGCAACTTTCCGCACAGCGCGCACTTCGTTATGCGGCGGAATTGCGGTTTCCCGGGGACACCTCGCCGCAGGAGCGGAACCGGCGGGTTGATGAAGTTCTCGCCGAACTGGGGCTCACAGCGCATGCCCAGACCCGGGCCGGCTCGCTGTCCGGCGGCCAGCAGAAGCGGGTGAACGTCGCGCTGGAACTGCTGACGAAGCCCTCCCTGCTCTTCCTCGACGAGCCCACCTCAGGGCTGGATCCGGGGCTGGACAAGTCGGTCATGGAAATGATGTCCGGGCTCGCCAGGGATGGCCGTACGGTCATCGTGGTCACTCACAGCGTCGCCAACCTGGATGTGTGCGACCGGCTGCTGGTCCTGGTCCCCGGTGGCCGGCTGGCCTTCTATGGCCCGCCCGGTGAGGGGCTGCGCTACTTCGGCAAGGCCGGGTGGGCCGAGGTGTTCCAGGCATTCGACGCCGAACCCGACCGGGACTGGGCGGCGGAGTTCCAGCGCTCGCCGTCCTACGCGCAGTACCTGGCCACCGGCGTGGCCAGCGGGGTGGCCGGGGAGCCGCCGGAGCCGCCTGAGCCCCCGCCGGCGCCGCGTAGCTGGTGGGCGCAGCTGAGCACACTGGTCCGGCGCTACCTCGCGGTGATCGCCTCCGACCGCAACTACCTCGCCGTGCTGGCGATCATGCCGATCGTGGTCGGGCTGCTCATCCGGGCGGTGCCCGCCCCGGAGGGCCTGGGTGGCAAGCCTGGCACCAACGCGGATGCCCAGTCGCTGCTTCTCATCCTGATCATCGGGGCGTGTTTCGTCGGGTCAGCCAACTCGGTCCGGGAACTGGTCAAGGAGCGGGCCATCTACCGGAGGGAACGCGCCGCCGGCCTGTCGGTCGGCGCCTACCTCAGTTCCAAGCTGGCTGTTCTCGGGCTGATCAGCGGCCTGCAGGCGCTGGTGCTGGTGGTGCTGGGCCTGACGGGCCGCCCGCTGCCCTCTCAGGGTGCCTTCCTGAAGTCGGCGCCCTACCTCGAACTGGTGCTGGCCATCGTGGTGCTGTCCATCGCGTCGATGGCGCTGGGGCTGCTGGTGTCGGCAGCGGTCAGCACCTCCGAGAAAACCATGCCGCTGCTGGTCCTGCTGGCGATGGCGCAGGTCATCCTCTCGGGAGGCGTTTTGCCGCTGAACGGGAAGGCGGGCTGAACCAGCTGTCCTGGCTGGCGCCGTCACGCTGGGGCTTCTCGGCGACTGCTTCCACCGTCAGCCTGACCAAGATCAGCCCGCCGTCCCCCGGGACCAAGCCCGATCCGCTGTGGGCACACAAGCCGGGCACCTGGCTGCTGGACATGGGGCTGCAGATCCTGCTGGCGGTGGTGTTCACCACGATCGCGTGGTACCGCCTGGTGCGGCTCAGCCCTGGCCGGCGGCGCGGTTTACCTGCCGAGTCCCGCCGCGGCGGCTCAGACGTTCGTCCACTCCTGCGCGGAAGTGCCGGTGCAGGTGCCCAGCACCAGCTGGGTCCCATTGGCCAGTTTCCCGGCCGGGTCGGTCAGGCACTTGCCCGTCTGCGGGTTGACCCATTCGTGGCTCGTGCGCCGGTAGGTCCAGACCTGGCTCCAGGTACCCGAGCAGGGCGCCAGGTTGATCTTGGTGCGGTTTGCGGTCTTGGACCCGGCGATGGTCACGCACCTGGCGGTGTTGATGTGGGCGGGGCCACCGTAACGGTGCAGCGAGTGGTTGGGCCACCCGGCCCATCGCTGCGCCAGGGTGCCGTTACAGCCCTCCATGTTGACTGCTGTGCCCTTGGCAAGCCTGGCCAGGTGGTCGGTAACGCAGTGGGCCGGGTGCATGTGACTCTTGATCGCCGCGGCCGGTGGCAGGCCCCGCCAGGAGAAGACGGCGTGGCCGACTGCCGAGGTGGCATCGGTGACCTTGGCCGACACCGTGAAATCTCCAGGCCACACCGGCTTCCCCGAGATCATCCCGGTAGCGGAGACGGACAGGCCGGACGGCAGCCTCGTCGCGGAGTAACGCAGGCTGAACCTCTTGCTGGAACTGGCCTTGACCTGAACGCTGACGGGGGTGCCGATGGCCGTTGTCTGGGTGGGGATCGCGCCGACGGTGACCGTGTCGCGGATCGTCGTCGTGTCCTTGCATGCTCCCGTGTGGTTGTCCCAGAGGGACTGCTGTGCGTAGGAGTTCCCGCCCATCGTTTCGGTGAAGAGGCCGACCCAGTCACACTTGCTGCCGATCTGGTTGCCCGCGGAGTCACTCCAGCCATTGCCGAACGGGTTGGTGACCGACTCGGCGAACTCGCGGCCACCGACGATCGACCAGGCGTCAAGGCTGCCGTGCACCGACCCGGCACCGCAATTACCTCCCTGGTCAGGCAGGTACGGCAGGTTGATGAGCGAGAAGCTCGCGCCGCTGGACGTCGCCGCCGAGCTGTGCCAGGCGCAGTAGCTGGTGCCGAACCCCCCGCCGGGATTGGTACCGGACGGGCTGACCACGATGATCTGCGTGTTCGCGCCGACCGCCGTCCCGTGCGCGGACAGGTACCGGGCGTAGGCGTTCGCCTCGTCGCTGACCTGCTGAGCGGTCGCCGACTGCGGCGGGTCACCGCAGTCGGCAGCCCATCCGCCCCAGATCGGCCGGGGGAACGCCGGGACATCGCCGGTCTTGTCGGAGTACTGGGAACTGATCGGGGACCAGCCGTCGCCGGGGCCGCCGAGCGCGTGGAAATAGCTGTACAGATACTCCTCATCGGCCGCACCGTTGCCGGCGCTGGGGGAACACGAACTCCTCCACCAGGAACCCCAGAAGAGGATGAAGACGCTCGGGGCCGATTGCACGGAGCCGCCGTGGTAGGCCAGATTCCCCGTCGTGCTGGCCCGGGTGGCCCGCTGGTGCCGGGGGGGCATGATCGCTGGGCGGGCGAAGGCCTGGTGCTTCCCGTGGTGGTGGAGCCTGACCATCTGCGGAACCGGACGGGCGGGCGCGTGCGCCGCTGCGCTCAGCCCGCCGCCACCAAGCGCCCCTGCCACAACACCCATGACCACAGCACCGCGGAGGATGTGATCACGCACCGTGAGACCTTCCTTGAGGGGGCATTCTTCCTGGCCATGGGTGCCCGCGGGACTGCTGCCGACGGGGCCTGGGGGATGGAGAGCTACGGTCCGGTATCACCTCTGGGACGGAAGCAATGTGCAGGAAATGCTAACGCTTCAGGCCGTGGCGCATCAGTCAGCTTTGCAACTCTGTAATTCGCGGGCTCCCATCGGGCGGTGGGCAGACCGGCTCGATGACCGCCAGTGCGGCCAACGGGTTCGGCCAGGTCAAGTACGACCCGGCCGGGACCAGTTGCGTCAACATCCCGTACAACTTCCACCCGATGTGCCCCACCACCTCCGAGCAGACCCGGGTCATCTGGGCGGCGCACACCTACAACGTCGCTTTCTCCGACGAGATCGGGCACTTCCAGTTCTGCAACGGCCCGGCACCGATCCCGGCCACCCCGTTCGGCCTGGACAGCTCCAACAACCCGGCCACCTGCCCGTCAGGGAACATGGAGGGATCGGGGCCAAGCGCGGGCCCGCCCGGCCTGGGCGGTAAGCTCCCCGGCGCGACCCCGGACTTCGGCAAGAATGCCCAGTACGGGCCGGGCCGCTGCTGACCAGCACCTACCTCGCGTTCGGCGGCGGAGGCTCGACCATCAGCCGGATCAACAACTTCCGCCAGATCGTCGCGAACCCCTGCCCCAGGTAGGGATCCGCTGCCGGAGGGCTGCTGGCGGACCTACCCAGGACCCTTGGGCGGGTGCGGCTGATGCCCCTCCCCGGCGCTGGTCAGCCAGGCCGCTGACGCGGCCAGGTACGGCGCCGCGGAGCACCGTGTCAGCGGCCTGTCAAGATCGGCGTCCGGGGTGTTAAGAACGCATCAAGATCGTCAATGCGGCGCCCGGCCGGGTGTGCACTGGCAGCGATGCAGCCTTCACCTCGCGGGCCGGCTCTCCCGGCGCACATTACGCTGCCTGCGGGTTTCGCCGCACTGCTCGTTCTGGGAGCGGCCGCGGCGGCTATGGGCGGCAGGCTGCCGGGCGTGGTCGTACTCACCCTCACCGGGGTGATCGTCAGCCTTGGCGCGCTGGCCGGCGAGCCGCTGGCGGCTCCCGTGCTGGGCTTCATCGGGTGGCTCACGGCCATCGGCTTCTCCCGCCCCCCGTACGCCCAGTTGCGCATGGCCGGCGGGGCTGGGCTGCGGGCGGCTGTCGTGATGTGCGCATGTGTCCTGGCCGGGGTCGTCACCGGCGCCCTGATGCGCGGCCTGGCATCATCGTTCAGACTGTGGATTGTGAACGTGCGGGACCAGGGCGGGCGGGCACCGGGGTTCGGGGCCGGGCTACGCGGGCGGCGCCAGTTCGCTGGCGTTCTGCTGGCGGCGGGCCTGCCACTGCTGACCATGGCCCTGGTGGCGCTACGTGCGGACCTGAGTCTCGCCGACGACCTGCTCATCTACCTGGTTGTCGTGGTCGTCATCGCGGTCGTGGGCGGATTCTGGCCGGCGGTGCTCGCCGCCGTCATGGCCAGCTTGCTGCTCAACTGGTACTTCACCCGGCCGCTGCACACATTCACCATCGCCGAACCGCAGAACCTGCTCGCACTGCTGCTGTTCGTCACCGTCGCGGTGACAGTGAGCAGCGTTGTGCACCTGGCGGCACGCCGTGCCGTCCTTGCGGCACGCAGCAACCAGGACGCTGCCGCACTGCTGGCGCTGGCGCAGACGGTGCTCGGCGGGGCGGACACACCTCTGTCCGTGCTCGACCATCTCACCAGCACCTGGGGCGGCCGGGCGGAACTGGTGGAGCAGGTGCGTGATCAGTGGGTCGCCATGGCGGTGAGCGGGCAGGCCCCGGACGGCGCCACGACCACCCGGGTACCGGTGCGGCCCGGCCTGGCGCTGCTGGTGTGCGGGCAGTCGCCGCCGGTCACACCCCGGCTGCTGGACGGCTTCGCGGCCCAGGCCGGCGCCGCGCTCGACCGGGACCGGCTCCGCACCCAGGCGGCCCAGGCGGAAGCCCTGGCCGAAGGCAACCGCATGCGTACCGCGCTGCTTGCCGCGGTCAGCCACGACCTGCGCACCCCGCTCGCGTCCATCAAAGCGAGCGTGAGCACCCTGCGCCAGACCGACGTGCAGTGGGCCCCCGCTGATGAGGCTGCCCTGCTCGCCACGATCGAGGACGGGGCCGACCGCCTCGACGCGCTGATCGGCAACCTGCTCGACATGAGCCGGCTGACCACCGGGTCACTGCATCCCTTCCTGCGGCCCACGTCGATCGACGAGGTCGCACCGGTGGCTTTGCATGGGCTGGGCACCGCCGCCTCCCTGCAGATGGTGGTGCCGGACGGGCTGCCTCTCGTCCGCACCGACCCGGGGCTGCTGGAACGGGTCCTGGCCAACCTGTTCGCGAACGCGCTGGGCCACTCCCCGCCGGGCAGGCCACCGGTGATGCGCGCTCATCTGGCTGCCGGGACCGTCGTGCTGGACGTCGAGGACCACGGCCCCGGGCTGCCCGGCCACCTCAAGAGCCGGATCTTCGAGCCGTTCGAGCGCCTGGACGAACGCGGCACTGGCACCGGGGTCGGGCTCGGGCTGGCCGTCGCCAAGGGGTTCCTGGACGCCATGGGCGGATCCATCACCGTCCTGGACACCCCCGGTGGCGGGCTCACCATGCGGGTGGCACTGCCAGCCGCGGCAACCTCGCCAGCCTCGCCCGCGGTGGCGGACCCGGGACCCGGGTTCTGGTCGTCGACGACGAAGCGCCGATCCTGCGGGCGCTGCGGATCAACCTCCCCGCCCGCAAATACCAGGTGAGCACGGCCTGCGACGGCACGTCCGGCCTGGCCGCGATGGCCCGTGACCGTCCCGACGTGCTGATTCTCGACCTGGGGCTGCCCGACATGGATGGCATCGAGGTGATCCGCGGGGTTCGCGGCTGGACCACCACCCCGATCATCGTCCTGTCGGCCTGGGGCCAGGAAAGCCAGAAGGTGGCCGCGCTTGACGCGGGTGCGGACGACTATGTCACCAAGCCGTTCGGCATGGATGAACTGCTAGCCCGGTTGCGAGCTGCCATCCGCCGGGCCGCCCCGGCTCCGGACGGGCCGGTGGTGGTGACGCCCGATTTCACCGTCGACCTGGCCGCGAAACGCGTCACCAGGAACGGCAGCGATATCCGCCTGACACCGACCGAGTGGCAGCTACTCGAAGTCCTGGTCCGTCATCGCGGCCGTCTCGTCACGCAACGGCGACTGCTGGCGGAGGTCTGGGGACCGCAGTACCAGACTGAGGTCAATTACCTGCGTGTGTACACGGCCCAGCTGCGCAGGAAGCTGGAGCCCGATCCATCCCGGCCCCGGTACCTGCTGACCGAGCCCGGCATGGGTTACCGCTTTCACGCGGATTCGGTGGAGTCGGGCCCGGGCCGGAGTTCATAGCTGGGGTTGTACATGGTGCGCTCGTCGTTGATCCTGGCGATGCGCCCGCGCACGATGATCCGGCGGCCGGGGCGGACGCCGAGGATGTCGCGGCGCCCCAGCCAGACCAGGTTGATGCTGCCTGTGCCGTCCCACAGGTCCGCCTCCATGGTGAGGCTGGTGCCGCGCGGGCGCAGGGTGACCGCCCGCAGCGTGCCCGCGACGTTGACTAGTTCGTGGTCGAGGGCCTCAGCGATGGGGGTCGCGCTGAATTCGCTGATCTCGGCCTGCAGTTCCTCCGCCTGCAGCGTCTGGCGGTCAGCGGTAAGCCGCTGCAGCGGGTGGGCTGCGGGCTTGGCGGTGCGGGTGCCGCGCCCCGGTCTGGCCGAAGGTGCGTGGGTGGCCGCCGCGGGTGCGTGGGTGGCCGCCGCGGGTGCGTGGGTGGCCGCCGCGGGTGCGTGGGTGGCCGCCACGGGTGGCTGCCGCAGGTGGAGGGCTGACCGTAGCTGGTAGGGGACGCTGGCGACGATCACTCCGGGCTGGAGCAGCAGCCTGGTCTTGAGGCGCAGCGCGCTCTGGTTGTGCAGCAACTGCTGCCACCAGTGGCCGAGCACGTATTCAGGCACATAGAGGGTCACGATGTCGTCCGGGCTCTCCCGGCGCAGGCCCTTGATGTAGTCGACCACGGGCCGGGTTATCTCCCGGTACGGAGAGGCCACCACCGTCAGCGGCACCCGGATGTCACTGCGGTCCCAGTCCTGCGTGAGCTGGCGCGTCTCGGCCTGGTCCACATCGACGGTGACCGCTTCCAGATGACTGGGACGGGTGGCGCGGGCATAAGCCAGCGCCCGCAGCGTGGGCAGATGCAGTTTGGAGACCAGCACGATGGCACGGTTGTTGGCGGGCAGCGTGAGTGCCACCTCCCGCGGCGGGGCCAGTTCGAGCGACACCCGCTCGTAGTGCCGCCGGATACCGCGCATGGTCAGCCAGATCACCGGCATCGCCACGACCACGATCCAGGCGCCGCTGGCGAACTTGGTGACCAGCACGATGATCAGGACCACGGCGGTGAAGCAGGCACCCACCGTGTTGATCACCCGGGTACGCATCATGTGGCGGCGGACCCGCGGATCGGTCTCGGTGCGCAGATGCCGGTTCCAGTGCCTGATCATCCCGGTCTGGCTGCACACGAACGATACGAACACGCCGATGATGTAGAGCTGGATCAGCCGGGTCGGGGAGGCCTGGAAGATCACGATCAGCAGGATCGCGAACCCGGACAGCAGGATGATCCCGTTGCTGAACGCGAGCCGGTCACCCCGGGTGTGCAACTGGCGCGGCAGGTAACCGTCGCGGGACAGGATCGAGGCCAGCACCGGGAACCCGTTGAAGGCGGTATTGGCGGCCAGCACCAGGATCAGCGCCGTGACGAACTGGAGCAGGTAGAACAGGGGCGAGGTGTCGCCGAACACGGCGCGTCCCACCTGGGCGATCACTGTCCGCGGCGTCTGCCCGGGGCTCAGCCCGATCAGGTCCCCGGGAAGTCCGGTGTGGACGTGGCTGATCAGGGCAAGAGCGGTCACGCCGGCGAACATCGACACGGCGATCAGGCCGAGCATCGCCAGGGTGGTTGCCGCATTGGTGCTCTTGGGTTTGCGGAACGCGGGCACACCGTTGCTGATCGCCTCCACCCCGGTGAGCGCGGTGCAGCCAGAGGAGAACGCGCGCAGCAGCACGAAGGCCAGCAGCAGCCCGCTGTAGGTGCGGACGCTGCGGTAATGAAGGTCAGCGCTCTCGGCCTGCAGGTGGCCGCCGGTGGCCAGCCGTGCGGTGCCCCAGGCGATCATCAGCCCGACCACTCCGATGAACAGATAGGTGGGGATCGCGAAGGCGGTTCCGGACTCCCGGACACCGCGCAGGTTCATCACCGCGATGACCGCCACGACCACGACGGCGACCGGCGTCACGTATGCGTTCAGCGCCGGGAAGGCCGACGCGAGGTTCGCCACCCCAGACGAGACCGACACCGCCACCGTCAGCGTGTAGTCCACCATCAGCGCGCTGGCCACCGCGATGCCCACCCGCGGCCCGAGGTTGGTGGTGGCCACCTCGTAGTCACCGCCGCCTGATGGGTAGGCGTGCACGTTCTGCCGGTAGGAGGCCACCACGACCAGCATCAGCACCCCGACCGCGACGGCGATCCAGGGGGTGAACGCGATCAGGGCGATGCCGCCGGCGGACAGTACGAGCAGGATCTCCTCGGTCGCGTAGGCCACCGAGGAGAGCGCGTCGCTGGCGAACACGGGCAGCGCGATGCGCTTGGGAAGCAGCGTGTGGGACAGGCGGTCGCTGTGCATAGGACGCCCCACCAGCAGGCGTTTGGCGACCCCGAGCAGCATAGGCACGTGCGCATGGTAGGCCCTGCCCGGCCTGCGGTAAATCGTTGGGGCCGTCCAAGTTCTCCCGGCGCGGCGCGGGGCCGTCGTCGCACCACCGGGCGGAATGCCCGGCAATCTACTATGTGAGCCTCGTCACATTAACGGTAGGTGGTATGAATATTGCCTACCGTGAAAGGGACTTTCGTCCCTCCCGTAACCGACGCTGAAGTGGGATCAAAGAACGCATGTTCGTCAGCGAGGAGGTCAGCATTGATGTCGGGTTCCCGGCTGCCCGCGCGGGATTGCTGGACCTGACACATGGCGGCTGGCTGAGCGCCGCCTCCGACGGCGCCTACGCCGATGGCCTGATCCGGGTGGGGCCGTTCGGCGATTCCTCCGGCCCTTCCAAGCTGGTGCGGGTCCTGCTGCTGGAACCGGTTGAGCATGACGAGAGCGTGATGCTGACCTTGCGCTGGGAGGCCACCGGTGTCATGGGGCGGCTGTTCCCGGTCCTGGACGCCAACATCAGCCTTACCCCGGTGGGGGAGGACGCCAGTCTGCTGGCACTGACCGGTGCCTACCGGCCGCCGCTGGCCAGCGTGGGAGCGGGGCTGGACCGGGTGCTGCTGCACCGGGCGGCGACCGCAACCGTGCGCTCGCTGCTGAAGCGCATCGCGGAGTCGATCCCCCCCGCCGGGGTGGCGGCGGAAGAACGGGGACTGGCCCCGTCCGTCCCGCCGCAGCAGGGCAGCGAGCCCGAACCGCCCGCCTGAGCCTGGGCCGCGGAAGTTAACACGGCGTATACACGGCGCGCCGTTTCGTGTGACGTAGCACCGGTTGCATAGATGGTGACTCACCACATGGTGGGGCGCGCCCAGGGTTCCGTCGTCGGGCCGGCCGTGGGGGGCGGCTGGTGACCGGCTCCCACGGCAGCCGGCGTGACGGGCCTGGACCGAGAGGTGAGGCGGGTGCGTGGTGTGCGCCCGTTCCTGGGCGACGTGTTCACCATCCCGGCGAACATCGAGAAGACGTTTGATCAGATCACCAAGGCGGTCGGGCACGGGAAGACCCGCCGCCCGCACGCGGCCCGGGATGTGATCAACTGACGCCATGGCTGACGACAGCGAGTACGCGCCGAGCACGCAGGCCTGGGTCCGCGACCAGGTAGAACTGTATGAGAGCTCGGGCGGGACGCAGGGCACCACGCTGCGCGACACCGGCCTGCCGGTGGTGATCATCACGAACCGCGGGGTACGCAGCGGCAAGCTGCGCAAGGCCCCGGTCATGCGGGTCGAGCATGAGGGCCGTTACGCCGCGGTGGCATCGCAGGGCGGCGCCCCCACCCACCCAAGGTGGTACTACAACTTCCGGGCGCATCCGCGGGTCCAACTGCAGGACGGCCCGCACAAGCAGGACATGGTCGCCCGCGAGGTCACCGGCGCCGAACGTGAGAAGTGGTGGCAGCGTGCGGTAGCCGCGTACCCGCCCTACGCCGACTACCAGCGCAAGACGGCCCGGCAGATCCCGGTATTCGTGCTGGAACCCGCTGGCCAGGACTGACCGGTGGGGGGGCCGGGGCAGACCGGCGGGGGCACCAGAGCCATTGTGCGCCCGGCCGGGCGCGTTACTCCCACCTGAAGAAACGCACAGCCAGGACGCCGAACACCAGCGCCCAGGCGGCCAGGACCAGCAGCGACTGTGCCGATGGGAAAGCGCCCAGCATCGAACTTTGCAGCGAGCGCACGGAGGCACCCAGGGGAGTCCAGTCGCTGATGTCCCGCAGGACAGGTGCCATGCTCTCCCGGGGAAGCCACAGGCCGGCGAAGAAAAGGAGCGGATAGAACAGCAGCTGCCCGATGGCGCTGGCGCCGCCCGTGGAGCGGGCAATGGCCGAGACCCATAGGCCGATGGCGAACATGGCGGCGATGGTCAGCAGGAGCGCCAGCGTGAATCCTCCCGGTGCCTTGGGCGCGCCGAGGCCGAATCCCGCAGTGCCCACCACCACCAGAATGCCAAGGACCAGTGCGGCCAGGACGAGGTTGATGATGACCTGCGCCGCGAGCATCCAGGCCGGCGGTACCGGGGTCGTTGACAGCCGACGCAGGATGCCCTGCTCGCGGTAATTGGCCAGGTGCAGGGGGAGGCTGATGAGTGAGAGCACAGCAAGTGCGACCGCGATGAGGATCGGGAAGTAGATGCTGAAGTAGGTGAGGCCGCCGAGTGCCTTGACGGGCCTGTTCACGCCGGGGATGGTGCCGAGGATCACCAGCACCAGCACCGGCGCAGCGACCCCGAAGATCAGCCCGACCGGGACTCGCCACGCGTATTTGGCTTCGCTCTCGAGGAGCTTGCCAAAGGCGGAACGGGGTGTCCTGGCCGGCAGCAGGGAAGCGTGACTGCTCATCGGTGAACCCTCCCGATCTCGTCCTCGTGGAGGTGACGGCCGGTCATCTGCACGAACGCGTCCTCCAGATTCGCCGAATCCAGGTGCATGTCGGTGGCGGTCACCCCAGCCGCTGCCAGCGTGAGGATCACCACGTTCGCCAGCTCCCCGGACCCGGTGACGATGACATGCTCGCCCTCGTGCTCGACGCTGCGAACCTCCGAAAGGCCGCTCAGCAGCCGGTCCTCGAACGGCTTGGACGGCACGAAGCGCACGCGCTTGGCCACCCCGGCCCGGTCGGCCAGGCCTTCTGGGGTGTCGATGGCGACGATCCTCCCCCTGTCCAGCAGCGCGACGCGGTCGCACAGGCGCTCGGCCTCATCCATGTAGTGGGTCACCAGGATGATCGTGACCCCGCGATCGCGGACGCCTTCGATCAGCTGCCAGGTGTCGCGGCGTGCCTGCGGGTCCAGGCCCGTGGTCATCTCGTCAAGGACGGCGACCTTGGGATTGCCGATGAGCGCCAGCGCGACCGAGAGCCGCTGCTTAAGGCCACCAGACAGGGACCGGTAGTAGCCGTTTTTCTTCTCGGCTAGCCCCAGGGAGTCCGTGATCTCCTCCAGGCCGGCTGGGTGCTGGTAGAAGGAGTGGAACAGATCCAGGATCTCGCCCACCTTCAAGCGGGCCGGAAGGACACTCGCCTGGAGCTGGACCCCCACGATCGCGTGAAGATCCTCGCGATCCACATGAGGGTCCAGGCCCATGACCCGGATCACGCCCGCGTCGGGGTTCCGTAGGCCTATCACGCACTCGACAGTGGTGGTCTTGCCCGCCCCGTTCGGGCCCAAGATGCCGAAAATTTCACCTTCGGCGACGGAGAACGACACGTCATCGACCGCCACTGTGGCCCTATACGTCTTGCGCAGATGCACGACCTCGATAGCGGCCCCGGTTCCGGGAACTGAGCCGGGTCCCGCCGCCCGGCCTCCTGTCACCGCGGGCACGCCGTGGCCCGAAGACAGGCTCATCGCGCCCCCCTTGTTCCTCAGCAGCACGGTCGCGCTCGCGGGCCGGGGACTGTAGAGGCGACCGGCCGGGCGCTCCAGAGGCGAAGGGCCCGGGTTCCGCCGCCCCGTCCCCAGCAGGGAGGAGGCCCGGGCGCGGGCGGGCAGTCCGGGCCGCCGGTGATCAGCACGGGCACTGGGATGGTTCATGCTCGCCTGCCAGGCCCTCGCCACCTGCTGGTACGCCACCGACGGGCACGACCCCGCCGACGTGACCAGTCACCGCGCCCGTTCCCCCTGGTACGCCACCAAGACCCAGCCCTCCACCGCCGACATGGCCGCCAGGCTACGCCGCGTTATCATCGCCGCCCGTTTCCGCCCATCTCCCCCCGACCAGCCAACACGCGAAGAAATACACCTCATCCGCCTGGCCTGGGCAGACCTCGCCGCATAACCGCGAAAGTCGAGCTAGCTGCCGTTATGGCCGGGCCGTTGCCCCCCACCTGAGGGGCGTTGGGCCCTTTACTAAGGCGTGATACCTGATCACGCTGAAATAAAGGGCTGCCGCGAATTCTCCGCGGGTCACGCCCGCAAAAGCATTTGAGGGGCGCGGCAGCCTCCCAAGGAGATGGTTGCCATGTCCAAGTTCACAGAGACGCCGCTTGCGCCAGCGCCACCGCCGCAGTCACCAATCGCCGTGCACAAGCCGTGGTACCGGCGGCCGATCCTGATCCTTCCGCTGGTCCTGATCGTCATGGCAGCCGTGGGTATCACGCTGTTCTTTGCGCTGTCGCCCCGGGGGATAACAGCACGGGGGACCGTCATCGACCGGCTCACCGGCCAGCCAGTTGCCGCAGCGAGCCTGCACGGCGGCGGAAAATCCACGACTACCAATGCCCACGGCAAGTTCCAGATAGCAGGCATCGCCGCGGATACGGCACTGCGCGTGCAGGCCCGCTATTACGCACCCACCCAGGTGAAGGCGACGCAAACACCAGTGACAGTGCGGCTGGCTCCGATCCCGGTAGCGGTCACCATCACCAGCGCCCTCACCGGCAGCCCGCTACGGGCGGGGCTGGTAATGCCGAACGGCGACCGCGTACTGGCGCGCCCTGACCACACCGCAACGCTTTACTGGATCGCCGAAGATGCATCAACGACCATGCAAGTCGCCGGGGAGGTAGCAGTGAACGGGATAGACGCGT